>ENA-UOWE01000576-UOWE01000576.1-activated-sludge-metagenome-genome-assembly--contig:-NODE-576-length-51773-cov-17.707723_pt1 | contig 51773 bp, 46 predicted proteins | sample MGYA00249841_ERZ761562 | MGnify/ENA primary metagenome ERZ761562 (study PRJEB28883, sample SAMN05720200) | activated sludge metagenome | isolation source: Anaerobic digester | place: Japan...
TTTCTTTAGCATTTATAGCAATAAATCCTTGATTGACAGAAACTGGAATATCTGAGATTGCAAGGTAACCTATTGGTGCTCTCGATGATAAAAGTAAAGTACCAGAAGGCAATGTGCCTGAACTAATTTGATTCACACCTTTTGATGTAATTTTTCTGTCTGTTTTCAATAAAAAAAGGGAGTGATTAGACGATAAATCTTTTGGAGTTGCAAAAGAGAATTCACCATTCCAATACTCCGGTACTTTTGTACTTGGTGTTGTCCCACCTTTTATATCAAGGATTTCACCTAATTTTGTTATTTTCCATCCCTTTGGAATCATACCCAGCTCGCTCTCGACCAATTCGCCGGTGGCGCCGGGAAAGTTGAAATCAACAAACCACTCCTTGAAAATAGCCTGGGCGATGGCTTCCAGGGTGGCATTGGTCTGACGATTGAGCTCGATTTTGTCATCCAGTGCGGAGAGAATATCAGCAATTCGGCGTTGAGTGGAAATAGGAGGAAGGTTAATCTCAATATGATCAAATGTTTCCCGAGTTATCGTATCGAATACCGCACCATGAGTCTTTCTTTTTATTTGCTCAATATTATATTTAAGCAAATAGTATAAAAAATCATTAGAGGTCATCGCTTTAGAATTTAATCCATAACAGGATTGGTTAAAAGCCATATCTTTTCCTAAAATAGCGAGTTCTCCGACAGTTCCCCTAGCTGATATGATTATTTGTCCTTTTTTTAGAATTTTTGCGCTTGAGTTATCTAACCCCAATTGTGTTATGCTTTTTTCAGTTTCAAAAACATATTTTTTTTCACCCCCAAAATCCACAACCGATAGCCATGGAATGTTTCCATTCCAATACTCAACAATATTAGTTCTAGGAGTCCCTCCGCCTATGATTTCCATAATTTCGGAAAGCTTGAATTTTTCCCACTCATTAGAACTCATAACCAATCCCCTCTAAATTCTTGCAATTTTTGGTTTATACATCAATCCTTTAAGCGAACCCCTTAGAAACTTGAGCAATTTGTGAACTTATTATCATTTTCATGTGTTTTCCTTTTTTGCATGAGCGAACCTATCATGTTCAAATAATTTGAAAAATCGAACAAGATAAATCTATCATGTTCAAAATTTGCCTAATTTTGAACATGATCAGCTTTCATAATTCCCTTGCAACAATTTGAATAAAGGCACATTAATGTAATAATTGCTGCGCCAGATTTTTTGTTTTTCAAGAAAGCCGGCTTCTGCCAGAGCATCTAAGTAAGAACCTGCCGTAACCCGCTTCACGCCCACATCCCGGATGACAAAATCAATTTTGGTGTAAGGATGTTTAAAAAGGGTGTTTAACAAATCCAACGAATAAATTTTTGGCAGTTGCATTTTGATCTTTTCTTGAGTATCAGCCATCAGGTCTCTTAACTGATGAATGGTCTCGATAGTTTCCATAGAGGTTAACTCCACACCGCGGAGCATAAAAGCCAACCAGGCTTCCCAATTGTCATCCAAGGGATCGGTTCGTAATTGGGTTAGGTAAGCATTTTTTTCGCGAATAATATAACGGCTGAGGTAAAGCACCGGAAGATCCAACAGACCGTGCTGTACCAGATAAAGCAGATTTAAAATACGCCCGGTCCGCCCATTACCATCATAAAATGGGTGGATTTTCTCGAACTGGTAATGGATCAAAGCCATCCGTACCAACGGGTCGAGTCCTTCGTCAACAGCCTCATTGAAAAAGTTCAGAAGCCGCTCAAGCAGCTCCACAATTTGGTCATGGTCTTGGGGCGGAGTGTAAATCACTTTTCGGGTAGCGGAGTTCCCAACAATTGTTCCCGGCCGGCTACGGATACCGGGTCCCGGTTCTCCGATTACCAAAACAGCTTGGATCGCGACCAAATCTTCCAAAGAAAGTTCCCCTTTGGTCTCAATACGGGAAAAACCGAGCTTAAGCGCCTCAGAATAGCGTCCAACCTCTTTTGCGGCGGCATTGTTGAATTGGGGAATATCCAATTCTTGCTTGAACAGTTCATCATGCGAGGTGATGATGTTCTCTATAGCCGAACTGTCTTTCGCCTCTTGCAATGCCAAGGTATTCAGCAGGATATCTTGATTGGGCAGCAACGGTGCAACGCCTTTGAGTTCAGCCAGCCGGCGGTGTGCCATGACAATTTGCCTATTGAGTGTATCGGATTGAGCGACTTTTTCGGGCGGAAACGCGTATAGGTCAGAAATCATACCCGATCCCCTTCAAATTTTCGCGAATCCGCTGCTGAAGCTCATTCCCGCGCGCAAACTGTTCGGCCAATTGTGCGGTCAGCGTATTCATTTTTTCTTCAAAAGGAATCCCATCATCTTCGGCTTCTTCTGTGCCTACATACCGCCCGGGCATTAAGACGTAATTATTGGCGCGAACTTCATCCAGCGTAGCTGCTTTGCAAAACCCCGGTATATCTTCATAAACACCGCTTTCTCCACGCCAAGCATGGTAGGTGCCGGCGATTTTGGCAATATCTTCATCGGTGAATTCCTTATTGCGGCGATTGATCATCGTTCCCAGTTTGCGAGCATCAATAAACAATATTTCATTCGAACGGTTGCGGAATTTATGGTTCGTTCGATCTCGAGCCAGGAACCATAAACAGGCCGGGATCATCGTATTATAGAAAAGTTGAGAGGGAAGAGCGACCATACAATCCACTAAACCGTCTTCAATCATATTTTTTCGAATTTCACCTTCTCCGCCGGTATTGCTATTCATACTGCCGTTCGCCAGCACAATTCCGGCGATACCCGTTGGGCTAAGCTTATGGGCAAAATGTTGCAGCCAGGCATAATTGGCGTTTCCGACCGGCGGCACCCCATATTTCCAGCGAATGTCATCGCGCAACTGTTCACCACTCCAATCACTCACATTAAATGGCGGATTGGCAAGGATAAAGTCGGCCTTCAGATCCGGATGGCGATCATTAAGGAAAGTGTCGCCCAATTCCAATTTGGCGTCAATACCGCGAATAGCCAGGTTCATCCGCGCCAGACGCAAGGTGGTCGGATTGGATTCCTGCCCGAAGATCGATAGATCTTTGATGCTGCCCTGATGATTGCGGACAAATTTTTCACTCTGAACAAACATGCCGCCGCTGCCGCAGCAACCGTCATATACTCGCCCGTTGAAAGGCTCAATCATTTCCACCAACAGTTTAACAATACTGGCGGGAGTATAAAATTGGCCGCCTTTCTTCCCTTCGGCGTCGGCAAATTGACCTAAGAAATATTCATAAACGCGTCCCAGCAGATCCTGAGAGGTGTGCGCATCCTGGTGAAAACCGATGGTTCCAATGAGATCAATTAGTTCTCCCAGACGTTGTTTGTTTAACTCGGGATCCGCATAAATCTTAGGCAGCACACCCTTAAGCGGTGGGTTAATTCGCTCGATGGCATCCATCGCATCATCGAGATATTTCCCAATTTCCGGTTGCTTTGCCCGATCCTGAAGATATTGCCAGCGCGCTTTTTCAGGGACGAAAAAGACATTATTGGCTAAGTACTCATCCGGATCTTCCGGATCTGAACCTTCATATTCGCCTTGGTTTTCTGTGAGCTTTTGGTACAGATCCTCAAAAGCATCGGAAATGTACTTCAGAAAAATAAGTCCCAGTACGACATGTTTATATTCCGCCGCGTCCATATTTGAGCGCAGTTTATCTGCGGCTGCCCAAAGCGTTTTTTCCAGTTCATGGTTGTTTTCTGTCATCTGCTTCTCCTGTCTAAATCGTCACAGCGGTTGCGGTCTGTCATTGATTTTCAAATTTCCCGGGTCTGCGTTTTGCTTTTTCTGTTTCCTAAACCCCTTATGAAATATAACTCTTCGAAATCGCTATTGTTTGCGGATTTTAAATTCAGAAATGATCTTATCCTGCGTAAGTTTGTAACCTGCGGGTCAATCCCATCACCGGTATTTACGAATTCATTGGTACCGGATACTCTAATTATTATAGCATTGGTCAAGAAAACGATCCCCCGCCCGGGTTTCCAAGACTGCCGCCGGATTCATTCCAAAATCCCCCAGAATCGATTAAGATAAATTTATGGATGATTTTTCTTATAATTCGCAATACTTGATCCGGAACGGAAAACCATGGTTTCCGCTGATGGGAGAGATGCACTATTCCCGCGTAGACCGCCGTTTCTGGGCTGATTCGCTGCAAAAAATGAAAGCCGGAGGAATCGACATTGTTTCTTCTTATGTCATCTGGATTCATCATGAAGAAATCGAGGGCGAATTCGACTTTTCCGGAAATAAAGATTTACGGAAATTTATTCAATTGTGCCAAGATCACGGACTTTATTTTTTCCTGAGGATCGGACCCTGGGTTCATGGTGAAGTTCGACATGGCGGCTTTCCGGATTGGCTGCTGGCGAAAGGTTTCGAAGTTCGCACAAATGACGAGCGCTATTTTGCGGAAGTTTATCGGTTTTATGACCGGATCTATTCGCAAATCAAAGGATTGCAATTGAAAGAGGGCGGACCGATCATCGGCATCCAAATTGAAAACGAGTACGGGCACTGCGGCGGTCTTACAGGACCGGAGGGCGAAGCCCATATGCGACGTTTAACCGCTATGGCAAAGGAAATCGGTTTTGATGTCCCCTATTTCACCGCCACCGGTTGGGGCGGTGCCGTTACCGCAGGGTTATTACCGGTTATGGGAGGATATCCCGACGCGCCTTGGGACAGCAGATTGACCGAAATCGAACCCAGCGGGAATTACATATTTACGCCGGAACGGAACGATCACAACATCGGATCGGATCATCATATCGGTTATGGATTAACATTTGATCCGGCTGAATTTCCTTATCTAACCGCCGAATTGGGAGGCGGACTGCAAGTTACTTATCATCGGCGGCCGGTCGTAACGGCGGCCGATATCGGTGCCATGACATTGGTTAAACTCGGATCGGGTGTTAATTTGCTCGGTTATTACATGTTTCGCGGCGGATCAAACCCGCCCGGTAAACGATCTTCCTTGCAGGAATCGCGAGCGGCGGGTGACTTTTGTGATCTGCCGCAGATATCATATGACTTTCGCGCTCCGATTCGAGAATTCGGACAGATTTCGGATTCGTTTCGTGAGATCAAGCGGTTTGCTCTCTTTCTTCATGACTTTGGTGAGGAGCTTTGTAAAATGCCGGCTAAATTTCCGAGTTCAAATCCGCTTGATCCGAAAAACAATCGGGATTTGCGCACAGCCGTTCGTGATAACGGAAAAAATGGCTATTTGTTTGTCAATAATTACCAACGGCGACAAAAGATGGCGGATCATCCGCAAACAAGCCTGCGGGTGACGTTACCCGATGAGACAATTGAGTTCCCGATAACGGATATTCGTGACGGAGATTATTTCTTTTTCCCGTTCAACCTTCCTATCGGGAATTCAATCCTTAAATCAGCCGCCGCCACCCCTCTTTGTAAAATCAACGATGACACGACCGTCTTCTATTCCGATTTTCCGCCGCAATATCAATTCGATCATGAACCTTTGAATCACAAAATCATAACCCTCAGCAAAAAGCAAGCGATGAATGCCTGGAAAATTCGGCTTCCGGACGGGGATCATTTGCTCCTTTCGGAAGATGTGGTTTTGCAAAATCGGGATCGATTGGAGATGATCGGTCGGGGAATCGCCGAATTGAGCATATATCCCGATTTCCCGAAGCCGCCCCACAATGCCGTACGAATCGGTGGGGAAGGTGATTTTACCGTTTATGAAGTGCGGCATCCGGGATTTGATCCGAATCGAAATCCGGCCGAAGCAAAGTTCCGAATCGTCAGGCAGACGCCGGAACAGACAGATTATGAGATCACCCTCAACTATCCCACCGATGTTGAAAACTGTTACCTTTCCGTTGGTTATCAGGGCGATCAGGCAAGATTAATCGTCGACGGGAAACTCTCAGCGGATGATTTCTATGCGGGAACGGAATGGGAAATCGGGCTGAAACAGTTCAATTTTCCGAAAAAAATCATTTTGTCCGTAACGCCTTTGTATGCCGGCATGCCTGTTTATCTCGAGCAATGGCCGATAATCGAAGGTGAAAAAATTTGCCGGCTGAATCATATCAGCCTGAATTGTGAATATCGGACAATCATCAATCGGATCCGGTAAATCTTCATATTTTTCCTGTGATTTATTTCCTGCGATTTTTCTTACCGAAAAGATAAAATCAGGAAAATCATCCCGATTTAAGTAAAAATGATCAAATCATTCGCTGTTCGTTACGATCATTTTGGGTGAAAGATGACTTTTCCGAAAGTCCTTATTGACAATCCTTTTTTTTCGATGTAAATTTAACTTACCGGTTAGTTAAATCAGATATAAAGAGCTGAAAATGGAAAAAAATCATTTCTCCCGGGAAGAAGCGAAAGAGCGGATTATCGGCGCTTCAGTTAAACTATTCTCCGAAAAGGGTTTTGACGGGACCCGTGTAAATGAAATCGCCGAAGCCGCGGACGTGAACAAAGCCTTAATTTATTACTATTTCGATAACAAAGAAGCCATCTTAGATCAACTTTTGAACCAAATCTTGAATAATGTCACTTCACTTTCGACAACATTTGTTCAAAAGAGTATCCGCCAAATGATACAAGACGGACGGCTCTGCATCATGAAAGATCGGCTCCATTTTGCCAACGAAGCCGCTCTTGAAAATTTCCTGTCCCATATTCAAAATTTCAATAATCAAATTTTGGATTATGCCATGAACAATCGAAAACTGATCCGAATTTTGATGACCGAATCCTTGAAGGAAAGCAAGCATAAAAATGATTTGATTCAATTTATCAAAGAGCTTGGAAAGGCAGCCGAGAACCCCATTATTCGAACCATTCGCGAAGCCAATGCCGATTTTCCTCTGTCGAATAACTTTATTTTTCTGAGATTCTTCTTTCATCCTGTTTCGATCATCAATTTTGCAGTTTACTATGAGACGTATCAAAAAATTTGCGGCTTATCCGAATCCAAAATGCGAACGGCTATGCTCAATTCGATCCGGACACTTTCAAATTCATTCGTTTCGGGAAACGATATCATTTTACAAACGGAGGCATAAAACAGAATTTCATTAATTTATTTTTAACGTCAATTCAATGACCGACGACCGATGATTTGTATAGAAATGGGAATAGTAAAGGAGGAAAAATGAAAAATATACAAGATTCAATCGAAGAGCTGATTATTCATTATGTCGTGACGGATCCGTTGGGAAAACTGCCTAAGATGCTCAACTTGGCGGAAAAAATAGATCAGGGTCACCTGCATGAAAAAGAAATTAATGGTATCCGCAAAATCCTGGATGATAAAAACGGTAACTGGTACAAATTTATTGAAGGCGTCAGCGAGGATATCGATCCGAAATGCCTGCAAAAAGTGATTGAATGCTTCATGATCAATGCCAGTTTGAAAGGTGAAGCAAAGGCGCGAGCGGTCGAGAAAAAATATGATATGAACGTTCCGTGGACGATTCTGGTTGATCCGACCAGCGCCTGCAATCTGCATTGTACCGGTTGCTGGGCTGCCGAATATGGGAATAAAAACAATTTATCTTATGAGACGCTCGATTCGCTCGTGAATCAGGGTGTCGACCTGGGAATCTATTTTTATATCTTTTCCGGCGGCGAACCGCTTATCCGAAAAGATGATATTATCCGGCTTTGCAAAGCTCACCAGGATTGCTATTTCTTTTCTTTTACCAACGGAACCCTCGTGGATGATCAATTCTGCAAACAGATGCGGGAAGTCGGCAATTTCGCTGTCGCCTTTTCGATCGAAGGAAATGAAGAGGCAACGGATATGCGGCGCGGTAAAGGAACTTATCGAAAAGTTATCGCCGCAATGGACTTGATGAAAAAGAATAAACTGCTGTTTGGCTATTCAACCTGCTATCATCGCTATAATACGGAGAGCGTCGGCTCGGATGAATTTGTCGATGATATGATTGCCCGCGGCTGCAAATTCGCATGGAACTTCACTTATATTCCGGTCGGAAAGGATGCCGTCCCCGATCTGCTGGCGACTCCGGAACAACGGAAATATATGTATCATCGCGTTCGTGAAATTCGGGCGACCAAACCACTTTTCGCAATGGATTTTTGGAATGATGGAGATTCTACAAACGGCTGCATCGCCGGCGGAAGACGGTATCTGCATATTAATGCCGCCGGAGACGTTGAACCTTGCGCATTTATTCATTATTCCAATGCCAATATTCATGATATGTCTCTGTTGGATGCTTTGAAATCACCGATCTTCGCGGAATATCGTAAAGGACAGCCGTTTAATGGAAACCATTTACGGCCTTGCCCGCTGTTGGATAATCCGCAGGCTTTGGCAAGAATGGTGAAAGCTTCCGGTGCAAAATCGACGGATATGGAAGCTCCGGAAGACGTTGACGTATTGACGGCAAAAACGAAAGCGGCGGCTGAGAAATGGGCACCGGTTGCGGATGAACTTTGGGAAAAACAAAATAAAGCTAAGGCAGAAAAACAAGCCGAAGCGCAAAAAGTGGAAATAGAAGCCTGAGCCAATCAAATGAAACGGAAAGCGATGAAATAAGGCTTTCCGAAGCGATTAAAAAGAGGAGCGATAACCGATTGAAGGGTTTCCGTCATGAGAATTGCTGACTGTCGACAATTCTCATGATGTTCCTCTTGTTTTAGAAGGCTGCTGAAAATATTGACCGATCAATTTCGTCGGTTTTTACGCATGATCTCGGCTTGACAGGATTGAAATCCGGCGGTAAATTTAACCAAACAGTTAAATTAAAAGGCGGAAGAATGGTTACTCGGGTAATTGAATCGGAAGACTCAAAAGATCGAATTATAAAGGCGGCCGTTCAGCTTTTTTCCGAAAAAGGATTTGACGGAACCCGAGTCAGTGATATTGCGGATTTGGCGGATGTCAACAAGGCGCTGATTTATTATTACTTTACTGGAAAAGAAGATATTCTGGATATCTTGCTCCGGCAGTTGTTGAACGATATCACCGCTTTTTCAATGGATTTTATCCACACCCACCTTATTTCAATGATCCGTGATGGAACCTTGGAACTAAAAGAAGATCGGCTGACATTCATTGATAAAAATGCGGTGGACTCTTTTCTGGACAGCATGCGCGGTTATTATCGGAAGGCGGTTTCTTATGCATTGGAAAATCGGCAAATCATTCGTATTCTGATGCTGGAATCACTGAAAAATTCCAAACACCAGAATGATTTATATCTTTTCCTGAAATTGCTCAATAAAAATGACAACAATCCCGTTTATAAGACAATCCTAAATGCCGACTGGAACTTTAATTATTCCGATGAATTTATTCTGTATAAATTCTTTTTCAGTATGATGCCTATCATCAATTTTGCGGTTTATTTTGATGATTACAAAAATCATTCCGACATGGAAGAAGAGGATTTGATTAACCGTTTTCTGCAATCCTGCCAAACAACCATCAATGCATTGGTTTGCGGGAACGAAATATTGATGCGAAATGATTGCTCGATTATCGAAAGCAGATAATTTTTGTAGTAGCGAATAAATAGAAAGGGGTAAATTAAACCAAGCATGCCGTTTTAGAAATGTTGACACGTTTCAATCGGTTGCCGGTAAGCTAAGGAGAAAATGAATGAATAGTAAAGTTCAAAATGCAATGCTCTCACTGTTGATGGGATACCTGGAAAATGATCCGATGAATAAAATTCCCGCAATTCTGGATTTGGCGGAAAAAATGGATACGGGTCATGTGCATGCCAATTCGTTTAAAGTTGTTCGCAGAGAATTAACCGACAAAAACGGTGTTTGGTATCAATTTACAGAAAACCTGTTTAATGAAGTCGACCCGCGAGTGATTAAAAAAGCGGTTACCAGTTTTTTCTTCAATGGGATTCTCAATAACGGAACTAAACAAGACAAATTACGTGAAAAATATCAATGTAATATTCCCTGGGCAATTTTAATGGATCCTACCAGTGCTTGTAATTTGCATTGTACGGGCTGTTGGGCAGCTGAATACGGAAATCGGAATAATCTTTCCTTTGAAACTCTGGATTCAATCTGTAAACAGGGAAAAGAGTTGGGAATTTATTTCTATCTGCTTTCAGGCGGCGAACCGACCGTTCGTAAAGAGGACGTGATTAAACTATGCGAAGCGAACCCCGATTGCTTTTTCTTCGCATTTACAAACGGAACACTGGTGGATGATAAATTCTGCGATGAAATGTTGAGGGTCGGGAATATCACTTTGGGTTTCTCCATCGAAGGAGATGAAGCGGCAACGGATATGCGACGAGGGAAAGGGACCTATCAAAAAGTGATCGCGGCAATGGATCGCATGAAAAAACATAAGCTGCTTTTCGGTTATTCGACCTGCTATCATCGTTACAATACCGAAAGCGTCGGTTCCGATGAATTTGTGGATGATATGATCGCCCACGGTTGTCGCTTTGCCTGGAATTTTACCTATATACCGGTCGGGAAGGATGCCGTTACCGATTTGCTGGCGACGCCCGAACAGCGAGAATATATGTATCGCCGCATTCGCGAAATTCGCGCGACCAAACCGATTTTTGCGTTGGATTTCTGGAATGACGGGGAATACGTCGGAGGCTGTATTGCCGGCGGGCGGCGCTATCTGCATATTAATGCCGCCGGTGATGTGGAGCCTTGTGCTTTCATTCATTATTCAAATGTCAACATTCATGATGTAACTCTGTTGGAAGCTTTGCAATCACCGTTATTCATGGCTTATCGGCAAGGACAACCTTTCAACGAAAACCTGATTCGCCCCTGCCCGCTTTTGGATAATCCGCAGGCACTTTCCAAAATGGTCAAAGTTTCCAATGCAAAATCGACCGACATGGAAGCGCCGGAAGATGTCGATGTTTTAACATCGAAAACGAAGCCGGCAGCCGAGAAATGGGCGCCGGTCGCCGATGAATTATGGGAAAAACATTTGAAGGAAAAAGAAGAGAAAGAAAAGGAAAAAATTGCGGGCTGATTCGAACCCGCCAACGTTCTCATTTTTATTCTTCCTATCGAAAAATGCTGCCGAATTATATTTTGGCAGCATTTTTCTTATGGAAACATTCGATAAAATAAGATCTGACGACAAAATATTTATTGTCACACAGAATCAATGAATTTCAGGAGGGAGCTCGATGGATGAAATCAAAACAATCGTTGATACGCAACGTCGATTCTTTTTAAGCGGAAAAACACTTCCGGTCTCTCAGCGGAAAAAGGCGCTGCAATCTTTGCTGACAATGGTGGATGAAAATCAGCAAATGATTTTTGATGCCTTGTTTACGGATTTACATAAATCCGAATTTGAAAGTTATATGACCGAAGTCGGACTTGTTTTAACGGAAATTCGTCAGGCGATGAAAAACCTGGACGCTTGGACATCCGTTAAAAAAGTCCGGACTCCACTGTATCTGTTCCCTTCAAAAAGCAGCGTTTATCCGGAGCCCTACGGAACCGTCCTCATTATGGCTCCTTGGAATTATCCGTTCCAGTTATGTCTTGTCCCATTAATCGGCGCTTTGGCAGCCGGGAATACCGCCGTCCTGAAACCTTCCGCCTACGCACCGGCAGTCAGTCGCTGCATCGCAGAGTTGATTCACCGGTACTTTCCTTCTGAATATATAGCCGTTACGGAAGGGGGACGGGAAGAAAACAGCTCGTTATTGGAACAACATTTTGACTTGATCTTTTTCACAGGTGGGAGTCGCATGGGAAAAATCGTCATGGAGTCGGCTGCGAAGAATCTGACGCCTGTTATTCTTGAATTGGGAGGAAAGAGTCCGTGCATCGTCGATCAAACCGCTGATTTGAAAAATGCGTCACGGAAAATTGTTTTCGGGAAATTACTGAATGCCGGACAAACTTGCGTGGCGCCTGATTATTTATTGGTTCATGAGTCGGTAAAAGATACGCTCATCCACAATCTTATCGAGGAGTTCGACAAAGCTTTCCCCGACAAAGACTATTCCGATTTTCCGGCGATCATCAACGAAAAACATTTTGATCGACTGAACCGGCTTATCCGGGATGAAAATGTGATTTATGGCGGAAATTCGAATCGGGATCGTCGCTTTTTCGAGCCGACGATTTTATTTCCGGTTCAATGGGAAACACCGGTCATGCAAGAAGAGATTTTCGGTCCCATATTACCCGTTTTGACTTATGAGAATTTAGACGATGTCATCGATCGGTTGCGAAAACTTCCCAAACCGCTTGCGCTTTATTTATTTACCGAAGACAGAAAAACCGAAAAGAAAATAATCGAAAATGTAGCCTTCGGCGGCGGTTGCATGAATGATACGGTTATGCATTTGTCCAACCCGAATCTCGGTTTCGGCGGAATCGGTGAGAGCGGCATGGGGCAGTACCATGGAAAGAACAGTTTTGATTCCTTCACCCATTATAAAAGTATGGTTAAAACTCCCGTTTGGCCCGATTTGCCGATCCGTTATCATCCATATACAAAGCAAAATCTAAACCGGTTGAAACGGTTTCTCAAATAAATGCGGTAAATCCGCCATTCTATTTCCTGTTCGAAAGAAATCATCCGGATTTATTAATCTTGCCGGTTGACGAAAGCTATATAATGAATTAAGAAGATCTTTTTCAGGAGGTAAAAATTATGTCAATTATTGCTGCTTATATTGTGCCCCATCCTCCGATTATCTTGCCTGAAATCGGAAAAGGGGAGGAACGAAAAGTTCAAAAAACAATCGACAGTTACAAAAAAATTGCCGCTGAAATAGCCGAATCGGAACCGGAAACGATTGTGATTACTTCACCTCATGCCACACTTTATGCGGATTATTTTCATATCTCACCCGGGCGTCATGCCGCCGGTGATTTCGGACAATTCGGTGCGCGGGGACTGGTGATCTCCGCAGATTACGACGAAGAGTTCGTACAGGAACTGGAAAAAACCGCCGAAGAAAATAACATTCCGGCCGGTACCGCCGGTGAACGCGATCCCCGATTGGATCACGGCACAATGATCCCGCTTCGTTTCATTCAGAAAGCGTGGGACCCCAATAAAAAGCCGTTTAAAATTGTCCGAATCGGGCTCTCCGGAGAATCTTTATTAACCCACTATGAATTTGGCAAATGCATCGCCGAAGTTGCCGAAAAATTGAACCGCAGAACGGTATTTGTCGCCAGCGGCGATCTTTCGCATCGATTAAAAGAAGACGGGCCTTATGGATTCGTCAAGGAAGGTCCGATTTTCGATCAACAGATTACGAATATCATGCGCAGCGGTAATTTTTCCGAAATATTCAATTTGGACCCGCATCTTTGCGATCAAGCCGGGGAATGCGGTTTACGGTCATTCGTGATTATGGCGGGAGCATTGGACGGGAAACAGATCGAACCGGAATTACTCTCTTATGAAGGTACTTTCGGAGTCGGTTATGCGGTTGCTTCGTTTAAAATCAAAGGAATCGATGAAAACAGCCGTTTTAATCGATATGAGACGGAATTTCAAATCAACAATGGAGAAGATCCATACGTCGCCCTTGCAAAAGCATCTCTGACCACTTATCTGAAGACGGGAAAATACATGAAAGTTCCTTCCGGATTGCCGGCCGAAATGTTAAATCGCCGAGCCGGAACTTTTGTTTCTCTGAAAAAAAATGGGGAGCTGCGAGGCTGTATCGGTACGATTCTGCCGGTACGATCTTCCGTTGCCGAAGAGATCATTCATAATGCGGTATCTGCAGGGGTCGAGGATCCCCGATTTCCGCCGGTTACCCTCAACGAACTGGATGATCTTGATTTCAGCGTAGACGTCCTTTCCGAACCCGAAGACATTTCTTCACCGGATCAACTGGATGTAAAACGTTACGGTGTGATTGTTTCGAGCGGTTATCGGCGCGGATTGCTGTTACCGGATCTGGAGGGGGTAGACACCGTCGAGGAGCAAATCGATATCGCCAGACGAAAAGCCGGCATTCCGAGAGGAGAACCGATTCGTTTGCAGCGATTTGAAGTAGTGAGGCATACATGAAAGCAACCTGTGAAATTTGTTTTCATCATTGTTCGCTTGCCGAGGGCCAGATCGGTTTTTGCGGCGCGCGGAAAAACGTCGACGGAAAAGTTATCTGTGATAACTACGGGAAAATTACCGCCATTGCCCTTGATCCGATTGAGAAAAAGCCCCTGAAACACTTTTTCCCCGGCAGCTATATTCTGTCTATCGGCAGCTATGGTTGTAATTTACATTGCCCCTTCTGTCAAAACAGCGATATTTCCATGCAATACGCAGGAATCCGCACTCATTTCATTTCTCCGCAGGAATTGGTGAGCAAAGCGCTGGAGTTGAAATCTGACGGGAACATCGGAGTGGCTTATACCTATAACGAGCCTTTTATCAGTTATGAATACGTGACGGATTGCGCCGGGTTAGTACATCAAAACGGGATGAAAAACGTGATGGTTACGAACGGAACCGTCGAAGAGGCTCCTTTAAGAAAAATTCTGCCTCTGATCGATGCCATGAATATCGATCTCAAGGGATTTACCGGTGAATATTATCGAAAATTAAGCGGCAATTTGGAAGTGGTCAAGAGAACAATCGAAATTGCAGCCAAAGAATGCCATATCGAAGTCACCACATTGATCGTTCCCGGGGAAAATGACAGCGATGAGGAAATGGAAGCGCTTGCCGGTTGGCTGGCTTCGGTCGATCCGGAAATTCCGTATCATGTCTCTCGTTTTTTCCCGCATTACCACATGCCGGATAAACCCCCGACACCGGTGAAAACAGTTTATCATCTGGCGGAAATAGCCCGTAAACATTTGAAATATGTCTATACGGGGAATTGTTAGCGGATCCGACAATTAAGAAAGGGGAGAAAAATAATCGAAATTTTCCTCCCCTTTCTTTTCATTTTAAAAAGATCAATATTTTATGAATTGAGATCCGTCCGCACCGCAAATCGGGCATTTTCCCGGACGGACTTTTTCGATATTGCCGCAAACCGGGCAAAGATAGTAGAAGACTTCTTCGGTTTCATCCAGATTATCCAAAACTTCTTTATAGAGTTTTGCATGGACTTCCTCTGCCTTTTTCGCCAGCGTAAAGGTTCCAACCGCCGCTTTATTCCCTTCCGCCTCGGCATCCTTTAAGAATTCCGGATACATTTCCGTATATTCATACGTTTCGCCGGCGATGGCATCTTTCAGGTTATCGGCGGTACTGCCGACTTTTCCGGCAACTTCAAAATGTCTTAAAGCATGAATTGTTTCGGCATCTGCCGCCGCTTGAAACAATTTGGCGGCATTATTTTTTCCTTCCGCCTTTGCTTTACGAGCATAAGCGGTATATTTACGATTTGCCTGAGATTCGCCTGCGAATCCGGCCATCAGATCCTGCATTGTTTTACTTTCCATATGATTCTCCTTATTCTTCATTTTGTTGAATTTTTTGATTCGTTTCAAGGCATTTTTTACAGATCCCTTTGAAATAGACACCTTTTTGATTGATTTGAAAACCTTTTAATTCTTCCGGATTAAATGAATCAAGCCCGACCGTAAAATCATATATCCTTCCGCATTTTTCGCATTTGAAATGCCCATGCGTTTCGGTGACAATGTCATAACGATTTTCATTGTCCTCGATGGTCAGCTCTTGAACTAAATTCGCCTTGACCAAAGAATTCAAAGAGTTATAAACTGTGGTCTTAGACAGTGACGGGATTTCAGCGATCAACCCTGTATAGATTTCGTCGGCAGTGGGGTGAGTACGATTCCGATTTAAATAATCCAAGATCTTGACCCGTTGATAAGACAAACGAATCTTTTTCTCCTTCAATTCTTTTACCAAATCCCGATATGCCGGCTCAGTTTCCACAGAATCTCCTCACTTATAATATAACTATTCCTAATTTGTAATCATTACACCTTATTATACTCAAAACTGAATATCTTTCAAGCCCTCATTTCAAGAAAATTCGGAGACAAAATCATCAAATTTTGAATTATTCAAGCAAAAAAAGCTTCCGAAGGATTCAAAAGTATTCCGCCATAGTCCCGCTTCATCACAAAGAGCCTCCCCATCCGCTTGAATACTGTTCCTCCCCCAATTGCCACTTGTTGTTTTTTCCCAATAATAAGAAAAATATGATCTATTTCCTGTTTAAAATGAATTCGAGATGATTTCCGCTTTTTCCATAAATTTTCATACAAAACACAAATCCCGACGATTTTTTTGTTATTCGGAACCGGTTTATTCTTGTTTTTTGACCGATTCGGACCTGCATTTAAACGGCTTATGCATAATCTGCTCTTTTTCAGAATAGCAAATCGAAAAACAGGTTTGAACGCAACCGTGCATTTTACGTCTTTTTGTTGATGGTAAATACCGAATATTAAGAAATTCTGTTCGGATTGGGTATAATTCGTTTATTCTTAATACATTACTCATATGAAAACGGATCGAAGTCCGAGCGATAAAGGACAAAAATATCTTTAAACAGGGAGCTGAAATGAAAAAAAAGATACAAATTGTAATTCCGATGGCAGGATATGGTTCCCGACTTCGCCCGCTGACCTGGAGCAAACCCAAACCATTAATCAACCTGGCCGGACGAACTTCTTTGGATTATCTTTTGGATGAATTTACCAGTCTTGAAAATGAGTTTGATCCCGAATATATCTTTATCATTTCACCGAACGGTTGGCAAATTAAAGCCTACATGGACAAACATTATCCGAACCTGAAATGCAATTATGTGGTTCAGGAAGAGATGAAAGGTCAATCGCATGCTATTTTCCTGGCAAAGGATTTGATCAGCGGCCCGATGATTATGACTTTTTCGGATACATTGCTTGAAGGCGATCTCGGCTTTCTTGCCGATGAAGACGCGGATGGGATTGCTTGGGTTCAATGGAATCCCGAGCCTCAGCGGTTTGGCGTAGCCATTACCGATGAAAATAACCGCATCGAACGTTTCATTGAAAAGCCCTCTACCGATGAATATAAAATGGTGATCATCGGTTTTTATTATTTCAAGGAAGGGCAAAAATTGATCGAAGCGATCGAACAACAAATCAAAGAGAACATTTCCCTTAAAAATGAATATTACATAGCCGATGCGATTAATATCATGATCCAAAAAGGAGCCAAATTTACGATCCATGAGACCAAACTCTGGCTGGATACGGGTGTACCGGAAACTGTCTTCTCCACAAACCGCCATTTCTTGGATCACGGGCACGATAATACCGAAACAGCCATGAAACGCAAGGGGGTTGCCATCGTTCCTCCGGTATTTATCGCAGAGGACGCGACCGTCGAAAGTTCTGTGATCGGCCCGTATGTTTCGATTGCTTCCGGATGCCATATTCAAAACAGTGTGATTGAAAATTCGATCATTGCGGAGAATACGACGATCACCGGTGAAGTTATAAAGGATTCGTTAATCGGTGAAAAAGTCAGTTTGAAGAGTACCCCCGCCGCTTATTTTATCGGAGATAACTCCATCATCGAGAAATAACATTTAATATCCTATTTTCTGTCCCACATTTCATATCCCGGAGGGATCCAAAATGTACAACAATTTATCCAATCGAGCCAAAACGATCAAGCCGTCCGCCATCCGTAAATATTTTGCGGTTCCGGACGATGTAATTTCCTTGGGAATCGGCGAACCGGATTTCGATTCTCCCGCCTGTGTCATCGAAGCCGGTGTTCACGCCCTTCAATCCGGGAAAACGCATTACACAGCTAATTCCGGCCTCACCGAATTGAGGGAAGCGATCAGTGACGACTTATATCGGCGCTACCGTGTGCGTTATGATCCGAACAGTGAAATTATAGCCACTGTCGGATGTTCCGAAGCTCTTTTTCTGGCACTGGCAGCTCTAATCGATCCGGGAGATGAAGTGATCGTCATCACTCCCTGTTTTGTTGCTTATCAGGCTTCCGTGCTGTTGGCTTCGGGTGTTGTCGTTGAGGTTCCTTGTAAATTCGAAAATAATTTTGACTTGGATATTGCGGCGGTAGAAGCTGCGATCACCCCTAAAACGAAAGCGATTTTATTGGGATTCCCTTGCAATCCGACGGGTGCGGTCGCCTCGCGGGAAGAATTGCAGAAACTTTGTGATATTGCGGTCGCACATAATCTCGCCATTGTGTCGGATGAACTATATGATCAATTGGTTTATGGGATAGAGCATGTTTGTGTACCCTCATTGAACGGCGGTTTTGAGCGAACGATGCTGGTGGGAGGTTTTTCCAAGAATTATGCAATGACCGGGTTTCGAATCGGTTATTTGGTGGCGCCCGCTCCGCTGATGGACGGCGCTTATAAAATTCACCAGTATCTGATTATGTCGGCCCCGACGATTGCACAATATGGAGCTCTGGCTGCGATTGAAAACGGACAAGAAGATGCAAAACGCATGCACGATGAATATGATCGCCGGCGTCACTTGGTGGTCGATGGATTGCGCAGCATCGGTTTGCCGACCGTTGAGCCGAAAGGGGCTTTTTACGTCTTTCCGCAAATTTCCGGAACCGGTTTATCGAGCGAAGATTTTGCCAACCGATTATTGGAAAAAGAGAAAGTGGCGGTTATCCCCGGCAACGGCTTCGGAGCGGGAGGAGAAGGTTTTGTCCGTATTTCCTATGCTACTTCCTATGAAAAAATCGAACAGGCACTGGAAAGAATGGGTCGCTTTGTAAAATCGCTGTAATATTTTCTATAGCGCTCCTTTTGCGGACGGTTTCCGATGGATATCCTCATATCGATCGAAAACCGTCCGTTTTTCTTTAACAAGTTCCATCAAGCTTTTTAAAACGGTTCTTTGTCATTCAAACAACCGGAATTGAATAGACTACTGATAAAATTGAGGGTCGGGGGTATCATGTACGGTTATGAATATACAAATCATTTGATCTTAAACGAACAGATGGTAAACCTATGGCAGGAAGAGGACGGGAAGAAAGTTGCGGAAGTCTGGGTTCTTCCCGGATACGGAGCAAATCTCTGCCGTTTTAAAGTTGACAATATTGACTATCTTTATCCCGCTCCGCAAAAATTAGTGGACATCCGGCATTACGGGACGCCGGTACTTTACCCGACACCCGGGATTGTCCGCGGAGAAAAATTTACATTTGACGGATCGCTATACCGGTTTCCGGCAAATCGGGGAAGTATCTTTCGCCATGGTTTTGCCATGGGGCAAAAATTTCTATTTTCGGAGCCAATCGTCAGCGAAGACGGAGTCACGCTGAAAACAAGTCTCGGAATATTTCGCGATCATCCGCTTTATTATCTTTTTCCAATCGCCAACCGACTGGATATCGATTTTACCTTGAAAAATCGCTCCGTCAGAATCGATATCACGGTGACTGATTTGGATACACAGAAACGGTTCCCTTTCGGGTTCGGTTTGCATCCTTATTTTAATCTGATCGGTCCGCGGGAAGAAAACCTGATTCAGGTACCGGTAAAAAAATGGTTGGATCAGGCGGAAAATCAATTAATCGATCCGAATGACAGCCCGATTGATTTTCGCTCTCCGACAACTGTTCCGGAAACAGCCATCGATGAGGTTTGGACGGGTTTAACTTCGGAAGCTTCGCCATCGATAATTTATCAATCCGTCGGGAAGCGTTTGGTTCTTCATGCAACCGACGACTTTACGCATTTTGTCACTTACGCACCCGAAAACGCTCCTTATGTTTGTCTGGAAAACTGGACCTGCTCTCCGGATGCGCATAATTTATATGCCGGTGAAAAAAACGACGTCGCTCACTTACTGATTCTGAATCCGGGCGAAGTATTTACCGGAAGTGTACAATTTTCAATCGAACCGCTGAATAATTAAAAACCTGTCTTCCGAAAAAAATATCCGATGGATGAATCGGATATTTTTTATTATTTAAAGCGCTTTCCGAGTAATCAGTGTCGCATTCTTTTTGTAATAAAGACAAAAGCAAGCGGCACATAAAATCCAAGAAATAGGGAAACTGACGATCACCATCCGAAGGTCGAACCAGAAATGGGTCATGATTAATACCCAAACGATGCGAAATATTCCGATACAAAAAATCGTAATCACCATCGGTGTGGTTGCGTTGCCGGCACCCCGAATGGTCCCGCTGAGCACTTCGGTCAGGTTATGAATCGGATAAAACGGAATCAGATAAAAGATAAATAAAATTCCTGTTTCGATCACCGCCGGACTTTTTGTAAACCAACCTAAAATCGGATAGCGGAACAAGATAACGATAACGGCAAGAAAAATCGAAAAAGAAAAGGCCATCATTAATGCGTTACGGATCGCCCGCTGAATTCGATCGAACCGGCCTGCACCGACATTTTGGCTTACAAAGGTTGTTACCGCCAATCCCATCGCCGTCACCGGCGAAAACACAAAGTTATCGATCTTGAAATAAGCGGCTGATCCCGCCATGGCAACCGATCCAAACATGTTGATATAAGATTGAATCATCAAATTCGCAATCGAATACATGGAAGATTGAAATCCGGCGGGGACACTTACACGGATAATGGAACCTAACACCGGCATATCGATCTTCATTCGCTGCCATTCAAGCCGATCCGGACCGTCCGATCGGACCAGACGCCACATGACCCAAACAGCAGAAAGAAGTTGAGAAATCCCGGTTGCATATGCGGCACCGGCCACTCCCATTTTCCAGAGCGTAATAAAAAGATAATCCGCAAAGATATGAAATATCCCGCAAAACAACAAAATCATCATCGGTTCACGGGAATTTCCGATTGACCGCATAATTCCGGCTCCGACGTTATAAATCAACATCGGTATCATTCCCAAAAAATACAGCCTTAAGTAAACGATCGCCAATTCATACACTCCGTCCGGCGTATTCATAAAGCGTAACAGAACCGGCGTAAGAATCCAACCCAGCAGCGTCAATGCGACACCGCAGATTGCGGCTACCAATATAGCCGTATGTTTTGCTTTCTCCATCCTGACGGCATCACCGGCACCGTAACTGTTTGCGATGACGACTCCGGCTCCCGCCGATAATCCGAGGAAAAAACCGACCAATAGGTTAACCAACGATCCGGTCGAACCGACGGCGGCCAATGCCAGATCACCGACAAAATTACCGACAAAAAGGGAATCGATAATTCCATAGAATTGTTGCAGAATACTGCTTAGAAATAAGGGGATCGCAAAAAAAAGGAGTTGCTTCCAAATAATTCCTTCTGTCATTGAGCGATTCTCAGATTTATTCTTCATTCCGCAACTTTTTATCTGCCCTTATCTTTAATCGATTTCTTTTCTGAAAACAGCAAAAAAACAGGAAACAAATTCCTTTTTGAATTGTATCAGGAACCTTCAATTCCTCATGATTTTATTTATTTTCTTCCGATCGATAGGACCAACAAAGCTAAGAGAATAAAAAAACATCCTCCGATTGATTCATCGAAAGATGTTTGATTTTTTCCGCACCGTGCCCGGTTTATCTCCCCTTTGGGAGACAAACCTTTTCACTTTTTTCCTCAGTTTTCAAAATGATAATTACTGAGAAAACAGGCAAAAATTGCCACAGCAATAACAGAAATCGTAGTTAACATGATTTCCTTCCTTTCCCCAATAAATGGGCAATAAACAACCGAAAAGGAGCTGCTTTCGTTGAAAAGCCGATTGTTTCTTTCAAAGGAAGAGACTGATTTCGTTCCTTTGTTTCTCCTATTCGGTTTTCAAGGTATAAAATCGATATGACTTTTGTCATATTATTAATATTACATTTGTCACATCGCTTTCTATATTACGCTTAATTTCATCGATTGTCAAATGAAATGTCATAAAAAATATCAGACAAGCCGTCAAATCGAGCCTGTCTGATATTTATGAAAACAATTTTTTTACAAATTTCTTACAGAAAATCCGGATGATCCCGGCGGATGACACTCAGTGCTTCTTCATCGCCAATGACAATTACCTTGGGATGAAATTGTAAAATGGAAGCCGGAACCTGAGGCCTGACTTTTCCAAACATCGCTTCATGCAGAATCTCCGCTTTCTTTTGCCCCGTGCATAACAATAAAATTTTTCTTGCGCTCATAATTGTTCCGATTCCCATGGTTATGGCTTGGGTCGGGACTTCCCTGATATCGGTAAAAAAGCGTTTGTTTGCTTCACGGGTACTTTCCGTCAAATCGACTACATGGGTATATTTTGGAAAATAATCGGAAGGTTCGTTGAAACCGATATGACCGTTGAGACCGATTCCGAGTAATTGCAAATCGATCCCCCCCATACTTTCGATCATTTTTTCATATTCCCGGCAGGCACTCTCCAAATCATCGGCCATACCATTCGGAAGATGTGTATTTCTGGGATGAATGTTAATTTTCGAAAAAAGATGATCATACATAAATTGATGATAACTTTGGGGATGATCAGCAGGTAAGCCGATGTACTCATCCAAATTCACCGTCCGAACTAATGAAAAATCTAACTTTCCCTGGCTATATCTCAAAACAAGTTCACTGTATAACGAAAGCGGAGTCGACCCGGTCGCCAATCCGAACACACAAGCGGGATTTTCCTCCATTGTTTGAGTAAAGATGTCTGCCCCCAAGCGACCGGCTTCTACCGCATCTTTCGCAGGGATAAATTTTATTTTCATGACAAATCCTCCAAAAATTTTGACCTTTAATAAGAATTGATTGATTATCATTCCTAAAAGGGATTAGGATAAAGATAAACAATTGACCAAATCATAACGCAAGAAAGAATTATTGTTAAATCGTCAATTGGAATCTATAAATTTTTGATTCGGAAAGGATCTTTATGAAAGACTTGCTCAACAGTATTCGGGAACGCAGAAGTATTTATTCCATCGCTAAAAAATCACCGATTTCGGATGAAAGAATCCGGGAATTGGTTTCTCTGGCTGTCATGTATACTCCTTCCGCTTTTAATATGCAGAGTCAGCGAGCGGTTTTGTTGCTCGGGAATCACCATGAAAAATTATGGTCGATAACAAAGGATACTTTACGCGGCATCGTTCCTCCGGAACAATTTAAAAGCACCGAAAAAAAGATCGATGGTTTTGCTGCCGGATATGGGTCAATTCTTTTTTTTGACGATACCGAAACGGTAGCCGATTTTCAACATAAATTTCCGCTTTATGCGGACAATTTTTCCGTTTGGACCGAACACTCCAACGGCATGCTGCAATATATTGCCTGGACGCTGTTGGAAGCGGAAGGATTCGGTGCCTCTTTGCAACATTACAACCCGTTGATTGATGAAAAAGTAAAATCCGCATGGGACATTCCGGCATCTTGGAAACTCATTGCGCAAATGCCGTTTGGATTGCCGACGGCTCCGGCCGATAAAAAAGAATTTGTTCCGATTGAAAAAAGATTTAAAGCATTTGAGTAAATAAAATTTATTTTGATATCATAATACTAATTTCTCATAAAATAACGGAGAGAATCAAAATAAAAGTCGGAAGCGATTAGAATTAAAGCCAAAAATTAGAAGGAAATCCGTTTTAGATGAAAACGAATATTGAAATCATTCATCCGCTGCCTCCCGAAACATACATACGTCATGCTCTGTTTGACTTTAATGGTACTTTTTCACTGATTCGTGAAGGTTGGCAGGAAATTATGATTCCGATGATGGTTGATTTACTGATGCAGACGCCGGAACATGAAGAGGAAGCCGAAGTCACGCGGGTGGTAAAGGAATATGTCACTCAATTAACCGGAAAACAAACCATTTACCTGATGATGCAGCTGGCCGAGGAAATCAACAAACGTGGCGGAACAGCCGAGTCTCCCGATGTTTATAAGGATATTTATCAAACCAAATTACTGGAACGGATTCAGTATCGCCGTGAAGGGCTGCGGAACGGCAATATCCGGCCCGAGGAATATTTGATCCCCGGATCCGTAGAAATTCTTCAAGCCCTTAAATCCCGAGGTGTCAAATGCTATCTGGCATCCGAAATGGATGAAAAATATGTGTTGGAAGACGCTGACCTACTCCAATTAACCCCTTATTTTGATGAAATCCATGGCACGTTGGATGATTATGTTAAAGTTTCCAAAAAAATGATCATCAAAGAAATAATTCTCGACAACAACCTAACCGGTCCGGAATTTGCCGGAACGGGAGATGGTTTTGTTGAAATTGAAAACACCAAGGCGGTGAACGGAATTGCCATCGGGGTCGCACCGGATGAAAAAGATCATACGAAAGTTGACCCATGGAAGCGTGAACGGTTGATTCAAGCCGGAGCGGATTTGATTATTCCTAATTTTACCGATACCGGGGGGTTGATTGATTTACTTTTTCAAGGAAAATCGAAAATCTTCTGATTGATCGATCAGAATAGGATTAAAAAGTCGACAACGCATCCCGATCAATGATTGGGATGTGCTTATTTTATAAGGATTCGATCATTTCAAACCGGACCTGATAAACAATCTCTTGTCCGGGATGAATCAATTTCAACCGGTTTTCACGCCGATTTTTTGCCCGACCGTCAAGCCGGCTGTTTGCGGGTTCGAGTCCCAATACATATTCTTTTACACCCATCATTTTCCACTCAATAAATTCATCCAAAGAAGCGGGATCAAAATATATCGCCACTCCTTTTTGATACTTAGGCTGAAAAACTTTTACGGGTTTAGCTTGATCGAAATGATGATAATAGCACATTTCAACAAATCCGGGCTGTGGAGGGATCATTTTATTCCACTCGGCTAATCCTTCGTTTGCATGCTCATCTCTCGGTGTAACCGTTGTCGAAGGAATATCGACAATCAAATCTTCATCCAGCAGCGGATAGCCGATGTTGATATGATATAAAATCATCAGGGGTGAAATTTTATCTCCGATATTTTCGATCCTATCGGTAAGCGTAATCCTATTTTCATTCTTCGAGCAGACAATTTGTCGATTTTGGATTAGTTTTTCTCCAAAAAACATGGAATGATTCAAGCGCGCGCAGATTTGTATTTCATCCTGATCTTCTTCCCACCAAATATGTTCTGCGGGAGTATTATGTGCTCTTCCGTGCTGTCCCAATATTTCTCCGTCATCTTCCGAAGGAATTCCGATATTGGTCAAACCGCAAGTGGCTAAAAATCCCAAATTCGTCGTCTTAATCCATCCGTTGCCGCGGTCATCATAATAAGCCGGTGAACAATATCCCCCTACCGGGAAATAACCGTAATTCAAACCCTGAAATGATAATCTTGAAATGTCCGCGCCTCGATCTGCCGAAACCGTAAATTCCAGGCCCAATCCGTTTTTCACCTGAAACAAGCGGATTCCGTCACCTTTGCCGCCCACCAATCGATGTTCTTCCACACCGCTAATCTGCGAAGGATGCCCGAAGTAAGCTTCTTTTTTATCCATGGTAACCTCTGACCGATTCCTTTTCAATGTCTGTTTTCAAAACGCATGAAATAATCATCCAGTTCAGAACTAAGTTCTATTCCAACTTTTTCGAAACAAGTAAGAAGAATTTCATAAGTCCCTTCTCCACCTAAAAAATCCCAAAATTCGGAGGCTACCTTGATTTCATTGTCCAAATCAATCATTCCATTTATTGTCCATCGTCGATATGGCTTCGGTTCATAAGGATTATAAGGAATTGCAATAAGGGTATTTACTTTTGCATATGGATTTTGGGCTAATGTAACACCAACCCAATTTAACAAGGTACGTTTATAGCTTCTGAAATCATTCTTATTCGGTTTCGCAGTTTTTAAATCAATTAAAAATAATTCATCATCAAATGTTGAAAGAAACAAATCAACTTTAATTGGGTTTATATTTATAAATTGACCAGATTGGCAAACTCTACGTATTTCTTCAATTTCAGCTTTTTTATCAGGAATTCGTTCGCCATTTTCCAATTGGTTAATAATCTGTTGTATAACGCTCTGAGATTCACTGCTAATTAGACTTCCCGAAGTAAATTGTGATTGAACAACTTTAAAATTATCTTTTGCAATTGATTTTGCAATAGGTTCAAAAATTGAAATGCCAAAAGTTGTATTGAGAGACTGTATAAATGAAAATAAAGCCATCCTATCTTTTCCCAATAATCGAGTATGAAAAGGCATTGAAATGGTTTCCGGCTTATAGTTTCGTATTTTGTCACGAAGACAGTTAATTAATATATGCTCAACATTTTCTACCTGTTGATTATTTAACGACATGTCATAAATCCTTTTTAATATGAAAGATTACTTCCGAATAAGCTCCTTTATCTCTCTCAGTTCGATTTAATACAGGACGCTTATATCGTTTTATAATTTTCATTCCTGATTTATTAACTATTTGGGGATACAAATCATATTTATCATTCGCAACTAAAAATATATCATAATCGTTCGATAAATATTTTTCACAATTAATCAGAACTTCTGAAATTCCTTCAACATACGATTGTTTAGCCGATTCACCTTGTCCTTTATATAGAGGACCAATCTCTAAACTATCATGTCGATCAAAACCAAAAAGATCATATGCATAAGCATGTTGCTCATGATAATCTATCATTCCTACATAAGGTGGACTAGAAAAAATTCCTTTAATTTTTTGTTCTGAAATCTTTTTGCCGAAATTAGGATTTAGTTTCATCACTTCATCAATAATATTTATATTCCTGCTATCTCCAACTAATGATACTTGCATTGTATCAGTTCGAATTGTATCGAATTCAGCAAGTCTCTTGATCGAATCTTTTGTATATGTATCCCACCATTTTAAAATAGAGAAAAGTGGTTTACAGATTTTACTGTGTTTAGGACAATAATAAGTTGTTGTTTGTGGTTCTTTTAAAGTTGCAAGATCTGAATGGGTAGTCGCTCTACATGAACGCATTGTCCTGCTTAATATCAATGAAAGAATTTCTTTTGTCGATTGATCATTAATTTTTTTAATCTCATCATATACAAAATATATCTCTTTTTTAACTGAAGGGAAAAACCATCTATCGATAAAGTTTCCAGTTTCAGGGAATTCTATATCAATCTGGTACTTAGTAATGAGGTCATAATACTTTGGTAAAAAAATTAATTCTTTTTCGTGTCCATATACATCTGGATTAATATCTCTCTTTAAGACTTGATATTTATATTCGGGTGAAGGAAAATATTTCGAATTAAATATATTTAATTCTTCCAAAAGAGCTGCTTCAAATTCTGCGATTTTTGAATAATATATGAATTCCTTCAAGGCATTTGTAATTCGTCTAATTTCAGAATAAACAGACGGTAAATCATATTTTTGAATTTTGCATTTGGAAATAAGACTATTAAAAATAGATATATCTATCCCGATTGCATTTATTCCTAATTCGTTTGCTTCAACTAAGGTAGTGCCACTTCCACAAAAAGGATCTAATACGATATCTCCCGGCCGGAAAACCACTTCTGTTTTAAATTTGTCAACATGATCATCCAAAAAATATTCAACTAATTGAGGTATGAATTTCCCTTTATAGGGATGCAAGCGATGAACATGCTTAGTGGTCTCACTTTCCTTTACATGATCGAATGAAAGAGCCCAATTTAAATCTTCTCCTAATTTAGATTTCCAGTCAATTTCTCTTTTCCCGTTAAAAGAATCATAATAGTTCTTTAAATCATCTTTTTGAATTTTTGTGTTCTCACCATCAAATATTTTTTTTACCTTACCATATTGAATTAAATAAGAGATGTTTGAAGGAGAGACTTTTTTCTTTAAGTATTTCGTTGCCCAGTCACTAGCTTCATTAATAGTTAAAAGTTCAGTGTTATTCATTTTACTCATCCAATTAAATTTTCAGTCAATATTGATTATATCCGTAATTTTATTGGGAACCGTTAATCTCAAACCGCCTAAATCATATAATTAGATTTATTTTTCCTAATCAGAATTTCAGAAAATACAATAACGAGTAAAATTTGAAAGTGCATCAAAATAGGATGAAAAGACTGTCTCAACGACAGTCTTTCAAATGCCGATAATCTTTGTTTCGTTTTAAATAAATACCGAAAAGAAAGCGAATCAATCACAGACAAATCGAAAAGAGGAATCGTTTTTAATAATGAAATCGGAAATTGAAATTATCAAACCCTTACCGGACAAAATCGACATCCACCATGCCCTTTTTGATTTTGACGGGACACTCTCGTTAATCCGCGAAGGCTGGCAGCAGATTATGATCCCCATGATGGTCGATTTTATCATGCAGACACCGAACCATGAGGATAAAGCGGAAGTACAACGGATTGTAAAAGAATATGTCACCCGATTAACCGGGAAACAGACAATCTTTCAAATGATACAACTTGCGGAAGAGGTCGAGAAGCGCGGCGGAAAAGCTTTGGATCCGCGTGAGTACAAAGAGATATATCATCAAAAACTTTTGGAAAGAATTCATGATCGTCTGGAAGGCTTAAGAAACGGCACCTTTCAACCGGAAGAATACCTTGTTCCGGGTTCATTTTCGATGCTGCAAGCATTAAAGGCCAGAGGTGTAAAATGTTATCTGGCATCCGGTACCGATGAGAAATATGTGTTGGATGAAGCGCAATTACTGCGTTTAACCCCTTATTTCGAAGGAATATACGGTGCCCAGGACGATTACATTCGTTTTTCGAAACGGATGGTAATCCAGCGTATAATTCGGGAAAATAAGCTGAGCGGACCCGAATTTGTCGGGTTCGGCGATGGATTTGTCGAAATCGAAGATACCAAATCGGTCGACGGCACGGCAGTCGGCGTCGCCAGCAATGAACAAACACGCGAAGGAATTGACGAATGGAAACGGGAACGCTTAATTCAGGCGGGTGCGGATTTGATTATTCCCGATTTTCGCTGTTCCGATGAATTAATAAAAATATTATTTCCGAAAGAAAGCAGATAAGGAAGGGTTCTTATGGCTTATAAAACTTTTGATCGTTCCAAATTAAACATTAAACCGATCTCCGAGCGAATTCATGATCTTCATTTGCCGCAAATGTTAATTCCCTTAGACGCACCTGTCCCTCCGTTTTCGGATCCTGCGATTCCGAAAATTGCACAGGCAATGATCAAAGCGCATGAAAACAACGCCCCGGTTATTCTGATGATGGGCGCACATTTACTTCGGAAGGGGATGGCACCGATGATCATTGATCTGATGGAAAAAGGGCTGATCAATCATATCGGATTGAACGGAGCCGGTTGTATTCATGATTATGAATTGGCTCGAATCGGAGCGACAACCGAAAGTGTCGCCCGTTATATTCATGAAGGACAATTTGGCCTGTGGCAGGAAACCGGCGAACTGAATGACATTATCAATCACGGTTCGGATGCCGGATTGGGCATCGGCGAAGCGGTCGGAAAAGCAATCGTTGAAAACGACTATCCCTATCGAAAAACCAGTTTGCTGGCCCGCGCCTGGGAACTCGGAGTTCCGGTGACCGTCCATGTCAGCATCGGTTCGGATATTATTCATGAACATCCCAATTGTGACGGGGCAAAATTAGGAAAAGCTTCCTATCAGGACTTTCTGGTCTTTACCAATACCATCGATCATCTCGAACAGGGCGTATATCTCAGTTACGGTACCGCCATCATGGGACCCGAGGTCTATTTAAAAGCCTTGGCAATGGCTCGGAATGTCGCCTTTCAAGAAGGACGACAAATCTGCCACTTTACCACCGCTGTTTTTGATTTACAGGATTTAGGCACCGACTGGCACCGGGAGATTTCAAAAGACCAAGCTGCTTATTACTTCCGTCCCTATAAAACTATTTTAGTGAGAACCGTTGCGGATGGCGGTGTAAGCTACTATGTACGGGGAGATCACGCCGTGACTTTCCCGAACCTCTATCATTCAATCATCGATCACTTTCAGGACGGCCGCGAATGAATTCGAAACGGATTGCCGAAATATTAAAAAATTATCCCGATTTGCACATTCTGGTTGCGGGAGATTATTTTCTGGATCAATATTTGATGATTAACCGCGATCTGGCGGAAATATCCTTGGAAACCGGTTTGGAATGCCATCAGGTCACAGAGATTCGCAACAGTCCGGGGGCTGCCGGAACCGTGGCAAATAATCTTGTCGCATTGGATGTTTCCGTCAATGCTCTCAGCGCAATCGGTAAGGACGGCCGCGGTTTTGATTTAAAAACCGAATTACTGAAACGGAACATAGATACCCGCGCTCTGATCGAATCCCCGCTGATTATGACCCCCACATATACCAAGCCGATGGTTCAGGGGAAAAATGAACCCCTCCATGAACTGGAACGGATCGATATAAAAAATCGTTCTCATCTTCCGATTGAAATCGAAGACACACTCATTGAGAATCTTGAAAATTCTTTTCAACTTGCCGATGGAATCGTGCTTGTCGATCAGGTTCAGGAAGAAAATTGCGGCGTCTTAACGGATCGGGTCAGAAATCAAATCGCAGCTCTGGCATTAAAATATCCCGACAAACCTGTTCTGGCAGATTCGCGCCTGCGAAGCGCGGCTTTTAAAAACGTAACGGTAAAATGCAATCTATCCGAAGCGTTGAATGTTACCGGCGAATCCGACGTTGAGCGGGCTGCCAAAAAAATGGTCGCCGGCGGCGCTCGCAGCGCTTTTATTACGATGGGAGAAAAGGGTATTTTTGCCTATTCAAACGGAAAAGGTGTGACCGTTCCGGCGGTCAGAGTTGAGGGACCTATCGATATATGCGGTGCCGGGGACAGCGCCGCCGCCGGAATTCTGAGTGCGTTATGTGCCGGAGCAAGCTTTGAAGAAGCAGCAATTATCGGTAATCTGACGGCATCCATAACAATCCTGCAGATCGGCACTACCGGTACAGCCAGTCGAGAAGGGATTGTTCGGCGCGCATTTGAATTCTTCGGCGAATAAGTCTTTTTCAGCCGGCAAGTTCGGATAATTTTGCGGCTCCCAACAAAGTTTCGGTCCCTTTGAGGTGAGACATTCGAATTTTGGTCTTCCCTCGCATTTCGGTGGGGAGAAATTCGGGTATAGAGTGAGTCAAAATTGGTTCCAGTAAATCCCAGCTATTCACCGCCACTCCGCCGCCGATGACAATCTCTTCCAAATCGAATAAAACAATGGCATTCGAAAGCGATAAGGCAAAACATCTGAATGCATAATCGACGATTTCGGATGCGGAAGAGTCTCCTCTTCTGGCCGCTTCGATCAACGGCTTTGCCGATATTTCGCCCATCTTCGAGACTTGTTCACGAAACACAGAGCATGCTTCCGGACTTTCGATCAGCGCTTTGGCATCCCGTGCCAAAGCCCAGCCGGATGCAACAGCTTCGATACATCCTTTGCTGCCGCAGGCACAGGGGAACGCGGCTTCACCCACATACTGCACTTTCTGGTGACCGACTTCTCCGGCCATTCCCTGTCCTTGAAGGATTTCTCCGTTCAAGATGAAGCCACCCCCGATTCCGGTGCTGATCTGAATATACATGAAATAATGGGGTTTTCCTTGGCTGCCATAGAACCATTCGCCCAATGCAGCCACATTCCCGTCATTTCCCATTCGAAAAGGGAACCCGAACCGGTCGGCGGCAACTTCCGCCAGCGGGTAATTCTCCCAGCCTTTAATGTGCATAGACCGGATTACATGCTTGCCGTCGGGATTTACCGGTCCGCCGAAACTGATTCCTCCTCGGGTAATTTTTTCCTGCGGAATACCGGATTCTTTTAGACTCTTACCCGCCGTATTCAGAATCAGCTCTAAACTGGCTTGTGCACCCGCATCCGCGGGCGTCCTCGCCTTTTGGTAACCAAACAGCCTGCCGTCGGGAACAGAGACTACCGCGGTTGCCAGTTTGGTCCCGCCAAAGTCGAGCGCCAGAGCATATTCGGGTTTTGTCATCGCTTTCCTTCCAGTTCGTGCATCGCTATTTCACGCAGGACCATGGTCAGTAAATGATCACATACCATATGTAAGTCTTCGACCCGCTCAATGCTATCCGTATCAATGTTGATCGGTAAATCCACCATGGAGATCATTTTTCCTCCCTTGAATCCGGATAAACCGATTGTTTTTAAGCCGATTTCTCTTGCGGTTTCCAAACCGCGAAGGATATTGGCAGAGTTACCGCTTCCGCTGATGGCAATCAAAATATCGCCCGGCTCGGCCAGAGCTTTCAACGGTTCTGAAAATACTTTTTCATAACCTTCATCATTTGCAAAAGCCGTTAAAGTCGGAGTGCTATCGCTGAGACACATTGTGCGAATCGCCGGAAGGTATGGAACACGAGTGTTTTTCGAAAAATCGCACGCCATATGGCTGGCGGTTGCCGAACTGCCGCCGTTTCCCATCGTAAAAATCATCTTCCGTTCCAATCGAGCCGAATGAATCATTTCGGCGGCTCGTACGATTTGATCGACCGGCATTTTATCAATCGCCTGATTCAAAAGGCCAATATATTCATTGACCCATTCTTGTTTTGTGCTGTTCATAATTATTTCTCATCCTCTTATTGACATCAAAATTTCATTCGGCTTTCCGGTTTTCGGGAACGGATTTATTCCTGCCCGAAATGCCGTTCCAACATTTTGCATAAGGTATGATAGATCAGAATATGCAGGTTCTGAATTTCATCCGTCTGCGATTGATTCACAGCAATTAAGATATCGGCATCTTTTCGCATCTTCCCGCCATCCGATCCGGTCATACAAATCACATAAACTCCCAGTTCCTTTGCCAATAATGCCGCATAATGCAAATTTTCGGCGTTTCCACTGGTGCTGATTGAGATCATTACGTCTCCCGGCTTGGCATTCGCGTAAAGTTCCTGAGCTACGGCAAGATTCGGATGCTGAAAATCATTTTCGATCGCAGACCGTAAAACCGGATTCAAGCCTAAGACCATCACCCGTTGCGCTTCTTCAAGATTTTCCGCTAAAACGGAACCCTCTTCGGACTTTTTCAACCGAGCTGCAAGAGCCGCCGGCATGTGCCTTTTTACAACAAAGGCTTTGGAAAGTTCTCCGCTGATATGCAGCGCATCCGCCATACTGCCGCCGTTTCCGGCAACAAACAGGGTTCCTCCGCAGGAATACGACCGTCGGATCAACTGATAGGCTTGAGCAATCGGTTCTTTGACATTTTCAATTTGAGGATGCAGCCTGATCGCTTCATCTAAAATCAACCGTACAGACGGATCAATCATTTCCGTCATCGGCAGAGAAATTCTCTTTGATTCCACGGGAAAGGTCTCGCCATTTGCCGTCAATAATTGATATAGGTTCGGCAAAGTGACCTTATGATTTCCGCAAATATGGAATCCTTTTCCGCCCAACATTACCGGTCGATTCACCACATTCTTGCGCGGACGATAGTAATACTGAACTTTATCTTCTCCCAGAGGAGCACGATAATCGCCCAGATCGATCAGATCAAAATTTGCGGTGGTAAATACTTTCAGCGGATTCCCCAGATTCCGTGCTATGGAAAGGGCTTTCAGAAAAACTTCCGGACCGATTACCGCCGAACCGACATTCAGAAATACTCCGCCTTCCAAATCACAAACCGATTTGCAGAAAATTTTAAAATCCTGACCCGAACCCCATCCGATAGCCGCAAAATCCACCGCCGGATGTTGATGAATAATATCCGTCCCGACAGCCACATGAACGGTATAGGGAATTCCCAAACGCCAAGTATGGTAAAGGACACTGACATCGCGATATTGGGCAAATCGATCATCAGTTCCGATCAACTCACCCAAAGACTCACCGATTCCCATCCCTCGTTTGGCGCCGTTTTGAATCGCGGTATTCATCAGCAAACCCGTCTCCTCGGCCATCCCGAATGTGCCGTCCTTAATGGAATCCGCTACATCTTCGCTTGTATGTCCCAACAGCGCGATTTCAAAATCATGGATTGTTGCTGCTCCGTTGCTCGCAACATGTTGCACATACCCCTTTTCCAAAAGATCGATCAAAATCGGTGCCAGACCGGATTTGATCACATGCGCACCTTGCATCCAAATTAAGGGACGACCCGCCCGGCGGGCTGCCAAAATTCTTTCGGCGACTTCTTTTAAATCGGGAGAATCAAATTCCGCAACAGGTGTCGACGGAAAAATGAAGTCATCGGTCGCAACTCGATTATGACGTGCCGGAAGGGGCACTGTACGGACTTTCTTTAGATCAACTGCAGGATAAGGCATATATGTTTCTCCGTGGGATATCGAACAAAAACGATATCATAAATTTTTTCTTTCTTCAAAAGTATCAATTATCTATCGAAGCGAAATCGATTCTTTTCATTGAGCTTTTCAATCTTCCTCTATAAAAAGAATTTTTATTCGCTGATATTATTGGAAAAGCATATCATTAAAACAAAGAACCCGGCAAAATTGCCGGGCTCTTTATGTTCGAAAAACAGATTATTTGACTTCGTCCAAATTATCTTTGGTTACAACGGTTACACCGGTGTCGACAACAAACGCTTCTTCATCAGCGACTTTCTCACCGTTGATGAGTTTCCAAGCGGCTTTCACACCTTCGTTACCCATGACCCACGGATTTTGAACCATTGTCGCCTGGATCACGCCACGGGATACCAGATCCTTTACTTCATCGGAAAAGTCAAAGCCTACCACTTTAATGACACCGGCTTTTCCGGCCTGATCAACCGCGTTACCGGTACCGACAGTGGAGCCTTCGTTACAAGCATAAAAACCGGCCAGGTTCGGATTCTTCATCATGAAATCTTCCGCATAGTTCAAAGCCTTCTGCTTGTCACCGTCGCAGTATTGGACACCGACGATCTTAATATCCGGGAATTTCTCGGCAATTTCCTTGCGGAATTCGGATTCTCGAGTCATGGTTGTCTGGGATCCGGCCTGAGCGTTGATGATGGCGATTTCGCCCTTTCCGTCAACCAATTTGCCCAGTTCATCCGCTGCTAAGCGAGCGGCGGCACCGTTATCCGTTTGGTAAATCACATGGAATTTTTTGGTATTCGCCAGGGTATCAATCAAAATCATCGGGATGCCGGCATCATATACTTCTTCAATTGCCGGAACCAATGCTTCTGCATCCATCGGAGCGAGCAGAATGGCATCGGCTTTGTTGGTGATTTGGTTTTCTACCATATTAGCCTGAACCACCGAGTCCACTTTGGTTGCGGGAGCATCAAACACTAATTTAACGTCATGGCCTTCTTTTACCAAATCGGCAACCGCAGCTTCGGCACCGGCCTTCACTTTCAGCCAGTGCTGATCCATGGAATCCATGGTGATCAATGCGATGGTATAGCTCTTTTCGGCAGCCATTGCAACACTGCAAACAGAGAGTAACATCGCAAGTACAATAATTAATGTAACTTTTTTCATTCTTTCCCTCCTAATATATTTTTGAAAACTGCAAAATGCAGTTTATCTACTACTATTCTAATCTTCTCTCTTAAATCGGTCTATAAAAACAGCGGCGATAATCACGATTCCGATTATCATCTTTTGAATAAAAGGAGAAGCACCCGACAGGTTTAAACCGTTCCGTAAAGTTGCGATCACCAAAGCTCCCAAAACCGTCCCGGGAATAATCCCTTCCCCGCCGAGAGTACTGGCTCCGCCGATGACGGAAGACGCTACCGCATCCAATTCATAGCCGTCACCCGCCGTCGGAGCAGCGGAAATAACGTTGGCAGTCATAATCATACCGGCCCAAGCTGCCAAAAATCCGCTGATGGTATAAACGATAATCAACGTCAGATTGACGTTCACACCGGATAAGCGGGTGGCTTCATAGTTCGAACCCATCGCATAGGTATAGCGTCCGATTTTGGTTTTCGACAAAACAAAACCAAAAATAATCGCCAAAATCGCCATAATATAAACCTGATTCGGGACGTTAAACGTCCGTTGCGTTCCGATTTGGGTAAATTCTTTCGGTAAGCTCCCGATCGGAATTCCCTGCGTCAGGAATAACGCCAAGCCCCGGACAGTCGTCATCGTACCCATGGTGGCAATAAATGCCGGGAGTTTTCCATAGACAATCAACGAACCGTTTATTACACCGACCAAGACACCAAAAAGTAAGCCGGCGACCATCGAAATCCAGACCGGCATTCCGTCCCGCATGAAAATTGCCGCAACAACACCCGAACAGGCAATCACCGAACCGATTGACAAATCAATGCCGGCGGTGATCAAAACAAAAGTCTGCCCGATGGCAATGATAATAATCGGAGTGGCTTGCTTTAGAATATTCAGGATATTCATCATGGAAATAAAATTTCGGTTCGCTAATGTAAAGAAAAGGAACAGCATTAGCAAAGCTGCCAGGGTACTGAGAATCTGCCTCTTTTGACGTGACATTTTCGCTTTTTGCTTGGTTGGAACTTCTACTGTTGCTTGGCTCATAATTTACCTCATCTACATGTATTGAGTAGCATATTGCATGATAATTTCTTGATTTGCTTCATCAGCGTCTAATTCTGCGGTAACCCTGCCTTCACACATAACCACAATCCGATCAGCCATTCCCAAAATTTCAGGAAGTTCGGAAGAGACAAAAACCACGCCAATTCCCTGCTCTTTCAATTGATTCATAAGGTTGTAAATATCAACCTTCGCTCCGACATCAATCCCCCGCGTCGGTTCGTCAAACAAAATCACATGAGCCGGTTTCACCAGCCATTTTCCGACCACTATTTTTTGTTGATTTCCGCCGCTGAGATTCTTAACGATCTGAAATACCGAAGGAGTGTGAATGGTCAATTGTTTAACCATATTTTCAGCAATCATTATTTCTTTTTTTGTATTGACAATGCCGCGATGTGTAACCTTTTCCATATTCGGCAGCGTAGCATTTTGATAGACCGGCATGGAAATGCATAGTCCGTCCCGTTTTCGGTCTTCCGGAACGCAGAAAATTCCCGTTTCGATTGCTTCTTGAGGTTTATCGATCCTGATTTCTTGACCGTTTAGAATCAACTGACCGGAATCTTTTTTATCTGCACCGAAAATTGCCCGAACCGTCTCTGTTCGGCCCGCACCCATCAAACCGGCAATCCCCAAAATTTCGCCTTCCCGAACAGTGAAACTGACATCTCGGACAGCTTTCCCCGCAGAGAGATTTTTAACTTCAAAAATGGTTTTTCCGACCGGCATTTGAATCCGCGGGAATTTTTCTTTTAATTCCCGGCCGACCATATAACGGATAATATCATCGGCGGAAAGATTCTTGAAATCCGTTGTAATGATATGTTGCCCGTCCCGGATGATCGTAATGCGATCGGTAATCGCATTGAGTTCTTCCAAACGATGGGTAATATAGATGATTCCCTTCCCTTGCTTTCTCAAAACTTTGATAATACTGAATAAATCATCGATTTCTTTGATCGTCAAAGCGGAAGTCGGCTCATCCATGATTACTACATTCGCATTTGCGGAAATAGCTTTGGCAATTTCCACCATCTGTTGTTTGGAGACAGTCAATTCGGAGACACGAGAATTCGGATCCAGATTGACTTCCAACCGGTCTAAAATCTTTTGTGCCTCTTCAATTTGATGTTTTTTATCGAGAAAAATCCCGTTTTGAAATTCCCTGCCTAAAAAGATATTCTCAGCCACAGTCAGATGACGACATAAATTCAGTTCCTGATGGATGATTGCAATTCCGGCATCCTGAGCATCGCGCGGCTTTTGAAAATTCATTTCCTTTCCGTTGACAATCACCTTTCCTTCGTCTTTCATATAAACGCCGGAAAGAATCTTCATCAGGGTTGATTTGCCGGAACCGTTTTCACCGATCAGTGCATGCACTTCACCGGGTCTTAAATCCAAACTGACATGATCAAGCGCTTTTACGCCCGGGAATGTTTTGGATATTTCCACTAACTGAACTAAGAGATCATCCATAACCGGTTTCCCCTTTCAGGAATTGAAGTCGATATTCAAAAGACTAGTTTGTGAGTATAAACTAAAATTTGTCAGTTGTACCGACAAATCTGTTCTTAAAGAAATTTGTCATTTCATCTCAGGATTTTTATCATATCATAATTCGATAACTATGTAAATTCTTTTTATCAAAGTATTTTCGCTTGTTTGCTCTTTCGACCCTAAGCTCCCTGCCGGTAGAATATTTTTTATTGCAGCAGTCGCCGGTAATTGAAGCATTCCGAACCACTTACAGGATAGGAAAATATTGAAAATCCTTTGCTGTTCGAAGCCGTAAATTCCGAGTTTCCGTAAAACGGGAAGAAAATGCCGCAAGAGATCCGAAAAAAACGAAAAAGATTCCTGTGATGAGCAAATTATGCCGGGAATATCAGATGCTTTCAACCACAAGATTCATCCTTAGAATAGAAACTGTTCGCCGGTTTCACGAAAGGAATTCTATATTCGGCACAGGAAAGCAAAATAAGTCCGGTATTTGGGAAACCGGTGATGAAATTCGATATAGTGATACAATTCGAAATCAGTTTACGGAAAAATAATCATTTTAAACGGATTCAACATTCAATTGCTCGGGAATTTACTTTTTTAACCGAAATGAGACCCGAAGGAATGCCTTTCAATCAAATTATCGCGGCAATGATGCTACCATCAAAGACTTCCCTTTCCCCGATCCAAAATAATGTCTCATTGTTTATGGTTAATTTCTATATTTTATGGTGCTTTTGACGTTCCGCTGCTCTTATGGCGATGCATCACATTCTTGACACAGATCCGGCGAAAAAGATGTGCCAGAGGAAATGAAAATGGAAAAAGAAGACCGGTTTGAAAACGGAATACCGACAAGTTCTTTACTAAACAGACTTTTTAAATCATCCGATTTAAATGATTTCCTCAAAGAAAACGAAAAAGAGATGGTTATCCCGACATTTATGGAACATCTCGACAGACTTTGCCGGGAACGAAATGTCATCAGAGAGCATGTAATCAATCGTTCCGGAATTGAACGTTGTTTCGGGCATCAACTCTTTCGTGGTACCAGGAAGCCTTCCCGGGATAATGTGCTTCGTTTAGCCTTTGGTTTTGGGCTGAATGTTGAAGAAACACAGGAACTTTTGCGCTCGGCCAAAAAAGCTCCTCTCTATCCTCGAATCAAACGGGATGCCGCTATTATTTTCGGACTTTCTCACCAACAGACAATTATGGAAATACAGTCTGTATTGAATGATTTGGAGCTTTCGTTGTTAGGTGAAGAAAAATATGAACATACCGAGCGCTGATCAGATCCTCGAATTCGATGATTTAAAATATCCGCAGGATTTTCTTGATCAATATGAGCTACTGGAATGTATCGCACAAAAAACGGAAAGTGAAACTTTTTTTGTAAAAAACAGACAATCCGGAGAATTCGCCGTCGCAAAATGCTATATCGGGAAAGAATTGATATCCGAACCGACCGAAGGTCAGATATTGAATTTGCTTCACCATAACGGTCTCCCCCGATTCATCGAAGAATATAAAAATGATGAGACAATATGCGTTGTCCGCGAATATATACAAGGGATCTCTCTGTCTGAGCGAATGAAGGACGGTTCGCTCACGGAACGGGATGCGATTCCGATTCTTTTACAGCTCTGCGATATTTTGACATACTTGCATCATCAATGTCCCCCAATTATTCATAGAGATATAAAGCCTGAAAATATTATTCTTGCCGAAGACGGTTCCGTCAAGCTGATCGACTTTGGTATCGCACGGACTTATGACAAATCCGAAAAAAAGGATACGATCATTTTCGGAACACAGGGTTATGCTCCTCCGGAGCAGTACGGTTTCTCACAAACAGATTGCCGGTCCGATTTGTTTTCGCTGGGAATCATCATCGGGTATTTATTAACCGGAAAAACGGATCGCGAAGCTGTAGCAAAAACTCTAACAAACAAGAGGATTTTGCATATCTATCAAAAATGTACGGATTTTTCACCCAAAAGGCGTTACTCCTCGGCGACTAATCTTAAACGGGCTCTTCTTCGCTCGGACGGTAGAAGGCAAAAAACTTTTTTCCGTTTTGTTAAAATCGCTTTGTTTTCTGTTTTGTTTTTCGGTTTAGGGTTGATTGCGGGTCGATTCACCGATTTTCCTGCCTTTCCGGCTGCTGAAGTGACATTCGACGAACCGCTGATAGAAAAAGCGGTTCGTCTTCAGATAAACAGAGCGGATGACCTACCCATTACAAAAGATGATTTGCTTTCTGTTACCGAATTGTATATTTTCGGCAACAGCGTAATTGCGAAAACAGAAGATGAAATGAACCGGTCAGCGGAACTGCTCTTTCAGGAAGGCCGGATGGAGCCTGGTTCGGTTGTGTCCCTCAGAGATTTAAATAAATTGCCCAATTTAAGAAAAGTCGCTGTTTCAATGCAGCGGATTAAAGATTTGACCCCGCTCGCAAATCTAAAACAACTCCAAATTCTTATTCTGAAAAACAATCCGATAGAAGATCTCTCTCCATTGAATGGGCTGGATAGTTTGGAAAGGTTGTCCGTGTTTAATACCTCTGTCAAAGATTTTTCTCCGCTTGCGGAATGTATTCGCTTGAGAGATCTGGATGCCGGAGATACGCTTGTTCGGACCCCAATCGCCTTTGCGCCAGCGAAAAACCTGACCCATCTAAATCTTTATAAATTACAGATGGATACATTGGCGGGGGTCGAATCTCTTCGGAATCTGGAATTTATCGAGATCAGCGATGTTGCCGACGACGATCTTTCCCCTCTTTTATCCCTGAAAAAGTTGAAAACAGTCAAATTAAGCGAGAAGCTACGTCAAGCCGCAGAAACGATCGCAAATGCGGCACAATTCGAAATTGTTTATCGCTGAGAGATCAATCAAGCCAAATAAGTGAGCAATTTGTTCACCAATTTTATTTTCTCCTTTGTTAGACTGAAACTGTCAATGACAATATGTCAATTTTACCGAACAAAGAGGTCTGAAAAATGGAAAAAAGAACTGCAAAGTCGCTCATTATTATCTTCATATTTATATTATGTCTGGGCATAAAGGTCCCGGCATTAGCCGGATCCCCTTCGGATGCGGAGAGTCAAGCTGAAGCATTGAAGCAGCTCGGTCTAATGAAAGATGACCCGGAACTGTCATTTTCATTTGATGAGGAATTGGATCGCGTCCAAGCCACGGTCTTTCTTATACGATCGACCGGAAAAGATGCCGAAGCAATATACGGCAAAGGCTCGCATCCTTTTTCAGATGTCCCGGCGTGGGCTGATAAATATATCGCTTATGCCTATGAAAAGGGTCTGGTAAACGGAGAATCCGAAACGACCTTCGGAACCGAAAAAGCGGATTATCCCATGGTTCTTACGTTTCTACTGCGATCGTTGGGATATAACGATTCGGAAGGTGATTTTTCTATAAAGTCACCGGAAAATCTTGCCGATGCCGTCGGACTATTGCCCGATGATATCAATGAGGATGAATGCCGTTATGGAGACCTTGTTGCGGTCTCATGGGCTGCTTTGCAAGCGGATCTCAAGAAAGGGAATCAAATGCTTGCCGAAAAATTAATCTCGGAAAACCGGTTCACCGCAAGTGATTATCAAAAAGCACTTGAATCTGCGAATACAAACGCCGCGGAAACCGTTTCTGTCTCTTCTTTTGAAACATTAAAGTCCGTGCTGCTAAATCCGGATGTCCGATCGGTTACCGTCGATTCGATCGGCACCCCATTAATAATCACCGGCGAATTGACAATTCCGAAAGGTGTAACGGTGACGATAAACCGGGGAAATGATTTTTATATCGAAAATAATTTAATCAACAACGGAACAATCGAGGTAACGGGAGCAGATTCCGTTTCTCCGAATTTTATAAACTATTCCGTGATGGCGATACAAAAGGGTGGCAAGGTAACGAATAACGGAAAAATAGTGCTCCAGCCTTCCGTCCTCGCAGATACGGAAGATCGCGGACCGGTCGGAGGCCAATTACGTATCTTCGACGGCACTTTCGAAAATAACGGCTCTGTCTATCTGAAAGCCGGAAAAGTGAACACTCACGGCGGAATGGTAGCAGTCATTGAGGAACCCTTTACCAACAACGCATTGATCATCGTAGACGGATTCCAAATAGATATAGCCGGAACGTTTACAAATAATGCGGATGGAATCATTATCAACAACACGTATATTTCCACGGCAAAAGGCGGCACGTTCATAAATAACGGCTCGCTTTTAGGTGAAAAAATAGTTGAATAAGCAAATTCGGCCGGTAACCGTCTTCCCAAGGGAAAAAACGGAATGAGTTTTTCCGTCGTTTCATCGAAAGATCAGCCGAAGGTGGAAAATAAAGATCATGGCACCGATAAAGGGATCTAAAGAATACGTGAAAAGAAATAAAGAGCCCGTAAAAACAAACGAAAATCTAAAATCAGTGCTTGAATTTTTGGAGATTTCAAATCTGGCGCTTGCAAAAGCGCTGGATTTGGATCCCTCCCTTATCAGCAGATACCTTTCGGGAGAGAGACGCTTGTTTGCGGCAAGTGCGCAGATGAATGCAATAGCCGATTTCATCATTAAACGCTGCGATCAGTTGCGGGATATCCAATGGCTTACGGATCAATTTCATTCGGCGGGACTGCTCACCGATGTTTCCGCAACCGGTCAATTCAAACAAAATCTTATTTTGTGGTTAGCGTCGGATGGTGAGATTCTCCGGAAAAATTTTGGCCTCGCCAAACCGGCCGATATCGGACATTTCGCTCCCCGAGAAAAAAATCGGAGCATTTCAACAATGGATGAAGTTCAAATCGGCGGTCTGTCGATCGTATCGGAACTTTTTCAAATTCTTCAAAATCTTCCTCAAAAATCCGTCATCGATATATTTATTTCCAATGATCGGATCGGTACGATCACCGATCAAGATATTTCAAACACATTATTAAAACAAATCGAAAAAAATGATTTGCATGTCCGTATGATCGTTTGTGTATCCGGAGATACTCAAGCAATGTCCCAAATTCTAAATACCTATATCAGCGCGCTGGTTTCGGGACATATCCGTTTATCCGTTATCTTTGCGGTAACGCAAACCGTGATCAATCAAATGACTCTCTTGATCCCCGATCGGTATGTTCTGTTAATTACCGAAACAAACGGCGGCACGGCACCGCCGGTTGCCGTTCCCGTCCGAAATTCGCAATTTATCACCGATATGGGACGAAACTTTGAAATGGCATGGCATTACGGGCAGCCGCTGCTCAAACTTTATGACGATAACTTTTCTCGCAATATTCTGGAAATTCTTTTTACCGAGTTTTGTTCTCCCGGACCGCTTGACGTGGTCAAGGACAGCATCAATCCCATGTATATGCCGGTAAAAGCTTATGACCGGTTCCTGAAAACGCGCGGACATCATCAGGATGAATTCTCTTGGCGGAGCGCGGAATTTGCCCGCTTTAAAAAGGGAATGGATAATGTGTTAGCTGCAGACGTCCCGTTTCGAGAAATCTTGTCGATGTCCCGTCTCCATGATATCGTCTCGAAAGGTTCCTGCCGTATGGCCGGCCTTTATTTTATGGAACGCGGTTATATCGATCTCGATACGGAAGGTTGTATAGCGATTCTCAACGGATATATCGAATATCTCAAAAATGTGCCAAATTTCAATCTGGTGATCGTTGATGATCTGAATCAACTTCATCGCAACAATTGTTGGCAGCTGAAGCAGAATCACCACCTTGCAATCAACTATTGGAACGGTCCGGAACCGATAATGATCTATTCCAATCAGATTATGCTCCTGCGGGAATTCCAGACTCATTTTGAGATGCTTTGGGAACAGGGGCAAAAATCCTTACCGAACCGGGCAAATGTAATCGCTATTTTACAGAATATTATCGACCATTTGATTGAAAATTTTGGAACAGAGCAAAAAGACAATCAGGATTCATATCCAATATAAATTTCATCTTTTCAACGGATGAAAATCGATATAAACAAAAAGGAACAAAAAATGAAAAAGCATATGATGGTTATAGGGTTAATCAGTCTTTTCTATATTTTCATAACCTGTGGTGCGACCATGCATCGATCTTTTAAAACTCAGGATGTTTCAGTCTCCGCCGGTGAGAATTTCAAATTCGGGGATGAAACCTATGCCCTCGAAAAATGGATAAAAATGCCGAAATATGACTCGGAATCAAAAACAGGGTACGGCCTCAGCTTTTTGCAAAAAGAAGGGGTGATGCCGGTCCAATTATCCATTTCGACGAACGGTTCACCAAGCGCTTATGCAAGCCTGCTTGATATGAAATTGGAAATCGACGGGGAAAATCTTGAACCCGAAAATATCAGTTTCGAAAATGTTAAAGACGTACCCGGTTATACAGCCCGCATTATTTTTGAATTTGCGGTACCGAATCAATCAAAATTACCCGACAAAGGGACACTTTTTTATACAAATAAAAAAATACAAAAAGAAATTGATCTTTCCGCGTTGGAAGCACCAGAGAAAAATATTGAAATATCCGCCGAAAATCCGGAAATATTGAATTTTTGCGGAAATTGGAAATTATCATCGATTATTTTTCACACTCCCGATACAGGGAATGGCATCTTTGAAATCGACGCAACATTGGACATTTCGGACGGTTTTGAATATGGGCGCGATTTGACACTCTCAAAGGATATGTCGTTAAAATCAGATGTCGATATAGACGCCCTGATTGATGCGATTTCCGAGTTGCCTTTTATTGTGAATGATTTCAATCTGAAGGGTGATACCGGCTGGTCGTATTCCGATGGAAAAATGAAGACAATTCCGGACGGAACTGAGTTAATGGCGTCTTACAACGAGAAGGATGAAGTTCTTCTTTTGGTGCACAGCGGCAAAGTTGACATTTTATCCAAAAAAACCGACAAAAACGCTGTTAAATCCGGCCCGGTATTAATGGAGATAACAGCGGTTTTTAAAAAAGCAAATTAGAGAATGGGGATGAAATGGAAAGAAAAGTGCTTTGCCCTGTTTGCGGATTAAGCAACGACTTCGTTTCTCCAAGGAGGATGCGATGCCGGAGTTGCGGTAACAATTTTGAAATTACCGAAAATGATTTTCAGAATGTGAAATTCATCGAAATAAACGACGGTTATCACAGTTGGCAATCCCAACCCACAGCTTATCATACGATCTATGCCTGTTTAAGTTATCCCGAATATTGCGATCTCTGTATCCATAAGAATGACCTTTTTTGCCGAAACGGCAAAATTGACTTTCGGGAAAAAAGGATCAAATGAATCGCCGGAAAAATATGTGATTTGCAACAGTTCATTATCAAACATGATCATTTCTTATTCATACCGCGATCCGCATACAATTCTTCGGGTCACATATCGGTGAATCTTGAAAAAAATCAGAACGAATAGTGAATATGAAGGAAGGAAATCAGAGAAAATGCGTAACCCGATTCGAAAATGGCAGGAAAAACGACTTGCAAAAAAACAACAAAAAGAAAAAGAAGCCGCAGAAAAAAAGATCTTATTCGAACAGCGATTGGAAAGATGCAAAAAAGGGGAACATGAATGGCAGTATTCATACGAAGTTCAAGGGGACGGAGATCCGAATGTCGAAGGATATGTTTTGATCACCAAAGCCACATGTCAGGTTTGCCACGAAACCGAAGTGGAAATAGAGCCTTATGATAAAGAAGACGATTAAATAGTCCAGAAGTTTTCGAAAAAAAGCGGTCATGGCTTTATTCGTCTGTGACCGCTTTTTTTTTACTGAATCGGATAACTTATCCGTTCACCACATTGATAGGATGTCCGGCAAGGAATTGTTCCAAATTTTCAGAAGCAATGCTCATTAAACGCATTCGACTTTCTTTCGAGGTCCAAGAAATATGAGGTGTGATGATGCAGTTCTTCGCTTTCAATAACGGATTCTGATGTTTGATCGGTTCTTCGCTGACCACGTCCACAGCGGCAAAATAAATTTTTCCACTGTTCAAAGCATCCGCCAAATCCTGTTCCGCGATTAATTGTCCGCGGCTGTTATTGACTAAAATAACACCGTCTTTCATTTTGCCGATCGTCTCTTTGTTGATCATTTCTTTTGTTTCCGGAGTAAGCGGACAATGGAGCATGATCACATCCGAATCCTTTAAGAGTTCGTCCAATGAGACCTGTCTTGCGATTTTCTCCCCTTCCGGACTGAGTTCTTTTGTACTGGTAATAACATTCATTCCCATCGCTTTCGCGATTCTGCCGGTGCAGGTCCCGATCCGCCCGAGACCGATAATACCCATTGTCTTTCCCGATAGCTCAATCATGGGGTAATCCCAAAAACAGTAGTCCGGACAGGCTTCCCATTTTCCCTCGTGAACAACCCGGTTATGGTGACCGATTTGATGACAAACTTCCAATAAAAGACCGATCGCAAATTGAGCGACTGCTTCGGTGCCATAGCTCGGAACATTTGTCACAGGAATATTTCGTTCTTTAGCGGCCTGAATATCCACGCTGTTATATCCGGTCGCCAAAACGCCGATGTACTTCAAATTCGGAGCGGCATAGATTGACTCGCGCGACACATAGGTTTTGTTGGTAAAAACAATGTCGGCATCCCGAATACGGTCTGACACCTCACCGGTATTGGTGCGATCATAAACCGTCAAATCACCGAATTTCTCCAGTTTATCCCAACCGATATCCCCCGGATTCAGGGTATAGCCGTCTAAAACAACAAGTTTCATACATTCCATCCTGCTTTGACAAAAGATAATTCCGAAAAATACAGCCGTTTATTAGACCAGCAAAACTTGCAGACCAATTTGCGTTAATTTTTCGACGATTTCCGGATCGAGGCCGGCATCCGTAATAATCCCGGAAAAACTATTTAAAGAAGCCGATCGACAGTTTCCCGTCGAATTGAATTTGGACGATTCCGCCACAATATAACTTTTGTTACTGATTTTTATCGCACCGGTTTTGGTTAATGCGTCATCTATTTCATAGGTAGTAGCGCTGTTTCGAACAAGATCGATTCCCACAACACCGATAAAGGACAGATCAAACTGGAACCTTGACATCCATTCGATGGTCGCCGCACCGGTAAACCCTTCTCGAAGCTTATTCATTTTTCCGCCGATAAAAATCAACTTTACGCGGCTCTCACCGGGTATTTCTTCCAAAACATTGATCATGTTGGTCACAATGGTAACGTTTCTGTTTTTCCGAACCAACTGGCGGGCAATTTCGACATTGATGGAAGAGAGATCCAGAAAGACGGTATCGCCGTTTCGAATCAATGTCTCGGCTTTTTCCGCGATGCGTTGTTTGACTTCTATATTATTTTCATGGGAATCGTCTGCCGGTTGGGGAACCGAATTTTGAATTAACGGAATTGCTCCTCCGTAAGTTCTTTTCAGTAAGCCTTCTTTCTCAAGTTTTGCAAGATCTTTTCGAATGAGATCCGGCGTTACCTGATATCTTTCGCTCAAATCCTTTACCAAAACCTTTCCGTTTTGATGAAGGAATTCAAGGATCTCCCGTTGTCGTTCCTCAACAAACATATTCACCTCAAGACGGTCCTATGAATTTAATTGTTATTGAATATTGTATCATTTTTGGCGTAAACGTTGTCTCCCCCAACAATTTCTCCCATTCCAAAGATCGATTTCGTTTTTTAATGGGTAAAATTAAATCCGTATGCAGCCCATCGGGAAAGGAGTTCGAAAATGATCAGATATAGCCGACCGCTTGAGGACGGAAGCAACTATTTTATACCGGAGGATCGGATTGTTCGCATTCCCGCCGGATACACCGGCGAACCGATCAACCGTTTGGCTGCTTATGAAAATTTACAACAAGATCTATTGAACGATCTTGAGAAAATTTCGCAAGAAATGGCAGGACTTCGAGAAGAAGGGAAGATAAAATCGGTTCATTTCAAAGAACTGATGTCTCAAAAAATGATCAACACTCGGATCATCTCACTTTTTCAAAGCTATGGATTGGAATGAGATGAAGAGATGAAAAAATCCGGGAAGAAAGAATATCACCATTCAAATAAGGAAAACTATTCGCTTGATATTTTGAGCTTTTCCGTTTACTTGCAATAGGATCAGGAGAAAAAATGGTCAATCATACATTTACCGATGAAAATTCGATTCAAAGGAACCATTACCCGGTAAAAATTGGGAACCTTTTTAAATTATCGTTCGGCGAAGAGGTCGGAAATTCGGTCAGTCACGGCGTTTCGGCCATGATTCTATTATTCGCGCTCCCTGCCTGTGCCATATATGGCTATCAAAAAGGCGGAAAGTTGCTTGCATTTGGTTACAGTATCTACATTATCAGTCTTCTTTTGATGTTTCTTGCCAGCTGCCTTTACCATGCGATGGATTTTAATTCCAAACACAAACAAGTTTTTCGGATTTTGGATCATAGTGCGATATATATCGCCATTGCCGGAACTTTCACACCGGTCTGTCTATCGGTTGTGGGAGGATGGCTGGGTATAGTCGTTTTAATCTGCCAATGGGTGACGGCTATCTTTGGAATTTTATTCAAATCGCTTTCAAACAAGAATCTTCCGAAAGCTTCTCTGACAATTTATCTGGTCATGGGATGGTCGGCAATCTTGCTTTTGCCTGCGATCATTCGTAAACAGCTTTGGGGGTTCTTAGCTTTTATACTTCTGGGTGGTTTGCTGTACACAGTCGGAACGATTTTCTATTCCAAGAAAGAAAAAGGTTGGTTCCATTTCATCTGGCATTTGTTTGTTATCGGCGCATCAGCCGCTCATTTTGTCGCTATTATTTTTTATATCTGAAAACAAACAGGATTTGACACTTTATCATTGAGAGAAGGGAAAATCGTGGAAACTTTTTGGCCGATTATTTTGATTGTTATCTCAAACATTTTTTACAACATCACCACCAAATCCACTCCGGCGGATGCCAATCCTTTTTTATCTCTGACCGTCACATATCTTGTGGGAGCGATACTTACTTTTCTTATGTTTTGGGCAACCGCCACAGAGAAAGGGCTCTCTTCCAATATCAGCCGATTAAATTGGACCGGTTATTGTCTGGGAATCATCATCGTTGGCCTGGAAACCGGATATATTTATCTTTATCGGGCTGGATGGAACATCAGCCTCGGCTCTTTGGTAGCAAATATCCTCTTGGCAATTTCTCTCGTGATCATCGGAGCCCTTTTTTATCATGAGGAGATTTCTGCCCGGCAACTGATCGGCATGCTTTTTTGCATCATCGGTTTGATCTTCGTCAATAAAAAATGATTTATGAACAAAAATTGAATTCTTATTGAGAATTCAAAAGGATCGATGAATCCTATTGATTGTCTAAAAAGAGGAATGAAGCTGTCTGTTTCATTCCTCTTCGGTATGATTAATCGACTTTTTTTGAAGGATCAAACAATTTCAATAAATATCCGTAGCCTTCCGCTTCCATCTTTGATACCGGAATAAATCGAACAGCGGCACTATTGATGCAATATCGCTGTCCCCCTGATTCTGCCGGTCCGTCATCAAAAACATGTCCCAGATGAGAATCGCCGCTGCGGCTGCGGACTTCGGTTCGGACCATCCCATAGGATGTATCGGTGTGATAGTTGACCACTTCATCGGAAATAGGTTTTGAGAAGCTGGGCCAGCCGCAATCGGAATCAAATTTATCCAGCGAAGAAAAAAGCGGTTCTCCGGTGACGATATCCACATAGATTCCGTCATCAAAAGTATTCCAATATGCGTTGGTAAAAGGCTTTTCAGTCCCGCTGTATTGTGTGACATTGTATTGTTCTTCCGTCAGCATCCCTTTAATCGCGGAATCCGATGGCTTCGGATAAGCGGTTTCATCAATCAACGGCTCATCGGCAAGCGAAAGATCAATATGACAGTATCCGTTCGGATTCTTTTTCAGATAATCTTGATGATAGTCTTCGGCTAAATCAAAACGAATCAAGGGAGTTACTTCGACCTGAATCTTTTTATCATATTTTTTCTGTTCCATGGCGATCCGAGTTTCAATCACCGCTTTATCGGATTCATCGACATAATAAATGCCGGTACGATATTGCACTCCGCGATCATTCCCTTGTCTGTTGATACTGGTGGGATCGATAATTCTGAAGTAATACTGCAGCAACTGATCCAATGTCACCCGGCTTGGATCGTAGATTACATGCACCGTTTCAGCATGACCGGAGTGGTTATACACCAAATCCTCATAACTGGGGTTCTCGGTTTTCCCGTTCGCATAACCTACCGTCACTTCTTTTACACCGTCAATCTTTTCAAAATAAGCTTCCACTCCCCAAAAACATCCGCCTGCAAGATAAATTTCCGCTTCGGCGGAAGGTTGAGAATTTGCTGAGCCACGAATGGCATCGTTTTCTGAATTGGGTTCCATTTCTTCCTGCTCTTTCTGCATATTTTCTTGAACGGGATCACTTTCTCCATCCAAGAGATTTGATTTAAAAATAGCTTTCACCATTTCATTTTTGATTTCACCCGGGAATACCTTAATCGTCCCGTTGGCGCTCACAAAAAAAGAAGTCGGATAGCCGTGCACACCATATTTCGTTGCGATTTTTCCGCCTTCATCCAATAAAACCCGAAAATGGTTATTCTCCAAACCCGCAAACCATTCCCGAAATTCATTCGTGTCCATTTCTTTGCCGAGTCCCGGTGACACAATTGTCACCACCTCAAAATCATTCGATTCGGAAGCCAGTTTTTCTAGTTCCGGCAGTCCTTCTAAACATATCGGACACCAACTTGCCCAAAATTTAATATAGACCTTCTTCCCAAGCTGCTCGGATAATTTAAACCGTTGTCCGTCCAGGTCAACCAAATCAATTTCATTGGGGTTTTCGCCGGATTTTGAACTACCACTACAACCGGAAATGATTAAAATCAAGATCAACATCCAAAAAAGAAATGCAAATTTCTTGTTCTTCATTTACAACCTTTCATCAACCGTTTAATCGATTAAAAAACAGTAACAGTCCGGTGATCACCAACAAAGCCCCGCCGATTTTCCGGACGACCGGCAACCATTGTCCCCCCTTTTTAATTCGTATCAACAAAAAATCAGCAAACAGCATGATGACCACAAAGGGGATTGCCATTCCGAGTGTATAGAAAGTCATGTACCAAGCTCCTCGAATCGCAGTTCCGCTGTTCGCAGCCAGAATCAAGACCGAAGCTAAAATCGGACCAATACAAGGAGTCCATCCCAAGCTGACAATTAATCCGAGAAAAAAAGCGCTTAAATATTGGTTCTTTCCCGATGAGTTATAACCCGGTGCGTTCCATTTTTCCATAAAATTCAAGCGAAGCACACCCATTTGATTGAGCCCGAACAAAATTATGATTAATCCGCCGATTCGATGAAATAAGGGATTGCTAAACAACGGAGCAAGACTGCCGGCACCGAATCCGAGTAAAATAAAGACAAACCCGATTCCCAAAATAAACAGAATGGTTTTCAACAAGTTCCTTCCGGTATCTTTCTTCGCTTCGATTGAATTTTCGGGAGTGGAAGTATTTGTCAGGATTCCGAAATAAACAGGCAGTAAAGGAAGAATACAGGGACTGAAAAAAGACAAGATCCCGGCTGTAAAGACACTACCTATCATCAGATTCTGGTTCATAATCAAACCTTTCTAAAATTTTATTTTAAAGCATCGGACGGAAGGAAAGGAAATATTAATATCTTTTTATCATTTAAAGATGATCAATTCAAAAA
>ENA-UOWE01000577-UOWE01000577.1-activated-sludge-metagenome-genome-assembly--contig:-NODE-577-length-51733-cov-12.163358_pt1 | contig 51733 bp, 29 predicted proteins | sample MGYA00249841_ERZ761562 | MGnify/ENA primary metagenome ERZ761562 (study PRJEB28883, sample SAMN05720200) | activated sludge metagenome | isolation source: Anaerobic digester | place: Japan...
ATAATGAAAAGGAGTGATTGAAATGAAGAAAAGCGTATTCAAGACTGAGGCAGGGCGAGACAAGATTCGGGCTTATTATAACCGCGTGCTTGATCAGTTCCCCTTCGGGCAGCGATACGTAGGAACCACCTTTGGACAGACATTTATGCTAACGGCCGGCCATGAGTCGAATCCACCAATTATTCTTCTGCACGGCTCCTGCAGCAACAGTGCGTTCTGGTTCCCCGAGATCTTTGCGCTCTGGATGAAGGATGTCCTTGATGCCCTCGGCCTTGAAAGAGCCTTTTTAGTCGGCAACTCGCTGGGGGGCTGGATGGCTCTCAAATTTGCCACAGCTTATCCGGAACGCGTTTCCAAGCTGATTCTGATATCATCCTCCGGCCTTGCCCAAATTCGTCCGCAATTTCTTATTAATGCGGATCAAACGCGGCAGCCGAAGGGAACTGTACCTGTGAGCACTTCCATTTTTGGAGAACAAAGCATCCCGAAGGAAGTCCTGGATTTTATGAATCTGATTGTTGAAAACTACGACCCCATTCAGGAGCTTCCCGTATTTGCTGATGAACAATTGCAAAGGCTTAACATGCCGGTTTTCTTTATAGACGGAGAAAATGATGCAATAATTGATGCCCAAAAGTCGGCACAAAGGCTCTCCGGCCTTATACCATCAGCTTTAATTCGTTTGCTTCCCAATTGTGGGCATGTTGTAGCCAATTCCGCCGAATATATCATTCCGTTTCTGATGAAGGCTCATTAATGTAATTGAGTCAGCTGTTGCTTTTAAGCATTTCGATTGCCGCCTCTTCATCAAGGGGTTTACTGATTAGATACCCCTGTATCTTATCGCACCCGAAATCCTTCAGATACTGTCTCTGCTTTTCATACTCCACCCCTTCTGCAACGACACAGTGGTTAAACTTGTGTGCCATTGAGATAATGTCCCCTGTAATAGCCTCTTCGGGCTTAAGTGACAAGAGTTTATCAATAAAATATTTGTCTATTTTAAGGCAGTTGACATTTAGCTCCCGTTCCCTCGCAAGAGAGGAATATCCCGTTCCGAAATCGTCGATAGCTATGCGGATTCCGCAATCTTTAAGCTCACCAAGAATACGGTTGATTTCTTGATAGTTTGAAGCAAATACCGACTCCGTAACCTCAAGGCTGACATTTTCAGCACTAACCTGCATTTGTTCTATCATCTCAAATAGATTTTTACAGAAATCGTCTTTTAACAGTTGAATGACAGAAACATTAATTGAAATGCATATTGTACCATACCCGTTTTCCTTCAGCTTGTTCAGGAAACGGAATGCCTGAAGCATTACTTTCCTGCCAATCGGAATAATGAGCTTTGTTTTTTCAGCTATAGGAATGAATTTCAACGGCGGTACCCGTCCAAGCTTGTCACTGTCCAGTCTGGCTAAAGCTTCAAAGCCGCATATCTGATTTGATTTGAGATCAAGAATGGGCTGATATTGCAATAAAAGCCCGCTGTCATTTTCATCAGCTTCAATTTGGGTAAGCTCCCGTTTTATCTCTTGTTCACGGAGAATCTGATCTTCAGTCTCAGTATCGTAAAAACAAATCCCAAAGTCTCTGTCATCAAAACTTATCGCTCTTTCAGATGCAATCAGAAGTTTTTTCAAAAGCTGATCAACATCACGGGCGTTATCCTGATCTATTTCAAGAACCCCAATTCCGCCGCCTATCCTTTCCATCGCAAGCAGAGATTCCAATGTACTTATTATGGTTTCGCAGAACTCCATCAGTTCCCTTTTATCTTTGTAATCTATCACATAGAATACAAATCGGTTTTCATATGTATTAAATAATAAACGTTTGTCTGTACAATGCAAGTTGAGAGCGTCGGCTATTTTCTTAACTAATTCCTGTGTATAATGAAATCCATAAGTCAATGTCAATGACTGTACAGCGCTCAGATTAATGCTCACAACGGCTCTTTTCTCCGTTGTCATCAGCTCTGCATCTTTCTTCAGAAGATTTTCTAAATAGCTGCGGTTATATAAACCTGTCAAACTATCATGTTCATTTTTATATCTGAGATTATTCTCAATTTCTTTTCTATATGAAATGTCCAGGACGATTCCCTCAAGAGCTACTACGGCGCCCTCCTCGTTATAAACCCCTTGTCCCATCTCAATAACCCATTTACGCTCTCCCTTTGCCGTTTGGATTTCGTACTCATATTGAAAAGGCAGTCTTCTGGCAAGGATACGCTTCCATTCTTCCCAGAGGGGTTCGCGATATTCGGGTGTGATCAAATCGTTATATGACAGGTCTCTGTTGTACAAAAGGCTTTCCGGAGCATATCCGGTCAATTCCAGGCAGCCGGCGGAAACATACTGCATCGTCCACTCACGGTCATAATTGCATCTGTAGGCTAAACCCGGAAGATGGGAAAGAAATACAGATTTGCTGCGCTCACTCTCCATCAGGTCTGCTTCTACTGTTTTTCGAATTGTAATATCCTGAACCAGACATATATGGTTATATAGATGGTCATCCGCATACATAAGCGGAGCCACAATCATATGTACCCAGACAATTGAACCATCCGGTTTGATATATCGCTTCTCCATTGAATAGCTTTTCATTTCTCCGGCCTGGAGCTTTTTGAAGTTCTTAATGTCCTCCTCCAGATCATCGGGATGTGTAATATTTGCCCAACCCAGCTCCAGGATTTCTTCCTTTGTTCTTCCGGTAATCTGCTCGAACATCGGATTCATGCTGATAATAATACTGCTATTGCTGTTAAACGGTTCCATACTGTGTGAAATAGCTATACCTATAGGTGCTTGTTTAAAAATCGTGTCAAAGGTTAAAGCTTGTTCATATATCTTTTGTTCAAGTAATTTTTGGATTCGAATCAACTCGGTATGGATATTAACTCTCGCCCTTAATGAATCTATATGAATAGGTTTTCTGATATAGTCCACCGCACCCAGTTCAAGGCCTTTGATCTCATTATCCAGTTCATCATAGTTCGTTAATATTATTGTGCGCAGTCTATTGTACCGTTCATCAGAATTCAACGTTTCCAGTACCTGAAACCCATCCATATTAGGCATGTTCAAATCCAGAATAACCAAGTCAATATCATCATGCTCATCAATTTGGCGCATGGCTTCGATTCCGTCGCAAGCAACCAGGACATTGTAATTGCTCAACATGCTTTTTATGATCAATCGATCGGATGCTGAATCGTCAACTAGTAAAATTTTTGCTAACATAATTCATCCTCCTTCTATATAAAAATACTCACACAGATCCATTTTCAGCTTTGAAATTCCTTTATTTCCTCAAGCAATTCTCTCAATAACCGAGAAAACTTCTCCAGCAAAAGCGTTATTTCATCCTCTTTTTCTTCATTTAAGGCTTTCTGAAGTGTTATGGCTGCGTCATAGAGGGATTTTGCTCCGATACTGCCCGAGCTGCTCTTAACCTTATGGACAATTTGTGCCGCATCGGCATATCTCTTTTCAAGAACTGCCGAAGATAGCTTGTCCGCAATATATTGGTTCTCACTTAAGTATTCATTCAAAACCTGCCGATAGATTTCCGCATTATCACCCATATTTTTCAGTCCTGCTGATTGATCCAGGACAGATACATTTTGGATTTTGTTGTTCTCATTTTCTGATATGATTTCCTTGATTGTCTGTATAAAGTGTTCGGGATCAAAGGGTTTGCTGATATAATGATGTATTCCGCTTTGCTCGCATTTTTCCCGGACCCCCAGAATTACGTCTGCTGTCATTGCCACAATAGGAACGTCGGCTGATATCTTTCTGATTTCCTGTGCTGCTTCATAACCGTTCATGACAGGCATATGCAGATCCATTAAGATAAGATCTATGCTGTCCTTATGCTCTTTAAAAAGCTCTACTGCTTCTCTTCCGTCACATGCAACAATTGATTCTATCTCTACTTGCTGAAGAAGTGATTTTTCAATCAACCGGTTCGTCTTGTTATCTTCCGCCAGTAAGACACGGTGCGTTTTATCGAACTTAGCCGGGCTGGCATCCTTGTTTTTTATAGGTTGAGAGGCCGATATTGCCTTAAGGTTGAAAATGTCCAATATTCCGTTTAAAAGAATAGACGGGATGATTGGTTTGCCGACACCCATATCAATTCCGTATTCGTTGAGTCTGTCAAACAAATCCTCCCTCAGCATCGGCAGCAGCATTATTATCTTTGGCGGTTTAACAATCTTATTATTGTTTCGAATAGCTTCCACAAATCTGAATCCGCCCCCCGAAGGCGTATCGAAATCCAGAATGAACAAATCAAAGGTTTTTGCATATCTGCCGTTAGCAGCTTCCAGCATGCTCATCGTACTGGCTTCTGAACTTGTGAGCTCGCAGTGCATTCCAAAGGCACTTAAGTAGCTTTCAATCAAATTCATATTTGCCCCTGATTTCTCCAGCACCAGTGTTCTGATATCTTTGAAGTGATTGGCTGACAGGGCTTTTACATACACATCTTCCTTTTCTTTATCAACATTCAATGACAAATGTATGATAAAGGTGGAGCCTTCTCCGGGCGTGCTGAATACCTGTATCTGCCCCTTCATCATGTCTACCAGGTTTTTAACGATAGACAACCCCAACCCTGAGCCGCCGAAACGCCGGTTAATACTGCTGTCGCCTTGTACAAACGGTGTAAAGAGCTTTTTTACCTGCTCTTCATTCATGCCAATTCCCGTATCCTTAATAATGAATGACAGATGATACTTGTCATTTTCTTTTGCCACGAGTCTGACATCCAGCGATACTTCACCCGCGCTGGTAAATTTAGCCGCATTGTTCAGAACGTTGAGGAGGATCTGTTCAATTCGTTTCGGGTCACCGAAAAACCAGTTCGGAACAAGAGGATCTTTGGATAATCTGAATCCTATTTCCTGCTCTTCGATTTTATAAGAAACAATATTCACAACATCCTGTATAACCTGATCCATACTGAAAGAAGTAATTTCAAGCTCCACTTTTCCGGCTTCGATTTTTGAGATATCCAGGATATCATTTATAATACTCAGCATATTATTAGCAGACTGTGTTATGCGGTCGATATACATGCTTTGTGTTAATGATATCTCGGTTTTTTTGAGGAGATAAGCCATTCCCGTTATGGCGTTAAGAGGTGTCCTTATTTCATGAGACATCCTTGCCATAAAGCTGGATTTAAATTCATTTGCTGCATCTGCTTCCCGCTTTGCCTTTTCCAAATCAATCTGAATTTGTTTTCTTTGGCGGATTTCTTTTCGCAGGCGGGCAATCCAAAAGAAAGAAACGGCCAACACAACTCCGACAAAAGCGCCGATAATAGTCAGTATACGAATTATCGGCCCGTAGTCTATATCGGTTTCCAAATCAATCCACTTTTGATTGATGGCATTTTTTTCATTCTCGGTAATTGTATCCATTGCTTTATTGAAAATACTTACCAGTTGGGGCCAGTCTTTACGAACGGCAAAATACAAGGCTTGCTGCTTCTCAGCTTCGAAGGAGACAAATCTTAGATTTGTCAGACCGTTTGAACGTATCAGATAGTTTGTAGTGGCAAGATTACCGATAAAGGCAGTTTCTGCACCGGTTGCCACAGCTGTTAGTGCCGCCTCCAAAGAGTCGTATAAACTCAAATTGATTTTCGGGAAAGACAACAAATAGCTGTGATGTGAGCTATTTCGCTGCACAGCTACGGTTAACCCCTGTAAATCTTCCATACCGGATATGTTTGTATCTGAATCTCTTGTAACGATTACTCTCTTAAAGTAATAATACGGCTCTGAAAAGAAAAAATTCTTTTCCCTGTCTTCTGTTTTCCCGATGGCAGGTAATGCATCTATATCTCCCGCCAGCGCCATATCATATGCTTCGGGCCATGTCAGCCCTTTAACAACTTCAAATTGCAGGCCGGTTTTTTTGCTGATCAAAGAAAGGTAATCTGCTGCAATACCCTTATATTCACCATCCTCATCTATGAACTCGAAGGGCACAAACCCGGGGTCAACGCCAAGGCGAATCACAGGATGTTCTTTCATAAAAGCAAGTTCATCCTCAGTCCAATCGATAACGCTGCCTTCTCCATAAGTGGGGGTTATTATGATTGATATCATGATTAAAAGTACAAACAACAGGGCAAAAAGCTTTCTCATATATTTTCCTCCAAATATACAAAGCATTTCAACATTATCCCAGTATATTTACCAATATAGAAACAAACTCCTGAGGATATCTATCTTTCTCATCCCTTAGTTTCTTTATTGCAGCATCTATTGTCTGCGGCTCCCTATAAGGCCGATAGGATGTGATTGCGTCAACAGCATCAGCAATCATGACAATTCTTGCGCTGCGGCATATTTCTTCTCCTTTAATCCCTTTCGGATATCCGCTTCCGTCAAGCCTCTCATGATGCTGCATAACGATATCCATGTATTCCTTCGGGAAATTAAATCCCTCAAGAGAACTCCTGCCCAATTCGCAATGCTGTCTGATTAAAGTCGTTTCCATATCTGTCAGGCTTTCGGGTTTTTGTATGATTGACTTTGGTATCAGCAGCTTGCCTACATCATGAAGCAGTGTTCCCAACCCGATATTGAAAAGCTCTTCATCACTGTATCCCAACTCTACAGCCATCATCAGCGAGATTAAAGCCACATCGATTGAATGTGTATACAGCCAGTCTACATAATTGCTCAAAGCATTAACATATATCCACCACGGCTTCTTTCCGGATTCAAATATTATAGTGCTTAGTACCTCATTGGGCTTCTCGATAATACGATTGTTGCGTAAATTTATTCTTTCTGATAATTCCTTGGTAACCGGAGCAAGAATATCACTTTGCTTATCACTTGCATGATCTATCTTATTCGAATCATATTTTCCGAGCCTCTCCAGCTTATTTTTAATTTCATCTGTTATTCTTTGACCTTTTCGTAATAACAGCACCCCATTATTATCGTATATATCCTGATTTATATAATAAACTGAATTCTTTTTTATAAAATAATCAGCCATTCTGCTTGCTCCTTTCACTCAACGCATTCCGATGAGTCAACTGCCTGCTGTGAGTTAAAAGCACATCATCTGCTTTATCTCTTTAAAGAAAAAACCGTCGATTTGCTGATAACAAATCGACGGCAAAGTTTCATTAAGTTGACATAGGTGCTCAATGTCGTCTTCATTGTATCAATCAAAATCATCCTTACCGGCAAAACAAAGAGGATAACATTAATCATCAATAACTGCATTTCTGATGGTAATGAATGTAATAGATAATTATATGATTCATCTTGATACATAAACTGATTAGGTTATTTTAGGGAAATACTGAAAAGTAACCATTTATTCAAGTCAAAATGGTCATATAAATGGTTTCCTTGTTAATTCAAGTGTATTACAAAATATGCCAAGTATCAACATGATTCGACTGTTTTCGGATGACTTGGCTATCTGTAACTTCGCCATCGGCATTCTTAACACCCATATTGACAATGCTCCTATGAGCATAGGCAATTATCCTTTTTATCTCTTCCTTATACCCGTCCAATAACCGGCTTCTGCCGCACTGTTATCGAATATAAAACCTGAGTAGGATTTCCCGTCAGGGTTCATCCTTATTTCAAAAATGCCGTCATATATATGGCCGCTGAGCTTGTTGCCCTCCGCTTTGCCTACCATGATAAGGGAGTTCCAGGAGTCATAACCGTATACCATACTGCCGGACTGGGCTGTGTGGAAGCCCGGCACCATATTCTCCTCCCAGTAATCACATTCCCAGTTTGCTTTGTAGCCGGGGTTATATAAGGGAATACCTCCGCTGGCTTCCTTTTCCTTTATCCAGTCTGATAGCAGCCGGCTTTTTTGTGTGCCTGAAGTGAAAAGCGGCTCTTCATCCTTGTTGAATTCAAGTTTGATAAATTTACTGCTCTTCAAAGTGCTGCCATTGTCATTTCCGTCTCCCAGCACACCAAAGCCCCAGATCCAGACTGAACCGTCGTTTTTGCTGACAAGCAGCTGGCTTGTGCCTCCGTTGATTGCGCGTACTCCATCCATAAGCGGAAGGGTCTTTCTTTTCAGCCATGTATTTATATCAATCGGATTTTGGGTAAAAAAACTGTCGACGGATCCGGTCGTACTCCATACTACAAGTTTACCGTCCTTTTTCAGGGCTGCCGGTAAAAATGCCCCGGCATGAAATGCTGACTTTACATTTTCCATTACCTTTACAGGTGTACGATCATATGCACTTTTTTTATTATAATCAAACTTGCTCATATCAAGGTCCTCATAGACTTTTTGCCCTATGCCCCAGAGGGAACCGTCATTCTTTATATAATAAGCTGACCCGGTAGGCAGGCTCATGTCTATTACACCTGTATCCAGAACATAATAGCTTATGCCGTTGACTGACACCTTATTGTTGCTGCTGACACCAGTACCGTAACTCAGCAGGGTTCCGTCGTTTTTCAGGACAAAGTAGGAATGCCCGCTGGCTTTGACCTTTTTTACGCCATCCATTATTTTGGTGGGCTTGACTACAGGTGTGTAGAAATACTTATTCTTGTTATCCTTTACTTTCAGATTTTCATTCAATCTGGTTTCAATGTTGTTGCCCCATGCCCAGAGGGAACCGTCGGACTTGACGGCCAGCACAAACCAATTTCCGCTTGATGCAGATATGACATCATCCATAATCTTCTCTGGTTTTAATGCATAAGCAAGCCTGTCTTCGCCTGCCCCCGGCATGTTGTCTCCCCATGCCCAGAGGGAATTATCGTTTTTAATCACCAGCGTCGTACCCCAGCCTGCATGTACAGCCTTTGCATCCTTCATTATCGGAGCGGGTTTACTGACTATTGGGGTTCCGGAATAACGGCGGCCCAGATGCACTCCGTTATCGGACCCCCATCCCCAAAGGCTGTCGTCATCCAATATTGCCATGGAATAATCGTCACCGGCGGAAATGCGTGAGTCATAGTCCATGAGGGGGGTTGAATCAACGTTGCTTATTCCCGTTATGAATATTAAAAGTATAACAGACAACGATGCTGCAATTCTTCGAAAGAATACAGATTTGTTTTTCATATGGCTTTCTCCTTCTTCCGCAATTTGGTCAATTGCCTTTTATTGCATTTGGGGGCGGTGCTATCTTCACGGAATTAATATCCATAACATCATCTTCAATTACATCCTCCGATACCGCATGAATCGCTTTTTCTGCGCTGATTGTTATGTCAGTGTTCACTTTTATGCGCTGCCGTATAATTGCCGTTTTTATTGCCGCATCATCGGCGATCCAGATGGCTCCCGATGCAGAAAGCGTGATGGGATATTTGCCCCCTGAGCGTTCATCGGTGAATTCCTCCGAATAGATTCCCGATACAGTATATTTAATACAATTTATGCCGTTTATATTTTCATTTCCCGCTTCCGTATAGGTCAGCTTACCATAGTTAATGGGATAAGACTGTGTGCTCAGATCATATTCAAATGCTGTCGGTTTATCCGCATACCATTCGTTCCATTCGGTCCATACCCCGTCTTTACTGTCCCTGTTCCACATTATACCGCCTATGATGATTTCCTCAAGATAGCTGCTGCCTGAATCGGGAAAATCCAGTTTCATATATCTGGATACCGGGTTCTTTATATATGCAAATTCTTTGATGGTTTCCCACTTTGATGCAGTTGCTGTTGCCGGAGTTATTGTTCTGATTATTCTGCGGTAGCTGTCCAGCCTTTCAATATTCTGCTCCAAAGCCTCATTTGTGAAAACCGGGCCGGCTTGCGGCCCTTGCTGCATAGCAGGAGTCTGGGGAACGGATGCCTGTTTGTACAGCTCGTAAGCCCTGAGACAGACGATTATTGCCGCTTCCCGGGAGCTGTAGCCCTTAGGGTTGAACTTGTTGGCCCCTACGCCTTTGAGAAGGTTGTTCTTTGAGCAGTAATATACGCCGTCCCGTGCGTATTCTGAAATCATATTGTCATCGGCAAACTTTTCTGCACCGTCTGTGGAGAAATCCGCCGCCGGGTTCATTGTCTTCAAGGTCCTCAGCAGAATTACCGCCATCTGTTCCCGGGTAACAAGATTGCCCGGAGCAAATTTACCATCTCCGACACCCAGTACCAATCCCATATTTGCAGCCTTGTGTATTTCTTTGTTGGCTGTGTCGGTAAAGCTGACATCCCCGGCTTCAGCCTCTTTACCGGTAAATAATTCATACATCCTTACTACGATCTCTGCAAACTCTTCACGGGTAACATTTCTTGATACATCGTCCATTACCCTGTCGGTTATCAATCCGCAGCCTGCCGCCTTGTCGAGTTCGGGAACAGCCCAGGAGGACGCCCCCTCATAATCGGCAAAAACAGATGCCGGTGCCATACGCATCACGAAAATGAGGCAAAGGGCAATTAAGATAAAAATTTTTCTCATACCCATCTTCCTTTCACTTAATTACATAACTCTGATTCTTCCCAAGAAGCTTTCTTGTCTCTTCTTTTATGTACCTGCAATCACTCAGAATCGGCTTACACTGGATTTCATTTATTACCCCGGTTTTGGCCATCAATTCAAGCAGGTACTCAGTTTCCAGTATCAGCTTGCAAGCCTGCATACAATTTTCCTGCATACTTTTGGGGAAGCTCTTAGATAACTGCAGGTATACGCTAATTCCTGTTCCGCATTCAAGCAAACGGGGCATCAGCGGAAAATGCTTTTTTTCCTCATCCAGATAGTTGGCAAGCTCAAGAAGCCGGATCCCAAAATCAAAAGCTTTTATTATAAGCTCATTCATATAGAATTATCCCCCCTTGCATAAAATTTCTGCCTTTATATCCATTATTCAGGTATATTACATATAATCACAATCCCTGCGATGTGAGGGCACAAAAATTTATTTTCCCGGCGATGTGAGATTATTCACATCAATTGATAAAAAATATTTTTTGAATATTCACATCAATATGTTCCCAAGGTTAATCAACGTGATATAATAAACCTAATGAAAATAATGGAAATAATTGAAATTACAGAGGAGGGAAATCAGAATGAGCCTGATGCAAATAGGAAAGCAGACGCCCGTATCATTGCCGCAAATTTGCGCCCAGCGCTCCGAGCTGCTGAAAGCCATTGATGAGGCGGTGAAGAATCAGTACATATATGTACATGCACCTGCCGGTTATGGGAAAACCGTCTCAACGCTTTTGTGGCTCAAAAAGTCAGGCTGCAAAACCATTTGGATTTCCCTTGACGAATATGACAATACACCTGCACTGTTTTACAGGCTTTTTTGCATGAGCCTGCTTTCTGTAATACCTGCTGACGCAAGTATTTTACAGGAAGTCAGATCCCCTGCCTTTAGTGCTTCTCCCGTCGAATATACAATTGACCTGTTAGCTCAATTAGCCTATGAAGATTGTAAATACGCGCTTGTTCTTGATGATTTCCATTTTATCATGAATGAGGAAATAAAAAAGTCTCTGCTATATGTCATGAATCGGCTTCCCCTTGCAATCACAGTATTTATTCTAAGCAGAAACAACCTATCGGATCCGTTTGCTGCTTTATATGAACAACAGAAGCTTTCCTGTATAGGAAGTTCTGACCTTGCGTTTAAAAGCGACGAAATAAGAAAATACTTCGCAAGCTATGGACGGTTTATAACGAAGGAAGAGGCGGAAAATATCCATAAATATACCGGGGGCTGGATCATCGCATTAAATGCAATGGCTGTCAGCGGCATAATAGACGTCTCTTATAAAAGTCAATCCCTTTCCTTCAACAGCTATATTGAAAAAAACATTTGGAACAAGCTGGATATGGCACTGCAGGAATTCCTTATGAAAACTTCAGTGCCGGATAAGTTTTCTCCGGAGCTGTGTGAATGCCTGACTGAGAGCCGTGGGTGCAAGGAAACCCTGGATACACTGATGAAAGGCAACATCAATATTTCCCTTATGGGGACGGAATACTGCTATCATAATCTGTTCCTGGAATTCTTGCGTGAAAAGCTGAACCAAAGTGATATAGACAAGCAGTCCCTCAATAAAAGAACTGCGGATTATTACCTGCAGAAGGGTGATTTCCTCACGGCTAAAAACTATGCAATGAAAAGCAGGGATATTGGAACCATTGCCCAGGTAGTCCGCAGCTTTTTCAGTTTAAAAATCTTTTCAATTGATGAATATATGGAATTCCATAAGCTTTACGGCTTGCACGCAATACCGGACGCAATCTGCGATAAAATGCCGCTTCTGTACATTCCGCGCATATTCTTCTGTTATGCCAGCGGAGACATTAATGGGGCAAATTGCCTGCTGGACAAGCTGTATCCCCTGATGCCGCAAGCTGCAGCTGCCCATCCCGAAGTAACGGAGCATGTAAACAGCATGATCATGCTTGATTGCAGAGTAAAGATTGCCGATCTTCCTTTCAGGGCTAAGAGCTTGCCGGCCGTTACCCATGAGCAAAAAAACCTGCAGTCTCCGACATTCACGTTTCAAATGCCGTTTTTACACCGCTGCGTCCGTGACTTTTATGAGCTTACAGATCCGCAGCTCAGTATAAAAATAGCTGATTTTTCTTCCAATATCATTAAGCAGAATGTGGAACTCATGTTTAAAGGTGCAGAATCGGGATTGTTGATGGAACAAAACAGGCTGCATGAAGCTTTGGACATAGCCCTCTCATTGAAGAGCACCACAGATGACAGCATGAGCACGGAGTTTGTGTATGCCATACATGTATTGACGGCGGAAATCTATTTATTGCTTGAACAAAAGGAAAAATACGAAACTGCCGTAAAGGAAATAAAAGAATATATTTCACTGAATTCGTGCGAATACCTTTTAAAGAACCTGTCGGCATATGAGTCAAGAACACTGATATTTAACGGAGACAAAAATGCTGCCGAAAAATGGCTCAGGAACTACTATGTCGATGATAACTCCTTCAGTGAGTTCTATAAAATCTACAGGAATTTTACAACTGCAAGAGCTTATATTCTGCTTATGCAAAAGGATAAGGCAGTTGAAGCGTTAAATAAGCTGAGGTCACTGGCGGAAAGCTGCGGCCGCCTGCTGGATGCTGCTGAAGCCGATGTTCTCCTTGCCATAGTTGAATGGGCTTCAGGCAAAAAGAAAGAAGCCCAAAACAGGCTTCAGAATCTGCTTTTGACATTGCTTCCCTACGGTTTTATCCGTATTGTTGCCAATGAAGGAAAGGCGGTACTGCCGATATTGTCCTATATTATTAAGAAGCTTGAAAAAGAGAAAGACCAATCCCATGAACTGCATAGATTTGCAAAGGAAGTATACTTTGCTGCATATGAACGCTCAAAGCATTTTAAAGGTATAACCTGCAATAATGATATAACTGAGATCAAGCTTTCTCCACAGCAAAAATGCGTGCTGGAGCTCCTGGCAAGGGGTTACAAGAATGCCGAAATAGTTGAATATACAGGCCTAAGCCTCAATACAATAAGGACCCATACAAGGATTGCCTATCAAAAGCTGAACGTGAACAATTCCCTGGATGCGGTTCTTCGTGCAAGGCAGCTGGGAATCATCGAGTAAACACCAGGGACGGTTCTTTGAATGAACCGTCCCTTTTGCTTTATTTATATTTTTCGTATATTCTCTTACTCATTATTATCGCCTGCTCCCGGGTGCTGGTGGCATAACCGGAAGCCTTCTCCGCCGTCGTGGTGGCTTTAGGCATGAACTTTCCGTCTGATCCCTTTATAACACCTATCTTGCTCATGAACTTGACATCTTCCAATGCCCAGGATGATATGTCCGCCTGGTCTGTAAATACCGGAGCCCCATCGGTGGAAAAGTCTCCGCCGGGAACCATGGTCCTGGCTGCCCGAGCAAGCATTGCAGCGCATTGTTCCCTGGTGATAAGATCCATCGGCGAAAAGGTGGTTGCTGAGGTACCTTTGGTTATTCCCAGCTGAAAAGCTTTCAATATCTCAGGATTATTTGTGTCAGTAAAGGGGTTCGGCGAGGCCGGAGAAGCCTTTTTATCCGTAGTCTTTTCATAAAGCACCACCGCCAGGGAGGCAAATTCTTCCCTTGTAATAGGCTTGGTCATATCGGCGCCTTTCAGAATATCAGGGATAAGGCCGTATTCATCTGCCTTCCCAAGTTCATTGCCGGCCCAGGGAGAAGCTGCGCTCCATGCAGGCATGCCATAGGAAATTACATTGGAAAAAGGGCTGTACAATAAATTCTGTGCAGTGGCTTCCGATTGCTGATATTTTCTTTCATCAATCTTATAACGTACTTTTACTTCATAGGCAGCTGCCGCATAATCAGTGATGTTATCCTTAAAGTATGCGCTTACATCCAGATAAATCCTTTCATTGGCGAAAAAACCATCTCCAACCAGTTTGAAATCCTTGTCCCCATCTTTACGCATCCATACTTCAGTTGTCATGTTGCCGGAGGAAGCTGCATTGAGCTTTTGTGTCTCGTCCGGCTGCCGCTTCGTTTCAAGCCAGACAAAGGGCTTTTTAGTTTTTGCGTCTTCTTGAAGTTCAGCGGATATCAGCTCGGGTGCGTATGTATTCATGATTTTTTTGTAATCCATCAGGCTTTTGCCGGATAGAACATATTCCCTGGACCAATCTGAAAAAACAATATTTTTATTTCCAAAGTCAATAGCAAAACGGGCTCTGAATGTCATGGAATGGCTCTTGAACCATTCCCAGCTGCTGTAGGCTGAAGGGACAGGAACATTTTTCTCTTCCGGGAACATATTTTTGAACGTAAGGTAATCACTCCCTATATACCGTCCCCATTTATCGCCAATCATGGTGTTATTCAGATTCAATGAATATTTTTTATAGGTGGCAGGATCATCCCAGTCGGCTTTATAGTGCCAATCCCCGTTGTCCGTTTTAAAATCCACCTGCGCATAGGTAAACATCTGATAACCTCGTTCTTCAAGAGTCTGTCCAAGCAGTGCCCGAAGGTCATCCGGCGCGCTCATGGTGCAATAGGCTGAATTTCCCCCGTAATTTGAAACACCAAGATTAACAGGCGGCGAAATCACCGAAGGGGGTGACCCGGCGGCAGCCGCGGGAACAACAGTTATAACCAAAGCTGCTGCCAGAATAAACAGGGCTTTCAATACGCCTTGTTTCATTGATAATTACCTCCTTATCACTTGATATGCTTATGGTGCCAGGTTTTCCTTATATTGTTCTTCCAATATTGTTACATCATATACAGAAGCTTTGATCTGGGATACAAACTGACTTGTACCCTCGGCGTTGGTTTCAATCTTTATGCTTCCTTCAAGGCTGGTACTGCCGGCGCCAACCCCCGCCGAAAAGCTTTCCGAACCCGGAGTGTTGGTAATCTGCGCATCAACGGCTTTAAAATTATCATCGAAAAATATTGTGGTTTTTCTTCCCGGCTGTCGCACTGACCAGCCTATCTCTGCCTCGATGCCTTCAAGGGAAGTGCCCTTTACTCCTTCCGCCAGCTTAAAGCTTACTTCGGAACCTTTGCCTTCCGTAAGGGAGACTGAAAACTCTTTCAGATTCACACCGAGATCCATATATTCCTGGTTTATGGGATCGTTCAGCCCAAGGGTGAGCTCCGCATTTTCATAGGTCAGTTTCACCAGGCCTATGCTGCTTTCAAACTTGGTATCCTCATATAATTTTTGGAGCAGCGATTTTTGTTCATCCTCGAATTTTTTAAGCTGTGGAAGGGGTTCACCTGCTTTAGGCGCCTGTGCTTTGACCTTTTCGATTTGATCCTGTAATTGCTTATGGGCTTCAGCGGAATCCTTCGCATTTACCGGGATTTCATAGCCATCAATCGGCGCCTGAGTTTTGGCAAAAAAGTTCAGGTAGGAATTTATCGTAGCTTTCATTTCTTGAGATTCCCTTTCTCTCAGGTTTTTATTGGACATATTCTTGATATAGAGTGCCTGAGTGTCCTGCATTTTTTCAATTGCCGGCAGCACATGCTTGCGATAGAAATTTTCCGAATATGAGTTGAATTTTGATAAATAGATTTCGCGAACAGAGTTTCTCTGACTTATATGCATTACTTCAAACGGATTGTTTTCTCCTAACTTTTCTGCATCCAACTGTTCCAGCTGATCATTTTGCGTTTTCCTCAGCGCTGTCATTTCCCTATTGAACTCTTGTTTTATTTTCTCAACTTCCTTCTTATATTCATCAATGCTTTGACCAATATATTTCTGGAAATTTGCTTTGTGAATGAAGTAATTGTTATAGTTGCTTGTTGTTACCGTACCCTTTTTATCTCCTGCTCCCAATTCAGCAGTTATATCGGATATGCTTTTACCGGGCTGCTGAACATCACCAACTCCTGGCATCTGACCGGATGAGGCGCCTTCAATAGCTTTATTTATGCTTTTGGCCATTTCCATGACTTTGTTCATATCGGTAAGATCTATATTTTGCATCTGGCCTACAGATTTCTGCAGTTCATTTACATAATCCTTTGCTGCCTTTTTCACTTCCTCCTCTGAAATCTGCGGTGGCTGCGGCATGACTATTTTGCTGCTTTCATCCGACATAAAGAAAGATGAAGCACTTCCATACGCCTGTGTCGTAATGTAATAGTCCCTCAAGTTGTTGTACTCATAAGGCCAGGGTTTTTGAGGGGCCTTAATGCCGGCCTTTATATTTTCGGTAGCTTCCTTTACCTTTCGTGCCATTTCAGGATCTAATTTTTCTATTACAGTCACCAGGGTGAGCGGTTTACTCTGATATATGCCTTCCAATTTTCTTTCCATTGTATCCAATGAATCATCCGTTTTAATGGATTCTAATTTCGGAGCTTTATTCTCCTCTTCGACCTTATCGGCCAGTTCCTTCGTCCCTTTCTGCACAAATCCTCCCGGCTGCGGAACCTTTCCTGCGATTTCTAAAGCGCTGGCATAATCTTTTTTCTTCATATAGTAGCCCCACAGGCCTTCCCATGCTTTACTGCAGTCCTTATCCAGCTTAAGGGCACTGTCATAGCTGGCTTTGGCTTCCTCATCCCTATCGGCGTCCATATACAGATTCCCCAGATTAATTATTGTTTCAAGGCGTTTCTCATCCAGTTCCAGTACTCTTTTATAGACTGTCTCGGCATTATCGTATTCTTTTAGGATGCTGAGGGCATAACCTAAATTATTCAGCAGGCACGGTGATTGAGGATATTTTTGGGCTCCCCAGGCCGCCATGACTGCCTGGGCTTTCGGGTTAGCCCCTGCAGTGACCATTGCCATGTAAGCCATTGATAAATAACCTTCGGGATCCTTTGACAACTTCGCCTCAACTTGTAAGAATGCAGTTTTCATAAGCCACTGCTCATGGGGAGTCAGCTGCTCAAAATTCTCATTATAGGTATATTCAATGATTTCGTTGAGCCCGAGCTTCTTCGCGGATATATCCGTCACAGCATATGATGCAAATACCGGAACCGGGAAAAGCATGCTTGATGTGAGAATCAGAAATGTCGTAATAATTGATATAGCTCTTGCCGGCATGGTACCAGACTTTCTTTTCATACATATACCTCCATCCTTAAAACTTGCTTTTATGTACTTTGCTTAATCAGCGGATGTTCCATACTCGGTTGACATTGATAATTGAAATACTCCTTTCTTACTATTTTAAAACTCTTCCCATAAACAAAAATCACCCCGATGCGATGTCAATGGAAAATTTATATCGGCGGATGTGAAGTGCAGTGGGATTCCGGCGCAGAAATAAAGAACCCCTTTGGATTGCTCCAAAGAGGTTCTTTCTGTATATTATTCAGTTATTTTGAAAGCAGGCTGTACAGCACCTGGGCCATCTGCGCCCTGGTGGTGGTATCCGTTGGAGTGAGCTTGCCTCCGCTGCCGCCCACTGTTCCCGTTTCCACCAGCAGCTTCATGGCGTCCTTAGCCCAGGGTGCGATGTCCCCCGAATCGCTGAAGTCGGAGAGTGTTTTGCCGGAATTGCCCCGGGGCAGCTTGCCGATTACCTTCAGCCCGTTGTACAGCAGGGTAAACATCTCCTGGCGGGTGATTTCCCTCTCAGGAGCAAACATATTGTTTCCCACCCCCGCGGATATACCGAGCCTTCTGGCAGCAGCCAGGTAACCAGTGTAATAAGTGCTGCCCGCATCCGCAAAGTTATCCTCCGGATTAGTGTCAGGGGTGATGCCGTATGCCTTCATCAGCATCACAATGAACTGGCCTCTGGAGAGTTTTGCTTCGGGGCTGAAATTGCCTCCTCCCGTGCCGGTGGTGATATCCCTTGCGGCTATGAAGGAAACCGCCTTGGCATACCACGCATCCTTTGCCACATCCTTGAAGCTTACCTGCTTGTAGCCTACTGCGTAGTAGCTGAAATGGGTGGTGGTGAAGGTAACTGTTCCGGTAGCCGGGTCATAGCGTCCGTTGGGCACCGAAACCACATTGCCGCTGCCGTCGATGTACCAGACCACAATGCTTTCCGGGTTCGCCAGTTCCTCTGCCGTCGGAATATATGGTATGCTCACCGTCACCGGGGCTTCCGGGTTGTTCCATTCGGTCTGCTTACCGTCCAGGGTCAGGGTGATCTGTACAATCGGTCGGTCACCGATGGCTGCTTTAACATCCTCCGGCAGGCCGGATTTGTCCCCCTGTCCTATGGTGATTCCGGCTGTCTTCCCTTCTGTTCCCGGGATTCCCGTCAGCATGCCGGACGGGATGGTGATGCTGCCTGCGCCGGTTGAGAAGGTCAAAGAACCTTCCCCTTGTGAACTGGACAAGGAATCGGCCGGAATTCCCAGGGTATAGAAATTCACACCGGAAAGGTCGGGTACTGTGATGACAGTTGTACCCGTACCGGTAAAAATGTCATTCGCCAGAGTTCCCAAGTCTGTCGTTGCGCTGCCCGTATTCGTATTGACGGTGACAGGCAGGCTAATTCCAGTTGTATTGGTGCCGGAAATAGTCGATTTATACGTTGGTGCGGCTGGATGGTTGGTGCTGTCGCCTCTGCTGTTTCTGTCGTCTTTGTCGTCTCCGTCGCTTCCGCTGTCTCCGCCGCCACCGGCAGCCGACAAGGTAAAGTTCACTGTAGTCGTGCTTCCAGCAGTGATTGTGACGTTATCTGCCGTCTCGCTGATATATCCCGTCTTGCCGGCGGTGACGGAATATCCTGATCCCGCCGGTACATTTGTTATGGTATAGGTTCCGTTTTCGTCTGTTATCGCCTGGTAAACCGTTCCGTTAACGGAGAGGCTCACGGTGACACCAGAGATGGGGTTATTCCCGCTATCTTTGGCTACACCGGCGATAACCCCATTAAGAACCGATGTAGCCAAGTGAAAATTTACGTCTGCGGTGGTACTTCCCGCTGTGACGGTGACATCAGTCACCATATCGCTGTCATATCCCGCCTTGCTGGCAGTGACGGTATAGCCCATCCCTGCAGGAACTCCTGTTATGGTGTAGGTGCCGTCCGCCGCCGTGGTTGCCGTATAGTCGGTGCCATCCACGGTGACGGTGACCGTGGCTCCCTCGCTGAGGCCTCCGCCGCCCCCGTCGTCATCATAATATACCGTACCGCTGATGCTGCCAGTGATTACAGCCTCTGTAACCGTCACATTTACGGTTTCAGGATTGGTAACACCTGCCACATTCACGGTCAGGGTATGCTCGCCTTCCGTCGCCAGGGTTACAGGTACGGTGACCGTTCCATCTGTAAAGGTAACGGCCGCGTTGTGAACCGTATTGTCTTGGTCGCTGGTGACAGTGACGTTTACATCTCCGCTCAAGGCAGCGCCGTCCGTACCATTAGCATTCGTTATGCTCAGATCGAAGGCTATGCCTGCGGTTTTGTCGCCGGGCACTGCCAGCTGGACATCAAAGCCGGAGAGGTCGATGGCCGGGTCCACGATGCAGGTTACTGTCCACACCTGCTCTGTTCCATCCTCGGCAGTTACGGTGTAGCTTACGGGAGCGGAAAAATCCTGTGCCGTTCCCGATGCCGGGCTGATGGCGGCGCCTGCCGATACCGTGATGGTTGGTGTCAGGGAGGTCACTTCCGTACCGTTGGGCATATGGAACTCCACGGTGTGGCTGGCGGTGTCGATGGTGGAATCCCCCGCCTGACCTGTTACCGTAAAGCCGGTGATGTCATTCTCGCTGCTTAAAGCCGTGGCGGCGTCCAGCTTGATGATGAGCGGAGCGTAGTTACCGGCGCCGTCTTCGGCCAGGAAGTACACGTCGTAAGGAGTGGCGAAAGCAAGGCCGGTGATGGTCACCGCTGCTTCCGTTCCCGCCGTGACGCTGACGCTGCCGTAACGGTTAGGGGGCAGGATTGACCAGTCAGTTGGAAAAACTTCGTCATCCATGCCGCTCCTGATAGCAGAATAAGGATAATAAATATGATAATACCCTAATTCGTCGTTGTTATCCAGTATAACATAATACGCCACAGCGTCCTCATCGGTCTTAACCTTCAGGGTAAAGCCCTGGCTTGTTGCCTGTTCATAGGCAGGATAGTTTACCGCAAAGTACGGAGGAGCGGTATCGGTGTAAGCCGTCTGCTGCCACTGCAGGTAGGGATAGGTGGCGCCTTCCCCGATGGCCCAGGTGCCTGCGAAGTCCCAATCGGCAAAGGTGGACTGTTTTTTCATATCGGCGCTGATTTTATCCGTGACGTTAACGATACCGCCGGAGATTTGTCCAACACCCTCATCTATATGGTAGCTGTTCCAGTAGCTGTCACTGATGGAACCGCCGCCGGAGTTGCGCCCTACCAGGCCTCCCTCGGTGCCGCCGCTCACAGCGCCGACGGCGTAGCAGCGGGTAACGGCGGCGTCGTTATCTCCAATCAAGCCGCCGACCCGGCTTGATAGGGCAGCGCTGACGCTGCCTGTTGCGTAGCAGTCGCTGACGTTTCCGTTGGAGTTGTACCCAATCAGCCCTCCAAGATTTATATCGGCGCCGTCCGAATCTTCACTGGCGACACTGCTTAAGGAATAACAGCCGCTGACGCTTACGCCGTAGTTGTATCCAATCAGCCCGCCGGCGTTACCGCCATCACTGCTGTCATAGTCTACTAAGGTCACTGCGCCGCGGGAGAAGCTGTTGCTGACAATGCCGTAATTCATTCCGATTAGTCCACCTGCAGTTTTGCCCCTTACGCTGCCGGTGGCGGAGCAGCCGCTGACGGAGGCCGAAGCTGTACCGTTATATCCCACCAGCCCGCCAATTTCAAACCCTGAACCTTCCACCGTCATCCGGGCATGGCAGTTTTCAATAGAACCATAATTAGCACCCGCCAACCCGCCGACAGTAACGCGGCCCGACACGCCTCCGGCCGTCCGGCAGTTGCTGACCGTGCCATTATAATTAGATCCTATCAATCCACCGGCACCGCTGTCACCCCGCACACTGCCGTTAAAGCTGCAATTGCTGACGCTGCCGTCGAGCATATAGCCTACCAGCCCGCCAACATTGTCATAACCCGACACAAAGGCATTCTCCAGGGCAAGGTCCTTTAAATCAGCCCCGTCGATATAGCCGAACAAGCCCGCGTAGGTCGTCATCGCCCGGTCGATATACAGGCCGGTGATGGTGTAGGAGTCACCATCGAGGCTGCCGGTAAAGGGTATTGCATCATTGCCTATGGGAGTCCAGTTCATGTACCCCGACAGATCGATGTGGGCTCCCAGCTTGTAATGGGCGCCCAGGTTATTCCATATCTCGTTTAGTTGCTCGGGAGTGGTGATGATATAGGGATCTGCCGGTGTCCCCGAACCACTGCCCGAAAAGCTCGCCGCCTGCGCCGTCATCGACATGGCCAAAAAGGCCATGACCAGCAGGGCTCCGATCAGCAGGAGGCGGGTTTGTAAAGAAGATAAATATTTTCGCACAAAATACCCTCCTTGTCCCAAAGTTTTGCTGTCCGCGTAATGGAAAACAAGGCCGCGGACCACCTGTCTCCATTATAAAAAACCGGCTGCCACCAAAAGTACCACCAAAATGAATTTTTCGATAATTTTTTTCAAAAAATTGGGCAAAAAAAAACCACAGATTATCCCGGTTAGCACAGATGAAGATAATTACTGCGGCTCCTCGTTTATATACCGGTGCCTGCTGTTTTTTCCTTATCCTTTTGTCTTCCTTTGCCGTATCTTACTGGTGCCCCTGATATCTTAATCCCGTGCAGCGGCGCAGCAGTTCCACGGTTTTTGCCCTCTCGCCGGATTCCCGGTAGCTTTCCAGCAGGACTTCCGCCGCCTGAAGAAAAGTATCCTCGCAGCGCAGCCTGGCGCTTTCAGCCCATAGGGCTTCCATATCGTCCAGATATCGTCCGGTGTAATGGTCAACCACCCTTTGAGCATTTTCCGGGGTTGGTTCCTTCAGGAATTCACCGGCAGCCTGCTGAAAGGCGTCGTGGTCGCAGATGATTTCCTCCATGCTCAGCCGGTATACATCCTTTTCATGTACTATAGGGTTTTTGGCCCCAATGCTTTCGAAGGCCTTTCGGATTTCTCCGCGGCGGGTGTGGAACATGCCGGTGATGTCGCCCTCGCTGCCCTCCCACAGGTCGGCGAAAATCTGCCGGCGGCTGACTCCCTCCCGGTGTTCCAGAAGATAAGCCAAAAGTTCTCTGGATTTCCGGGTGCGGATTTTTACGGGGGAGTGCCGGTCGTGGGCCGGAGCCACATAGAAGCTTCCCAGGGTGTTGATGTATACCCGTTGGGCCGAGTAGCCTCCGAAGTCAAGCATTTCCCGTGCAAATTCCGGGGTAATTCCCCGGCTCAGGGCAAAGTAAAGCACTTCCCCAAAAATATTCTTTTGCCGGAAGCAGCAGCGATGGCCGTATTGCTGTGAAAGCGTAAGACACTTCCGGATGTATTCCTCCGCTTTTGTTTCATCCCCCTCGCGGAGATATATTGCGGCAAGCTCGCCGCAGGCAATCATGGAAGAATTCAGTGTCCCGTATTCTTCGCCAATTTCAATGCATTTCTTGTAATATGCTTTGCTTTTCTCCAGGTCCCTGCCCAGCATGCTGAGGGCGTTGGCAACACGGCCGTAGGCCAGTGTCCGGAAAAAGGGGGTGGCGTATTCGACCAGCTGCAGTATATCCTTGATGCCATGCAGGGCTTTTTCTGGCCTTGCCGGAAGATCAGCACACATACGAAATATTTTTACAAAAATGGCATATTCCCCGGAGCTGCGGTTTAAGGAGGCATGTTCCTCCGCCAGCTCCAGGTACCGGTTGAAGTCCGAAAAATCCGAAAGCATTCCCCTGTTGATTTTACGCATTTCCTCCGCCAGCAGGATTTCGGCGTACATCAGATAGTTGAGGCTCAGCTCCTCGTGCAGCCCCAGCCTGCGAAGCCGTGCCAGCTCCTCTTCCATCAGAGGGACAGCCTTTTCCTCCCGGCCTGTCACCTGATAAGCTTTAGCGGCGTAAGCTCCCGCGCAGTGGCGCGAGAGCCAGTCCTGTTCCTCTTCGGAGATGGACAGGGATTTTTCGTAGTAATAAAGGCACTTTATATAATCGCCCTGGTAGAAATAAATGACTGTAAGATAGCGCTCAAACCATGCCCTGACCCTGGTATTGCCGCATGCAGCGCATTTCTCCAGCAGTGACAGTGTCAGTTCCAGAGCTTCGCTCAGGCGGGTAGACAGAGTAAGGTTGTGTATTTTTTCTATCATCACCATGTACCTGTCCTCCATTGACGTATCCTCCTGCAGGGGCAGCAGGCTGTCGATCAGGCGGCTGCTTTCCTCGAAGGAAACCTTGCTCCTCAGAATTCTGGCTTTATGGGCCATTACCTGCAGTATGACTTTCCGGTCTTCCTTCAGTTTCGGAAGGGCTTCGCTTATACACCTGTCGGCCTCATAATAGCGCCCCTGGCTGGACAGGTACAAGCCCCTGGCTAAGAGGACCCGGGGAGATAAAGGAGTGCACCGGGCTTCCATACAGTCAAAATATCCTTTGAGGTTTCCGTAGCGCCCCCTGCCGAAAGGCCTGCCCAGTGCGGCACTGATACATTCGTGGATAAAAGCGTCGTCATCCAGAAGAACGGCATAGTCTGCGGCCTGCTCATATTCCTTCCGTTCAAAGCAGTCAAGCATTGCCTTGTGCAATACCTCCCTCCCCGTGGTATTGCCGTTTTGCCGCAAAAAGGCAGCAAACAAAGTATGATAGCGATAGGATCCGGGAGAAGCCTGGGTGGTAAATAGGTTCCTGCGGACAAGCTCATCAAGCATTTCCCCGGAATTGCGGATGCCCAGAAGCCTGTCGCACTCCTCGGGTTTAAGCTCCGGCAGCCAAGCGGTGGCCAGCAGGAAATGACACATATCCTCGGGAAGCTGCTTGAATATTTCCTCCAGCAGGTAACGATGCAGCTTCCGGTCGGAATGGGGCAGGCTGAGCTTACCACCCTCCGCAGCCATCCGGTAGGACTGCAGGGCCAATGCCCAGCCCTCTGTGGCCTCGTAAGCAGCCTCATCGAAAAAGCCCCATAGCTTTTCCGCTTCTTCGCGGTTGAAGCACAGATCATTCCTGTTGAGCTCGGCGACTTTGCCCTCCACTTTTAACCGATATAGTCCGCCCCACAGTTCATGACGCCCGGCCATTACAAGGATAAGGTTCCGGGGGCAGCTTTTGGCCAGCATGATTAAAAAGTCCATCGCCGCACCCCCCGTAATTACATGGACATCATCCAGAATGAGGGTTAGCTTTCGGCGGCCTATGGCCATAAGCAGCGCCGACAGCACCCTGTGTACAAAGGTGTTCTCGGCTGCAAAGGGGAGCAAATCGGTGGCGTAAAAATCGAAGCGGGGCAGTTTCCTGCGGAAGGCATCCTCCAAATGGCGCAAAAAGTATGCAATATCTCCGTCTCTTTCATCCAAAGAGATCCAGATAACATCATTCCGTTCATTGGCGTATTGCGTCAAGAGAGTGGTTTTGCCATAGCCCGCATCGGCGTGAATGTATGTAAGGCTGCTGCCGGGGGGGGCGATTTTTTCTTTCAGCCGGGGCCGTGGGACGGTAGTATCGGACGCAGCTGTCAAAGGCTTCGGACTGCTTTTTATGTACCGGCCTGATTTGATTCTCGCATCCTCCGGCTTTTCCGCCGTTTCAGGAATCAGCCATATCCTCCCATGACGCTCCGCGCCTATAATTTTACCCTGCGTACATAGAATCTGAACGCGGCGCTCCGATATCCCCCATTTTTTCGCCGCTTCCTTCGGTATCAAATATCCCATAATACGTTTACAATCCTTCATACAGATACTTTAATTCAATCATATACGTTTAAACGAACAATATCAAGAAAAAACTAATTCTTCCGCTATCACCAAAATTTAGTCATATCTTTTTTATTCTCAATGTTATAGGCAAGGCTGATAACCACCGCTTCAGGCGCCACGGCTATATGCTCTTTAGCAATGCTGAAACCGATGATAAAAGTTCCATGGTCACTGAACATTGGCTGATTCCACTTGATCTCTTCTTTCAATTGGGGAAACTTCTTATTTTTTCACCCTTTTCCAAAGTTCCCATATACAGAAAACTGCAAGGTAGGACAAGGAGACCACCAGCAGGTATTTGACAAATATAGGCATATCTCCCATAGATATACTTCTTATATTTAATAATTATGATAAAGGAGCAGTTTTAAGACAACAAACCTGTCCCCTTGTCTCATGGCATAATTATTATTGTAATCCCTTTCTAAGTTTAGCCGACATTATTACATCATCGGCAGCACCAGACAAAATATCCATCATATCCTGCCTATTGTATTCTTTGGGCAGTAAGCTGTTGGCAGCCATCATCGAAAGTCCTAATTGAAATATCCTCATTTTTAATAGGATTGTTTTTAGCTCATCAATAGTGAATCCTTTCAGCTCAGGGTCCTTTTGCATCTCTTCAATTAATACAGGCATCATTTTTTCATCATAGCCTTGCATGTATTTGCCATTTTTCATAATCAAATCTCTGAAAATAACGCTGTACTCCATGGCAAATCTAAGACTTGCGTTTCCCATATCGCGGAATGGGCTGCCGGTATCTTCCTCCATTAAAAGCTGTCTGCTGATACTCATAATCCTTTCTATTAAAGCTTCATTCAGTTCATCAACATTTTTAAAATTTACATAGATAGGTGCAACTGAACTGCCCAATTTTTCTGCGATTTTTCTCATAGTTATACTGTCGATTCCTTCTGTCTGAGCTATTTCAAAGGCTGCGTCGATAATTTGTTCCTTGGTAAATTTAACCTTAGGTCCCATAACATTACTCTCCTTGTGATATGCGTTATATAATACTTGCTATATAACACATGTTATGTATGAATGCAAGTGTTTTTTATTTTTTTACAGAAAATACTGTTTCTCACACGCCCATTTGTATTCCACAAATGAAAAGACGTGAAGATAACCTTCACGTCATTATGAGACAACGAACCTGTCCCCTTGTCCCTTTATGGCGACTGCCTCATCACCGTTAGCGTATAGGTCTTTGTCGTGGAGTCATCCTCCGCAGTTACCAGAATTGTAATAGTGTTTTCTCCTTCGTTCAAAGAAACATTTGTGATGCGGTCACCGTTTATTGTCACGTCGGCATTGGGATGGCTTTTTGTTACATCGATGGTGATCTCGCTGACTGAGGCTTCTACGGTTGCCGAGTAGGAGATAGTATCCATATCAAACTCAGGCGTGAGCGTCCCGTTGCTGATGAGAATCTCTCTCAACGTGGCGTCATTGGATATCTCTTCCCTTGTCACAATGAGAAGGTACAACTTCACGCTCCCATCAGCCGCCGAGGTAACCTTAATTCCAATGTTGTTTGCCCCCACATCCAAATTGATACTACCGTCGTCTTCCATATTCCCGGCGATTACCTCAACCGTATCCTCCAGGTTGACCGGAATCGCTATGACTTCCAGGGAGTCAATGCTGTAAGGCACACTTACGGTGTAGGGGTTGGGGCTTAAACGGTCATGATCAAACGGCCTAGGGCTGAGCGGATGCTGCGTGGAGACTGCTAGATCCAAGAGTCCTGCGTTATCAGGCGCAGACCGTATTACATTAATGGTATAGGTTCGAGTGCTTCCATCCTCAGCCGTCACTGTCACCGTGATTATGTTGTTTCCCTCGCTCAGCATAACGTTCTGGGACTCCAGCCCGCTATTGACCACCGACACCGTGCTGTTGCTGTCCTCCACAGTTGGCGTTACCGTAACAGAGGCAGTGAGGTAGTTTACATTCGCGGTGTAGTCCAGGATATCGGGAGAGAAGTCCTCGTTCAGGCTCACGTTATTCAGGTTCTCGTCGGTCAGTGTCAAATCGCTAAGGTTTGCGTTCCCTGATGCAGTCTGCTCAAATTCCGCCGTTACGGTCACATCTGCCGCCGGCATAACGAAGCTCGTACCTGCTATTAAGTGATCCTCCCCATCGTTGTATTTTAATGTATTGATCTTCAGCTGCCAGCCATCCTCCGGAGTTATGGTCAGATTAATGGTCGCTCCCGCTGCTGCTGCCGTTGGATCGGCCTGGATTGTACCGTTACTCAGACTTCCCACCGTTACGTTGTATAAAACTGCTCTTGTTACTGTTACGGTATACGTCTTAGTAGTTCCATTCTCCGCTGTAACAACAACGCTTATCTCATTGCTTCCCGGGTTAAGGGGAATTGGGCTGGAGGGACTCCCGCTTACTACCGGAATATTATTTACTTTAACTGTTGCATTGCCGTTCGCAGTTTGAGGCGTTACTGTTACTGAGTCGGTGGCGTAGGGTACATTTGCGGTGTAGTTAAGATTATCAGAGGAAAAGAGTGGTGCCAGGACTGCATCATTTAGCGTAAGCCCGCTAAGGTTGGCATTGCTCGAAAGCCTTGAAGGCTCTTTATCCTTTGAAGGCTCTCTATAGATCGGAGCGTCTCGTATAACAGTAATCTTGTAGATCTTCTGAGCTTTTGACGGTGCTTCAACCAGTATTGTAATAGTGTTGGTGCCTTCCTTCAGGCTGATTTCTTCAGAGGCTGCACCGCTCTTAACAACAGTATTGTTTACCAGGATGACTGCAGTGGGTTCAACTGCAGTGGGCGTCACTTTGACACTTGATATACTGTTGGTGACAGCAGCGGTATAGCTTGTTGTGTCGGCAGAGAAGGAGGGGCTCAAGGTTCCTCTGCTGATAGAAAGACCTCTGAGATTGTTGTCCTCGGAAATATTCCTTGTAATAGTAACGCTATAAGTCTTATAAGCTCCATCCGCCGCTGTAACCTTTACGCTAATGACGTTGGAGTTATAATTCAGGCTGATTGCTTTTGAAGCTGTACCGCTTTTAACAACAGCATTGTTTACCTGGATGATTGCAGTTGGTTCAACCGCAGTGGGCGTTACCTGTACATAAGCTATGTCTTCATTAACGATTACCGAATAGCTCAGCGTTTCAGAATTGAATACGGGGCTGAGGGAGCCGTTGCTCAGTGTCAGGTTAGCTAGCCCGCTTCCATAGCAGAACTCCGTCTTTACCGGCGTGTCAAGGCCTTTAGCGCTGACTGAAACCGTATAGTACCCCTTTGTCTCGTTTACCATCGTATAGGATATGGCAAAGGTTCCGTCCTTTTTGGTGAGAACGCCGGCCAGATATTCCGTCTTTCCCTCCGGGTCGGTGATCTGGACAGACACGGGCTTTCCGGGCGAGGCTGAGACTCCTTCCACTGTTACAAGCTTCTGGTTGTCGATTTTAGCCTTGACCTCAGTCTTAACGCCTGAGAGGAAATAGCAGACAGCAGGCTCCTCTATACCCGAGGCACCCACGTATACCGTATATTTTCCTGTCTGGGTGTTTGTGAGCGCGTAGGAGAGTTGAAAGCCGCCGCCGACGACACTCACGGCACATCCGGCGTATTCTTCCGTACTGTCGGGAGCAGTGATCCGGGCAGTAATCAACTGCCCTGCGCCCGCCCCCGTTGTACCGGTAATTCTTACAAGGCCGTCCTCAAGGACGGCTGTCGCCTCAATAATGTTCTTCCCATAAAGGAAGTAGGCAGCGGCGACGTTAGCCGCTCCCGCCGTGCCGACCGTTACGTTGTAACAGCCGGCCAGGGTGTTCGTCATGTTGTAGGAAATATTGAATATGCCCCCCGCACCGCTCAGGCAGGTGTCCATATACTCGAGGCTTCCGTTCGGGTCACGGACCAGGATGTTTACAGGCCGGCCGGGGCCGCCGTCAATCCTCCCGCTTATAGTGACCAGCTTATCGCTGTTCACAATTGCCGTGACCGAGCACAAATCCTCCCCATAGACCGGAGTGGCCATAGAAAACAGCAGTGCCAGAAAACACAGGATGCTTACCGCTTCTCGTTTCAAATAAAGGCCTCCTTTCGTACTGCAGCCGGACGGGCATCAGGGCAATGTGATGACATTGGATTTCGGAACCTGCTTAGTGTCTGCGATGCTCGTGCCATCCCAGACAAAAAGCTTCACAGTGTAGCCCGATGCCGACGCCGGCACCGTAAAGGCGCTTGTGAACGTCGCAGTTGAGGTTGCATCCGACGCGACGGTGACCGCCTTGGTGCTGGAGGCAACCATTGTGCCCTTATCGCTATAAAGCGCAAGAATGGCAAGCACCGACTGTGACGTGGCTGTATTGTTCTTCAGTGAGGCCGTGGCGCTTACCGCTTTGCCTGCCTCAAGCTTTGCCGCGTTTTGGGTGGTCCCCACGGTGAAGGATGCAGTAAGCCCGATATCGTAAGCCGCCGCAGCGCTAACGTTCAAGGTGCCGGCGTCTATGGTGATGCCATCGGGAACGTAGGTGACGGTGAGCTTGCTTCCCTGCTGTGAAAGATCCAGCGTGCTTCCGTTTACGGCGCTTACAAGGAAATCATCTCCGAAGTCCGCAAATACCACATCTCTCGTCTTCCCATTCTCATAGGCCAGGGTCACCTTAAGGCTTGACAAATCAAGGGTGCCGCCATCGCCGTAGGAGAGCTTGGGTGCAGTTTTGAGGGTCATTGCCGTAGCCTTGACACGGGGAACAAAAAGCTCCGCCGGAATCGATTCCCGGGTGTTTGTGGCCATCAGCCTGTAGTAATACGCGCCTGTCCCGGCGACTTTTGTATCCTTGTATGTGACAGTACTCCGGCCCGAGATTGTACCAATCTTTTTATATTCCCCATCTATGGAATCGGCGCGGTATACCGCATAACCGCTGGGCAAACCGGTGGTCTGAATATTGGTGGTCACCGGCGCGTCCCATTTAAGCGTAATACTCGTTGCGTCTCTGGAGTCCATTCTAAAATTTTTTGGAGGAACCGGCGGATAATTTGCCCCCACAGGCTGACACATATAGCTTATAGCCATACAGCGCTGAGTGGCGCTCCCTGCAGTGAGATCATAGGGATAGGCAGCGAGGCTCCATTTATATGTATAGGCCTCTCTCCCCTCGGGAAGCCCCGGCGCTGAACCCGAATACATTTCGGTCTCCTCGGTGGACTTTGTGTTGCTGTAGGTATACCCAAGGCCCGCGCTTCCCCCGACATAGAAGCCTCCAGCGCCGCCAAACGCTGTAAACTTTACACTCAATTTGTTTTCCAGTGTCCGGGATTGTCCCTGGCTTACGGAGATACCTTCCTCTGTCACATTGTTTCCTATGCCCACGCCCACAAAGTTGCCGTAATCGTCCCCGCTGTTTCCCATAAGTATTTCCGCACCGGTTACATTGGAAATACTTGTTTTATCCTTTGGGTATGAGCGGGGATCTCCCACCGTATGTTTAAACACGCCTGTCAACTGTGGAATGGCAGAGCTGCTCTCCGCCACCTTTTTGTAGGATGTATAAGACATAATCCGCGTTACGGGCGCAAATGGAATCATAACTGTTGTCATCCCAGACTCCCCGGTCTGTGTATTGGTTATCTTGAATATGTAGACGTCGTAGGGTATGGCTGAGACCACCACCGCATCCTGGTTGTAATAGTTCTCATACAGCACATGTTTTGACACAGATTTGGATTTTTCAAAGGCTGCCGTAAATTCGTTCTCCACCTCAAGCTCCCATCCTGCCTTTGCGAGATCCATACCGAGAACACTAACCTCCCCGTCAAATCCGCAGAGGAAACTGGCGGACACCGAAAGCCCATGGCTCTCGGAGCTGCTTTTGCTCTTCTCGGTACCAAACAGGGTCTTTGCGTTTCCCAAAGCCTCGTACTCGTTCTCAAGCTCGGAATAAAAAGGAGGGGCAGCAAGGACCGCAAGGATCATGGGGTCTGAGAAAACAAACTCGGTCTCATCAGGCTGATATTCCATTTGGAGCCCCCGGTTCCAGATATCGGGAGCACAGATGGAAAAGTAATGGCTGTTGTCCTTGCTGTTGAGATACTGCAACATATAAGCATACAGTACCCCGTCCTTCATAGAGACGGTGGTAATGTAAACGCGGCGGCTGTTGTACCAGGAGTTGTGGTGCAGCACTACAAGCTGCTCCGAAAGATCGCTTCCCATATCGTCCAGGGTCGCCTCGTTGAAATTGCCCGCCAGCATATCCAGGATATAGGTCTTGTCTTTTTTTGTATTGACGTTTGTGAGGTTGTTTCTTGACTTGGACTCTTTATTGACATCAACGCCGGTGAGGGAGATATTGCTGATAACCTGCCGGTCGAACACGTCGTTCTCCATATTGTATTTATAGATAAAGCCGCCCAGCACCACAAAGTCCAGAAAGACCGCCGGGTCGAACTTCACGCACTTTACGCCGAGCTTGCTCTGGACAGCCTTGAAGTCGTCGGAAACGAAGGTATAGAGGCGGTTATCCTTAAGCCCGGTCTGGTATGAGTCGCTCTCCGGGTCATAGCTGAAGGTGGTGATCCCCACGTTATTGTCGTCCTTGCGGCCGAAGAGCCTGCCGCCGATGACCAGCTCCTTCCCCCCATCGCCGAAAATGTCGCCCATGTCCATTGCCGGCTTGTCGAAATACACGGTGTTTTCCCCGGCGGTAGTCACCAGCTCTACCGGCGGTATGCTGAGCTTCTTCAAATTGGTGGTGGAGCGGTAGATCAACATGAACGAGCGCAGGCCTTTTTCATAGTCCTCGACATCCGTATCCTCATCCACTTGAGATATGTAAGAGCGGCCGGCAGTCACAAACAACTCCTTGAAGCCATCGTCGTCCAGGTCCGCCGATGTCATGCCATTTACATAAATTAGCCGATTCGTGCTGAATAGTTTTTCTTTTATTGCGGCATCCCACGAGGTGCTGCTGCTTTCCAGCGTCTGCATGCTGAGCTCCTTGAGCTTTGTGATGGTGACCCGGTACATGGCGATTGTTTTGCCCCGCCCTAAGGCCAGCTCGTCCTTTCCGTCGTGGTCAAAGTCCCCCGAAACGGCGTAAAGGGTTCTTTCATAGTCATTGTTTGCGGAAGAATAGGAGAACAGGCTCGTATTGGTCGACACCGGGAAGTGTACCTTGGTTGTCGTCTCGACCTTAAGAGGCTGGACTCCGTCCCATGTAGTGGTGTATTTTGATATAGCGATACCCACTTTGCCTTGGCCTTGTTCCGTCGTGGGCACCCAGAATACGGTGAGGGTCTCGTCCAGGCCATCGCCGTCAGTGTCTGCCTCGACACTTACGCGCTCTTTCGCGTTAGCCATGTCCGTACCACCCATCCTTGCATCTGCACCTTGGATCCCGATCTGATACGCATTTTTATACCCGCTGGAGTTCTCGCCGCTGCTCTTCATCAGACGACTCTCTGTATTATAGTTCACAAGCAGCTGCTTAACGCCGAATTTGGTGATATTGTCGACGCCGAAGGGGCTCTTTGTGCGGTCCACAACCTGGCCGCTTGGTGAATAACGCACCGGCTGGTCGGTGGAAAACCCGAGAGCCGCCACCGGTGCCGCCTGCTCCTGGTTCAGCGTAGGGTTAGCTGCCGCAGCGTGGACAGTCGAAACCAAGCCCACAGGCAATACCCCCGTCAACATCAAAATCACGAGTAAAAATGAGACTGTTCTCTTAAATCCTGCATTTTTCGTTTTTTTCTTCATTAGCATTCCTCTCCCCCTGCAAAAATTCTGCTCTGTTGAACGACGGGCAAAGCCCTTGTTAAGAAAATTATACAGGAATAGCTTGCTAAAAAGCCGTTCTCCGCATGAAACGTCCTTTTTTCGTCATGAAAAGGCAAAAGAAAAAATCTGAAATTACTTGGAATATCTTAAAGTTTTATGCTATAATTTACATAAATTTGGGAAGAGAGTTGATCCAATCTTGAGGATTGCTTTGTGTGATGACGATAGGGAAATGCTTTCACAAATTGCTTCAGATATTAAAGCCTGTGAAATCGATCGGGAAGTATACCGGGAGATGACACTGGAAACCTTTCAAAGCGGTCTGGACCTGGTGAATGCCGTCAAACATAATGAGCGGTTTGACATTATCCTTCTGGATATACTCATGCCCCAGATGAACGGCATGGAAACCGCCCGGGAGATCCGGCTTATTGATAAAACCTCTAAAATTATATTTCTTACTTCCAGTCCTCAATTTGCATTGGATTCTTATGATGTAAAGGCATATTTCTATCTTCTGAAGAATTATTCCAGAGAGAAGCTGAAAGCTGTGATTGAGGAAGCAATTACCGAAATTGCAGATACCGCAAGCAATTTTACCATGCTCAAAACCAGGACAGGCTTCGTCAAGCTGTACTTTCACAGTCTTTTATACCTTGAGATTATCGGCAGAACCATTACATTCTATTTGAACAATGACCAGAATTATGAGGTTTTTGGCACATTAATCGAAATAGAAGAAATATTCCTCAAGCAGGAAAAATTTATTAAGCCTCATCGTTCCTATATCGTAAACATGGATTGTATTCGCAAGCTTGACAGGAACGAGATAACGATGATGAACAATCATAAAATACCGGTTTCAAAGAATCTTTATCAAATCGTGAAGAAAGGTTATATGGATTATTCTTTTCAGCGTGGTGGCCAATATGATTAAAATAGCAACAAGTCTTGGCATTACATGCCTTATCGTTTATACCGCCGCAGTATTCTTTATTCTGCTGGACGTGACAGTTAAGCACATAAGCAAGAGCAAGAATGCTGCGTTTTTTCTCTTTGCACTCATAACGGTTCTGGCAGGCAACCTGCTGATATATCTGGTATGGGATATCAGCAATTATACAGCGCTGTTTCCGTTAACCGTACATTTACCGCTGCTTTTTATATTTTGCGGATTCACAAAATACAGAGGCTTCAAGCTGATATTCATTCTTCTGACGGTCATGGTATGGTCTTCCCCAATTATGCTGATATCAAACACTATCTCTGCATTTTTCCACTTCAGGCCGCTCTATGGAGCAATAGCAAAACTGCTGCTGCTCGTACCCTTGCTGTTTATATTGAATCGCTATTTCAAGCCCTATTTCAAGTTCATGCTGGATCATTGCGATACCGGGTGGAAATTGTTCAGTGCCGTTCCGTTATTGGCCGTTATAGCGACCTATATCAACGGTCAGTACCGATTTGTATATGATATCAATTCCTGGAACGAAACAGCGGTGTGGCGGTATTTTATCAGCGCCATGTCTTTCTTGTCCTACATATTGATCCTGAATTATTTCAAGCAGACAAGAGAAAAGATGGAAGCAAAAGGCACTCTGGAGCTGCTGCAAACACAGCTTGACGGAACTCTGCAGTATATCAACTCACTGAAAAACTCCCAGCAGCAAGCAGACATTTACTTTCATGATCTGCGGCATCATTTCCGGTTGATCTTCGGATATGCCTCCGCCAAAGACTGTAAAGCCATTACCGACTACATAAGCAGAATGGAGAAAAGCATCGAGGCCGTGTCTCCCTTGCTTTTCTGCAAAAACGACGCGCTGAATCTGATCCTGTCCGCTTTTCAATCCAAAGCCGAAAAGGAAGGCATCTCACTTGATATCAACATCAATATGACAGATAAACCTCCAATCCCCGATATCGAACTTTGCGCCATATTTTCAAATGGCCTTGAAAATGCCATAAAGGCAACCCGTGATATTACAGGCCGCCCCAAGGAAATATTTCTTTCATGCCATACACGGAATGACCAGCTGTTTTTGGAAATTAAAAACCCATATGAAGGGATTATCGAATTTGAAAATGGCTGCCCCAAGGCATCTGATCACAGGGAAGGCATCGGCACAAAAAGCATAGCATTGATCGTTGAAAAGCATGGCGGACTGTATCGCTTTGAAACCAAGAACGGGATGTTCATTCTGAATGTTATTCTGTAAACCAGACTTTCATGAGTAAAGGCACGGGCTTCCATTGCCGGATTTCTAAAACGTGATTAAGCCGGGACAGCAGGTTTAATAAAACCTGTGTTTTTAATCGGTCGGGCGAGGGAACCATAACATGCGGAAACTCGTCATAATCAAGCACATTCTGTACTTCATATAGTAATTACAGATTGAAAAGCTATCACGGCACTTCCTGAAATTTTTACTTCAACAGGTTCATTTTCTTCTATTTTTACCTCAACTTCAATAGTGCCTGCACGATTTATAGCTTCACCTTGCATCGCTTTGAATTTAAGCAAAGAATCATTATGCCTGGCAAGATTATAATGAACCAGATAAGCGCCTAACGGGCCATTCGCATTACCCGTCACCGGGTCTTCATTAATACCTATTGCAGGTGCAAACATTCTGCCATGTATTAATACATCTTTTTCCTCAGGGGCTATTGTGTACACATAATAGCCATTGCATCCGATAATCCCGCTCAGTTTGGTAAGAGCATCATAATTCGGTTTCAATGAGTTCAGAGTTTCAAAACTTTTTATACCAACCAAAACTTTAGAATGTCCTGTTGAAACAATTTGAATCTTATGATTTTCCATCAAATCACTGTTCTTTATATTGAGTGCTTTTATTAAATCTTCCCTATTGATTCCGTCAATAATGCTCTTGAATTCGATTTTCCCTTGTGTCATTACAATTTTATAATCACCATTTTCCTTAATGATATCAACCGGTAAAATTCCCGCACCTGTTTTTTGATAAACCCTTGTAGTATCGAGTTCCTTTTCAATTGCTCGGGCATAATGGGCAGCGATAGTTGCATGCCCGCAAATCGGTACTTCCTTTGTTGGAGTAAAAAAACGCACATGTACATCATGGTCATTGCTATCCGGAGAAAAAATGAAGGCTGTCTCTGAATTGTTTAGTTCTCTTGCTATTTTCTGCATCTCACAATCAGTCAATCCATCTGCATTAGTTATTACTCCGGCTGGATTTCCTGTAAACTTTTCCTTTGTAAATGAGTCGATTTGAAACAGATGATATTCCTTTGTCATGGTTTTTCCCTGCCTTTCTATTTTCCTGCCTGTATACAATTTTTTTATTTGATCATCACTTGGTATATAATTAAGTATATTCAAATTAGATGCACTTTCAAGTACACACTTTTCAGTCAGTTTCTTACCATACGGAAAGAAGATATAAGATGGAAAAAGACATCAGCGAAAAATTTCCTAACTAAAATAAAAGGCAATTGGAGATGGATGTCCTTATTGAAAGAATTGTCTAAGACTCAAATCCGCCCAGAGTAGAATATCTGGCAATAGCCAGAGGAAAGTCCTTAGAGAGTATTTTGACCGACTTATGTAATTGGGGCAGAAAATATATGAATTGAAATGAAATATAGGTGGTTTTTACAAAGCTATATTTAACTTATCCTTATTAGCCTGTTTGTTCTCATACATCAACATGTCAACCTGTCTTAAAAATTCTTCTGCGCTAATATGTGACTGGTAGTCATACACTGCATAACCCATGCTGAACTCAATCTTGTAAAGACGTGATTCAAACTTGTTGTATTTTTCAACGCAGTTATTAATTCTGCAGACCAACGCTTCCAAATCACTTTTGTCTGATATATCCAGAACAATGCAAAATTCATCGCCTCCGTATCTGGCTATAAAATCACCGGTTCGAAGGCAGCTCTTAAGCAATTCTGCTGCGGTCTCCAATGCATTATCCCCTATGTTATGTCCATACGTATCGTTAATATATTTAAAATTATCCATATCTATTAAAATAGCAGAAAAGACCTTTTCCCTGGTGCTCAGACCAATTTTTTCCTTTAAATATGCGTCCAGCTTTTTCCGATTATTTAATCCTGTCAAATAATCGGTGTGCATACTGTGATTTTGAATGTTTAAAAACACTACCAGCAGAGAAAGAACGACACTGCTGAGTATGAATGATATTCCATAGTAAGTAATTTGAAGTATGATACTGATAAATGGAAGAATAGCAAAAAAGATAAGTGAGAAGAAGCTCTTTTTCCCCAGCTTCTTGCGGTTTACAATGATTATTATAAAAGCCGCAAGCATCAGTATAATTGTAATGGAAGCCGGATACAGGAAGAGCGGGCCTCTATGGTATACATTATCCGAATCGATGTAGTAAAACCATCCAAAAAATTGAGATAGTATCAGAGTGATGACATTAATTACATTAATGGCACATAGAGGATAAAACAATCGTTTGATTCTTCTTTCATCATGAAATACCTGAAAATGAGCATATGCCACCCACAATGATGGTAAGACCGGGTTCAGAAGAAAAATCAGGAAATTCCCGATATGATTGAATACAGGATAAATAGCAGAGGTATTTCCGTCAAATCTGCCTAATATATCTATGCCAAGCATCAAAGTAGTGATATGCAATATCCACATATAAAGCTTGTCCGACATAGAATCCTTTTCAAAGAATTTTAATGCATGAAAATAGATAATTAGAAGTATCGCAATAGAATATATGTTAAGTGCTATATTATTTCCCAGACTCATTAATGTTCACTCCGTGTTAAGGTCACCTAAGGCAACTATTTCTGAAAATCATACAATATAATCAATCATATCCATCGTACGTTATAAAGCTTATGGAAATTGAGTGTACCATATAATATAGTACGACAGGCACCTGTCCGTGTCAACTTATTTATATCTCTTGGAGGTGGTCAGATTTTTTATTCATCCAAGCTCTGACAATCATTTTCCAGTTCAGCAGTTTCTGCCAAAGGGTATATTTTAAAAACAGATGCACTGCAAAAAGCAGAGAATCTGGGTATGGCTTTATGACCAATCTTTTCGTTAATGATGATTTCCGTTATCGTAACACCATTTCGCTATTTCGGCTATAAGTTGGAGCGGCAGCGGCTTGTTGAACGGAAACTGCACCGCGCCTTTGCTTGTTTTGTATTCCGTAAGTCTTTCGCTGAAATGCTCAACAGCCTTATCGCCGGGGTACAGCCCGATGTGCCTTTTGAATGCCGCAAAGTGGATAATATTCCGTTTACGCCAGTAAGTCGGCATACTCCATGAGATACGCTCTTCCGCATATGGGAGTATTTGCCACCCACTCCACATGGGTTATTCCCATAGGTAAGCGGTCATTGTTAAAGACCCCAGTTCACAGGATTTATTATGAACACTGACTTTATCATCTTCATCCGAAGCCCCGAGTGTATATAGAAGAGGATAAAAATGGTCAGGAATTGGTACTGCCAGCCTTGCAATATCACCAAGTTCATTATATTTCAAAATGTTATCATGATTATAGTCCATAATATTTTCATAAATATATTCATCAAACTCATATGCCCAGTCAAAGCCCTTGTTTGCTTTATGCCAATCAACCAGTCTCAAGTTATGAACAACATTTCCGCTGCCGAATATAAGAACCCCTTGTTCCCTTAATGCTCCAAGCTCCTTACCTATTTTGTAGTGTTCTTCAGGAGGAGCACTCGCATCTATACTGATTTGAAATACAGGAATATCCCTATCCGGATACATATGAACCAATACCGACCAGGTTCCATGATCAATGCCCCATGAGTTATCATATTTCGTTTCCCTTGAAATCAGCTCCTTAGCGGCTTTAGCAATGCCGGGTGAACCTGCCGGGTCGTATAAAACTTCATATAATTCCTCCGGGAAACCGTACATGTCATATATTGTTTTTGGATTTTCTTCGTTCATAACTCGGGTTCCATGTGTATACCAATGGGCCGAAACAGACAATATCGTACCTGGTTTTGGTATCCTTTCGGCTAAATTCCTCCAGTTTCTTGAGTAATTATTATCCTCAATTGCATTCATCGGTGACCCATGTCCTACAAATAAAACCGGCATTTTCGACATAGTACCTGCCATCCCTTTCTTAAATCAATATTCAATAATTGTACCTGCCTAAGCGATAATGCAGCAATTTAAAAAAATATCCGACGTCAGCTGATAAGCAGAGACGTCGGAATTCATATCATATTAGAGGACTAGAGATGGTGCGGCATATACCCTTGCTTTCATTTCATTGTCTAACATATACAATCCTTTGGGATCACCGCCAAACAATTCATATTTCTTGATGTTATCGTCTGCATTCTTTTCTTCCTCGCCTTGTTCTTTAATGAACCAGTCAAGGAACTGCATTGTACGGAAATCACTAATTTTAAATGCAGCTTCATATATCTTGTTGATAGAGGCAGTTACGTACTTTTCATGTTCAAAAGCTTTCTCTAATGGTTCTTTATAATTATTATATTTCTCATCAGGAGCAGCAATTTCTGTCGAGATTACTGATTCGCCATTATTTAATAAATATTGGCGGAACAACAAAGCGTGATCCCGTTCTTCCTGTGCCTGTACGAAAAACCAATTCTCAAAACCGGCCAAATTCTTGTCTGCATAATAATTTGCCATGTCCAAATATAAGTATGCGGAATAAAACTCTTTATTAATCTGTTCATTCAATAGTTTTGCTACTTCTTGATTAAGCATACTACCCCATCCTTTCTTAATCTTATTGTTTAATCTTAATAGTATATTCCGTAAGTATTTTTATACAGGTGTTCATTTCCAATTATATATCATTATACAAGTATTTACAATGTTTTCAAGAGTTTTATCAAATACAGTATGAATCGTCAATTGCTGATATATTCTTACATTTATGCAGCAGCTTAATATTTTCCGAAAGAAACATATCTGCTTTTCAGCGCTTAAAAATTATTCTACTGCCTTCTCTCTCATCTTTTTTATAAGCTCTAATACTCCGGCTTCCACCTTAAGAAGGTCTTCCTCCTTTGGTGCTCCTTCAAACTCCACGGATTCAATGAAATCCCAATTCATCTTATTTCTTTCAATTATTTCGACAAGCTCCTTCTCCGCACCGCCAGACCACCCATATGACCCAAATCTAAATACTGCCTTACCTGTAATCTTTTTTCTGCCAAGCTCATTCAAAGCAGCCGCAACAGGCGGAAAAAGCTTGTACTCATAAGTTGGTGCTGCAATAATTATCCCTGCAGATCTAAAAACAGTTGCGACCATTTCACTTTCACTGGTCAGCGGCATTTTCAGCTTGTTGTATTTGACCCCTTCTCTTTGAAGTATGCCTTCAGCACAATCAACTGCTTTTGAGGTCATTCCATACATGGATCCCCACAATATAGTGACTTCATTCTTACCTGCCCCTTCAGCATATAGTGAAAACCTGGAATAATCATCTATGATTTTTTGAGTATTCTTTCTATAAACCGGACCATGACCCGGTGCTATAGTCTTTATGTCCAGCGCTTTTGCCTTCTCGATCGCCTTTCTCAAACTGGGCGTAAAAGTTGCCATTACATTGGAATAATACCTTATTCCTTCAGATTCAAAGAAATCTATCTCTTCAGGCGTCAGCTCATCATCAAAACAGTGGTCCTCCACCTTGCCAAATGCTCCGAACATATCACATGAGAATAAAGTTTTCGTATCTCTTTCATAGGTGTACATGGTGTCCGGCCAGTGAACGTTTGGTACCGGATGGAAGCTCAATACCTTACCCTTTCCAAGATCCAGAGTGTCTCCTTCCTTCACAATCCTTATATTGCCTTCGCCATAAAAAGAGGCTACCAGCTTTGCAGCTTTATCGGTACATATTATTGTAAAATCATCCTTAATTTTTCGAAAGTTTGAAATCCAGCCGGAATGGTCCGGTTCCATGTGATTAACGATCAAATAATCGATATCCCGGGGATCAACACCTATTTCTTCCAAGTTTCTATAAAGGGTTTCAGGTATCCCGTCCCAGCCAATTACACCATCAATTATTGCAGTCTTTTCTCCCTGAACTATATAGGAGTTAAGAGTCACTCCGTTTGCAATCTCCCAAATTCCCTCAAATAGTATGTCCTCAACATTCATTGTAAGCATATGTATTCCGCCAGCAATTTTCAACTTCCTCATATCCTGTCCTCCTTATCATTCTTCTCTTCACTTATATATAATTATTCAATAAATCGTCAACAAAAGCATCCACATTATTATGGTTTATACCGTATTGTTCTATTAATCTTTGCACACGGTTCCTCCTGACGCTGTTGTTCAGATCCTGAATAGTATTCATAATTCCGGTTCTGCGGCCTATTCTGTAAATTATTTTTTCACTTTCAGGTAAATCGAGATACCTTTTCAATGCAGCAATTATCTTTTCTTTATCTTTTGGCAGGCGTCCCTCTGCTTCAGGAAGAAGGTTAATGATATGATCACTGCTGATTATGGTACTGGTGATTCCCTCCAGATTTTCAATCATCAAAAGAAGCTCTTCAATCATTTTAGTATCATTGGTCCTTGTAAAAATCCCTTGTTCATAATCTTCCTTTAAGGGAGAACGATCAGTTACAGCTAACGTTCTGATTCGGATGAAATCGGGATTTATCCGGTTAAGAGCATCCGCCGTTTCTAATGCATTTAAATCTGAATATTCTTTGCCGCCTAAGCCCGGCATGTAATACTCCGACAGCTCGATACCTGCTGTTTTGACTTTTTGGCCTGCAAGTATGTGGTTGGCTTTTGTCGTACCTTTATACACTAATTTCAAAACCGTATCCGATGCTGTTTCCATTCCGATATGGATTCGATTTAGTCCTGCATCAGCCATGCGCTTCAAATCTTCATCGCTGATTCGGATCACAGTTTCAGAGCGGGCATAAGAGGTAATCCTTTCTGTTTCCGGAAACTGTTTTTTAATGTGGATGATTATTTCTATCAGATCGTCAGATTTAATCACCAGACTGTTTGAATCCTGCAGAAATATGGATTTCATACCGCTTTGATACCAACCATAAGCATAATTATAAAGCCAGGATTGTTCCTCTCCAAGTTCGTCTTTCAAGTCATTAATCATAATCATTCGTGTATGAGCATCAACATGTTCAGCAGCCTTAAACAAATCCGTACATCTTTTAACAAGGTCAATGTCTTTTATCACATGTTCCTTTGGACGAATGCTGAATTTCGTCCCCTTATAAAGTCCACAGAATTTGCACTTATTCCATGGACAATTTCTTGTGACCCTTAACAGGAGACTTCTTGCCTCACTGGGCGGTCTGATAGGGCCAACTTCAAAACCGCCGTATGCTTTGCCGGTTTTCATGTATAAACACATCCTTTTCCTGCGTTTCCATTAAGGGTATCTTGGTCAAATGACTTTAAGACTCCATCATTTATTTCAATGAAATAATCCGCCTTAAAGCACAGCTTCCCAATCAATTTCCTTAAAGCCTACCAGGACAAAGCCGTCACCGATAAGAATCGGACGCTTAACAATCATACCGTCTGATGCCAGCAGGCTATACTGTTCATCCTCGCTCATGACCGGGAGCTTTTCCTTCAGCTTCAATTCCTTATACAGCAATCCGCTGGTATTGAAGAACTTATTTAGAGGCAGACCGCTCTTTTTATGCCAATCCTTCAATTCCTCGATTGTAGGATTATTTTCTTTGATGTGCCTTTCTTCAAAGTCTACACCGTTTGCCTCCAGCCACTTCTTAGCCTTCTGGCAGGTTGTGCATCTCGGGTAACATACAAATATCATAATATACCTCCATTCTCTCTGTCAGCAGTACTCATCTGCTTCGATGCCCTTCCCGAAGCTGACAGACCGGCGCCTATCTTAGATCATACATACGTCTTTGAATAAAATTTAAAAAAGCATTCGCCTGTTTCTCCAAATAAGGATAGCTTTCTTTGAGTGTCAGCTTGCCATCGCTGTCAATTTGCTGCATTGCGTTGGGTATGGTAAGCCGGGGTGAATTCATAACATCCATGTTTAAGAAACTAATTAGCGTAACCAGATGGTCTTGAGCCAGGCCTGTTCCGGACATGCCGGGAGAAATTCCGCTTATCGCAGCCGGCTTTCCGGCAAGAACCTGTGGTTCTTTATTGCTGATCGGGCGGGATAACCAGTCGATGAGATTCTTCAAAACGCCGGAGAAAAAGTGATTATACTCAGGTGTAAAAAACCAAATCCCATCCGCGGACTTCACCACGTCACGAACGCGTTTTACGGCATCAGGTGCCGGATATTCAATATCCTGATTCATTAAGGGAATATCATGATACTCGAGCATTTCAAAATCAGCCCGATCTCCAATGAGTTCTTTTGCCGCTAACGCCAATTGCCGGTTATAGGATTCTTTTCGCAGGGAACGACAATTGCTGCTATCTTTATTCTCTTCAATATGATCTACTCCTCTCCTACACACTCCACATGGCATAAAAATAAAATGCATTTGATTGAATACCCGTATTCTTCCAAATGCATTCTTTATTTAGAGGCCCGAATGCACACCATCAACCTGGAAGACGTTAACCCCCTGGGCCTTTCCTTTGACCTTGATCTCGCCCAGGCTTGTGACTGATACTCTTTCCTTGACCTTATCATAAACTGCCTGAGATATAAGTATCTGCCCCGGCTTTGCATTGCTTTCAAGTCTTGCAGAAGTGTTCACTGTGTCTCCAATGGCTGTATAGTCCATTCTGAAGCTGGCTCCAATGTTTCCAATGACTGCAGGGCCTGTGTTCACTCCTATGCCAAACTGCACGTTTCGTCCGTATTTTTCCTCCAGCCTTTGCTGAAGTGGAGCTGCACCTTCCTTCATGGCCCAGGCAGCCTGGACTGCCTTGAAGCAATGGTCCTCCAAATTCAAGGGTGCATTGAATATAGCCATGGCAGCGTCTCCAATAAACTTGTCCAATGTTCCTCCATACTTGAATATACACTCAGCCACCAGGGTCAGATATTCATTCAGTATTTCAACCACCTCTTCAGGTGCCGCAGCCTCTGAAAGCGGTGTGAATCCGCGTATATCCACAAAGAGTACCGAGATTTCCTTTCTGCTTCCACCCAGCTGCAATGCCTGCTCCCCGCCTTCCAGCAGCTCATCCACTACCTGAGGAGCCACATATCTGCTGAAAACACCTGTGATACGGCGTCTCTCCATAAGCTCGCTTATATAGTTGGCTGCCAGAGCTATCAAATAACCCAATGCCAGGAGCAGCAAAGGATACAGCAATGAAATCAGGTAACCCTTGTCAAACAATAATCGGGCAGCTGTCAGATATCCTGCTGCCAGAACTGCAAGCAGGATCACTCCTCTCCATGGGCTCAGACGGTTGAACCCAATGGCTGCAGCCAAGCCAAAAACTATTATTGCAAGCAGTGACGCACTGTATGGTGCTCTCTTAAGATAGCTGCCGTGAATCAGGTTCTGAATTATGTTGGCGTGGATTTCCATACCATACATAGGCACTTCAGGTGCCATAGGTGTAAAGTAGAAATCACCAATTCCCACTGTATAAGATCCGACAAGAACAATTCTTCCTTCGAAATACTCAGGAGGAATCTCTCCGCTTATTACCTGGGAATAGCTTACATGTTCAAAATCACCGGGAAAACCTGCATAATTTATTTCCAGCCTCTTTATGGGATCCAAAGGCAGCTGGTTTATATCAGTTACCGGCAGTCCATTGCTCCTGCAGTACTTTTCATATATCCTCCAGGCAAAGCTGGGAACTGCTTCTCCCTGATAGTCCAAATACAACGCTGTCTTCCTTATAATCCCGTCCCGGTCCGGGAAAGTATTGATATGTCCGGTATTGAATCTATCCGGATAGTCAGGTAATGGTATCACCAGGTTGTCGGTTTTGATAGCTCCCCTTCTGTCAGAAAAGCCCTCCAGATTAGCATAAACAGGCAATATAACGTTACCCGCTTCCCGGATTGCTTCCACAAATGCCTGATCCTCTTCCGGATCCTCAGCAGCCTCACTGAAAATCAGGTCAATACCAATGGCTGCAGGCTTCCCCTGAGACAGAATCCTTATCAGCTCTGCATGAACATATCGGGGCCATGGAAAACGCCCCAAATCCTCCAGGCTCTGATCATCAATGGACACCAGAACAATTTCCGTATCTATCGGACTGGTTTTCCTCAGAAACCTGTCCTGCAGCTTACTGTCCAAAGTGGTGAAGATATCCACATATGCAAAAAAGCCAATAATCAGGCAAAGTAAAAATATCGGAATATATTTTTTAAAAGAGCCAAGGTTTTTCATCAGTACAACTCCCTTTATTCCTCCCAGATCCGGCTCTCTTTAAAAGCCGCCACCAGCAGGTTATCCAGTTTTCCCTCTTCAGCCATCTTTTCCAGTATGCTAATGGCTGTATTGGGAGGCATGGCCTTTTTATAAGGCCTGTCCGAAGCCGTTAAAGCATCATAGACATCCAGAACAGCAAGAATCCTGGCTTCCAAGGTGATTTCACCGGCTTTTAAGCCTTGGGGATAGCCTGTTCCATCCAGCAGCTCATGATGACTCAAGGCCCAGGCAGGCACATCTTTATAACGGCTGTTAAAACGTATCTTCTCCAACATCCTTTTGGCAACAGTCACATGGCTCTCCATGATCTTGCGCTCCTCATTGGTCAGAGTTCCTTTGGGGATGCTGAGGCACGTTAATTCCTCATCTGTTAAAAGCCTCACTCCCGGCAAGGGTTCCCAGTTGGCCAGCTCGGACAACTCCCGGGCTAAATCCTGATCAACAAAGGTTGACGGGTTGTTTGCCTTTTCAATAAGCTCTCTGGCTTGGCTAAGCCGCTCCAATTGCTGTCTGTGCTCCTCTTCCTGATCGTGTTCTTCAGCACCTGCAACCTTTTTCTCCAGAAAAGACCTGATGAGTCGGTTCTCCACCAGTTCCAGCCTCTGGCGCACATACTCAATCCGTTCCCCCAAGCGGCTTGGCTTATCCATAACGCTTAAAGGGATAGCCACCTTACCGATATCATGAAGCCAGGCTGCCATGACCAGTTGGGCTGTCCTGCTCTCGGGAAATTTTTCGCTGCTGAACGGTCCTCCGGTCAAATTGTCAAGATAAGCAGCAAATTTCTCCGCCAGCCGCGCAATATTGCGGGTATGGTTGACATTGTATGGGGTACGGGCATCAATAGCCGTAGCCATGACCTGGACAAAAGAATGAAAGAGATTATCAATCTCTTGAATATACTGCATATTGGTTAAGGATACGGCCGCCTGGGAGGCCAGGGAAAAGACAATCCTTTCCAGATCGGGGGCAAAGGGTATGGTTTGGCCCTTTTCATTTTTGGCATTCAAAAGCTGAAGAACTCCTATTACTTCTCCATCATTGTTCTCAAGAGGTACCACCAGCATAGAGCCTGTGCGATATCCGGTGATAGCATCATACTTCTTGGGGCCGGAGAAATCAAAATTATCAGCATTATATACATCAGGGATGTTGACGCTTTTCTTGTTCAATGCCACCCAAGAGGAAACATTGGCAGGGTCAAGGGGAACGGGAGGCAAATCAACTGGCTCGCCATGCCCCCCCTGATATATTCCCAGGGTATCATTATGAATAATCTTAAAAACCAGGTGATCCTGCTCGCATAAATACAAGGTGCCTGCATCGGCATTGGTAATCCTGCGGGCTTCCTGCAGAATCCGTTCTAACAGCTTAGTATGATTCTTCTCCGCCGACAGGGCAATTCCGATATTCAGCAGTTCCTCCAGATGATCGCCCAGCTTGGCGTTAGCGGTACTCATAAACTTACCACCATTCCTTCCCTGGCTGCCTTTGCCATTGGGTGCTTTCCTATTATTTTTGATTCCAGAGCAGCCATTTCTTCATCACTTCGCTCGGGCTTGTGATGAAACAGTAATAGCTGTCTGACTCCTGCTTTTTCTTGCAGGGCCAGTCCCTCTTCCCATGTTGAATGTCCCCAGCCCTTGTGAGCCGGATACTCTGCATCAGTGAAATATGAATCATAGATGAGAAGGTCCGTTCCTTCACATAGCCTAATAAGTCCCTCTGCTTTGTCTGAGCCATGCTCATAATCGGTCACATAGCAGCAGGATTTTTCACCGTACTGAATCCTGTATGATACTCCCCCGTCAGGGTGGCTGTTGGCTACAGTATGAACGGTAATACCGTCTCCAATGTCAATTACATCTCCGGGCTTCAGCTCTTTGAAATGCATAGCCGCTCCGAGGTTTTCCAATGGCACGGGGAAGTTGGGGAATCGCATGGTTCTCCTGATCAGTGCCTCAAAGGTGATTTCTTCCTTTCCTTCTCCATAAATGTTGAAGCTGTTGCCCCTTTTGAAAGCCGGCAAAAAGAAAGGAAAACCCTGTATATGGTCCCAATGAACATGGGTGATAAAAATATCCCCACGGACAGGTCCCGGCTCCTGCATCAGCTTGAAGCCCAGGTTGGTAATCCCTGTTCCCGCATCCAGAATTATTAACCTCTTTCCGATTCGGACTTCTACACAGGGTGTGTTGCCCCCGTATATGACAGTCCCGGGTCCCGGCACCGGCCGGGACCCCCTGACACCCCAAAAGGTTACTGTAAAATTATTTACAGTCATACTTCTACCTCGCTAAATTTTTATACTATTCTCGTCACCAAACGGTTTTCCACCCATCATGTACATAGTAGGCAATTACGTTGTCCGTATCGTCATATACAGCTATGGCACATGGATAATTGCCCGGTTCTTTAACTATGCTGCCAATATATTTATCAAGTTCCTCATTATATTCAAGCTCAATTGTATCAATGTTCATATCGTCTGGTTCAGGCAGACCATCGAAATATGACTCATACTCACCAACGAAACCAATGATTTTGCTAATGCCTTTCCCAGTAGCATCCTCAATTGCTGCTATCTGGGTGTTCTCCATTACAAAGGTAACTTTTCCGTAGACATAATCTACTGTGTCGATTTCGAAATCATAGGGTTCCCTCATTACAGGTGTGGGAATCCATTTATCTGTTTTTCTGCTCTCTGCCTTGCCCTCTTCCGTGATGGTAACCCGAACAAAATTGCTATCCAGCGGCAGTCCGTCCTCAATGGAAACAATAACATAGGAACCCTCGGGATCCTCAGGCATAGTTCCGCTGCCCAGAGGGGTTGATGCTGAAGATGAGGCATAGACCTTGACGGTGGCACCGGGCGGAACATTATCTACCTTGACAGTATCCGGGCCAGTGACATAATTAGTGACAATAATGTCTTCTTCCGAAGGAATCTGACTGGCCTCAATCATTGTCACTACCGAATAACGCTCTGTTTCGCTTCCATCTCCCAATTCCCCGCAATCGTTGGACCCGCAAGCTTTGACTGTCCCGTCGGCTTCAAGGAAAAGTGAAGTACCGTATTCACCGCCGGCAGCTATATCTTCCACAGCAGTTAATCCGAGGACCTCAGCGGGAGATGTTTTTCTTTCGTAATAAGATCCAAGTCCGAGCTGGCCATATTCACCATTTCCCCAGGCATAGGCGTTACCCGAATCATCCAAGGCCAGGCTGTGTCCTGCCCAGTTACCGCCTGCCGCTATCCTGACAATATCTGTTAGATAACCCTCTCCGTCCACCCCAAGGACCTGAACAGGAAGGGCTTTACTCACTTGTGTTCCATCGCCCAGCTGTCCATAATAATTATATCCCCAGGACCAGACCTCGCCATCAATCAAAGCCAGATTATGCATGGGTCCAGCGTCAATTGCCATGACATCTGTGAGATAACCTGAACCTGTGCTGTCCTTGACCTGAACAGGATAGGCCTCCTCATCATTGCCTCCAGCTCCCTGTCCCAATTGGGCTGATACGTTATCCCCCCAGGCCCAGACTGTACCGTCAGCTTTCAGGGCAAGACTGTGGTCAAAACCTGCTCCTATGGCCACTACTCCGGTAAGATAATTATCGCTGTCCACCTTAACCTGCCTGGGGGTATGAGTCTTATAATCCTCACTGCCAATACCCAGCTTATATTTATTGTTATCGCCCCAGGCCCAGACTGTACCGTCAGCTTTCAGGGCAAGAGCATGGCTTGCCCCGGCGCTTATGTCGACGATATTATCCAAACCTGAAACCATTTGGGGTACAGGGTCGTCCAGATAATCGGCACCGTTGCCTAACTGGCCGATATCGTTCTTACCCCAGGCCCACACCGTGCCATCCTCTTTTAAGGCCAGACTGTAAGAGTCATTTGCGCTTACTACGACAACGCCGTCTAGTTCCTCCACCGGACTGAGGCCTAAGGTATAAGAAGCATTACTATATCCGGTAGACCAGACCTGACCGTCCCGTACTACCAGGCTATGGGTTTCACCAGCGGCCAGGAGTTTCTCCTTTATTTTCAGGGCCTCTTCCGGAACACTCAGTATTGTAATACCGATGCGTGTGTTTCCTTCCCCGTAATTCTCATATGCAACCAGATAGTTGCCCTCGTCAGGATTGTAGACCGCTTTAATGTTTGAATTCCATCCTTCATCAGAACTGATTTCTTCAGGAATGCCTAGCGTCATACCTTCTTCTGTCAACTGTTGTGTACATACACTGTATTCATTTTCCCAGGCTATCAGATATGAACCATTTGTAGTATTTAAAGCCACGCTAGGCCTAAATAGATCTTCTTCTGATTGTCTAATAGGGAAGTCTTCTCCTACAGTTCCTTCAGCATTGATAAATCTGCCATATATGGTTTTTGTTTCTTCAAATTCAATCCATACTACGAGGAACAATCCATCGTCATTACTTCCAGTGATTGTAGGCACGCAATTCCATTTGCCATCTGTATCTATTTCTATTTCTTCGTAAAATACTCCAGCGGAAGTTAAGGAAACTCCCATTATTTCTTTATCGTCATCATCTTCATTTATATCGCTCTCAAAGATGAGAATATACTTATTGCCTGCAAAAACAAGGCTTGGATTAAGCTTCGAACTTACAATATCATTTGTTAGATTTAATTTATCTTCGTTAATCCGTTCACCATTATAGTTCAAACGCTGTCCATAAATCACTTTCTTTGCATATTCGACTTCGTCGGCTTCAATCCAGGCAACAAGGTACTCATCACCTGCCGTATTAACAGCTACTGCAGGATAATGCTGGTCTGCGCTGCTTTCTTCATCGGGGCATACTAGAAAGTTTTCCAGCTCACTATTTGTTCCCCATTCTTCATCAATAATCTGTGCATACATCTTATCCGGATAGCCTTCCTGCCACCAAACCACCAGGAAGTCATTATTGTCAGGGTTGTATACCACCTTGGGGGCATGACATCTTTCTTCACTGGAAATTTTGAACTCTTTGCCAAGGATACCTTCAGCAGTGATAAATCTGCCCCAAATTTCGGAGTAAATATATTCGGCAATGTCTCTCTCGTAAACCATTAAGTAACGGTTATTCTCGGAGTCATAAGCCAGATCCGGGTTATCCCTTACTGTATAAGCTTCTAAATTCTCTGTTACCTCAATGGTTATTAGAACAGGCAGGCCGGAATCAAAGTGAATCCAGATCCTGTGGGGTTCCTCATAGTATGTAATCCCCAAGCTGTTGAGAAAGCTACTCTTCAGGGTAAAAATCAATCCCTCATCATCTTCAGAAATAGTATAATCTTCATTTTCCTCCAAATAATCTATCTCTGCTCCCGCTTCTCTCCATACACCACAGACTTCATTACCAAAGCTGTTAATGTAGAAGGAAGCATCCTCAAAAGCCTGCTCAGTCCCGGATAGTATACCCGGTTCAATGGTATTCATGATACCCTGCCTGGTGGCATGTTTCACTACCCAATTTCCTTCGACCATGGCCGTATATGCAAAATGAGGTATTGATATTGGCAAATTGTTGTCAAGGGCTATAGAACTGTACATTCCTACTTCCTCGCCCTGATCGATTATCTCTATCAGCCATTCTCCCTCATGATCCGGATCGAGGCGGGCGTACTTCAGCGCTTCTCCCAAATCACTCTCAGCATAGTAACTGATATGAGGGTTCCCCTCATTATCGAGAGCCAGGGAGGCATATTTGCCCACATCACCTTCGCTGTCGTCCACAGGAACAATGAACTGCTCTTCGCCGTACAACACAGCGTACTTGAGATTATTATCAACTGCGTCATAATATGCTATATGTATTATAGGTAATTCACCATCATCAACAGCAACAGAAACATACTGGCCCTCACTGTATCCCACCTGGTCATCAACTTCCATTATATCAAGTAATACAGGATCCAGCAGTTCATCAATTACGGCAAGCTTCAGGGAACCTGTCTCCCTGTCATCACTATAATCATAGTAGGCAATATACGCCTTGCCATCCTCACCGAAGGCCAGGGAGGAAGCTTCTCCCGCATCGCTGTTTACCCCGTCCACCCGGAAAGGAGCACTCCAATCATCGAAATAACCATCCAATGGATATGGATTGAATCTGAAGTACAAATCACCGTTTGTCTCATCATAATAACTGACTCCGATGCCATACCCACCGTCGTACTGGACTGTATCAATGCTGGA
>ENA-UOWE01000581-UOWE01000581.1-activated-sludge-metagenome-genome-assembly--contig:-NODE-581-length-51360-cov-60.090771_pt1 | contig 51360 bp, 50 predicted proteins | sample MGYA00249841_ERZ761562 | MGnify/ENA primary metagenome ERZ761562 (study PRJEB28883, sample SAMN05720200) | activated sludge metagenome | isolation source: Anaerobic digester | place: Japan...
CGGTAAAGGGCAAATTCCATCGTGAACTGAGCTTTGCCCTGCGTGGCGGAACGGAGTACAGTGGAAAATCCGAACATCTCGGCGAGCGGTACCTGTGCTTCGATCACACACATAACACCCTCATCCTGAGAACCGATAATCATGCCCCGGCGCTGATTCAGCAATCCCATTACCGCGCCTTGGAATTCCGGCGGTGTTTCCACGACTACTTTCATTATCGGTTCATGAATCACGGGTTTAGCCCTCAAATAAGCTTCTCGGAAGGCGCCGCGCGCCGCCGCCTGAAACGCCATGTCGGAAGAGTCCACCGGGTGGGACGCTCCGTCATTAATAACCACCTTCACGCCGGTTATCGGAAATTCCAGTTTCGGCCCCTTGGCCATGCTCTGACGGAAACCTTTTTCACACGCGGGAATGTATTGCGTCGGAATCGCCCCGCCGAATATTTCATTCACAAAAACAAATTCGTCATCACTTACCGGCTCGATATAACCGGCAATGCGCCCAAACTGTCCAGCACCGCCGGTCTGTTTTTTGTGCGTGTAATTAAAATCAGCGCGCTGAGTTATTGTTTCACGATATGCGACGCGGGGATTGCCCGTGGTTACTTCCGCGTTATACTCACGTTTCATTCTTTCCACGTAAATATCCAGATGCAGCTCACCCATGCCTTCAATAATCGTTTCACTGGTTTCGGGATCGACGTACGTCTTAAACGTCGGGTCTTCTTTGGAAAAACGATTCAGCGCTTTGGCCATCGCCATTTGCGACTTATTGTCTTTGGGAACAATCGCTAGGGAAATTACCGGTTTGGGCACAAACATGGAAGTCATCGTCAAGTGCACGCCCGGTGAAACAAACGTGTCGCCGGAAGAACACTCTATGCCAAATAAGGCACCGATATATCCCGCGGGCAGTTGTTCCACATCCTCCATTTGATCCGCGTGCATGCGTACAACACGCCCGACCTTTACCTTTTTGCCGTTGCGTACATTGACAATGGTGGAACCTTTGGCCACGGTTCCCTGATAAACGCGAATATACGTAAGCTGGCCGTACTTTCCATCCTCCAGTTTAAAAGCCAAAGCAACGACGGGTTTTTCAGAATCATTGGCTAAAACCACTGGCTCTTCGTTTTTTTCCATATCCAACGCCACATTTTGCACCTCCGACGGACACGGCAAAAGATATGTAACGCCGTCAAGCAGAGGCTGAACGCCCTTATTCTTATAAGCGGATCCCATAAAAACAGGCGTTATTTCTCTTTTTAACGTGCCTTTGCGCAGCGCAGAATAAAGTAACTGAGCGGTTATTCCTCTCTCTTCCAGGACAGCTTCCGTTAATTCATCGGAAAATAATGAGGCGGCTTCGATTAATTCCTCTCTTTTGGCCTTAGCTTCTTCCAAAAGACTTTGCGGGATTTCTTCCGCACGGATGACTTCACCCATTTCGCCGTCAAAATAAAGCGCTTTCATTGTGGCCAAATCCACAACTCCTTCGGTCTGCGTCTCCAGCCCGATAGGAATCTGCATAGCAACGGCATTGTGTCCCAGCTTTGTTTTGAGCTGATTTATCACGCGGAAAGGATTAGCGCCGTTACGGTCACACTTATTGACAAACGCGATACAGGGTACTTTGTATCTTTTCATCTGCTGGTCAACAGTTATGGATTGCGACTGAACGCCGCCCACCGCGCATAAAACCAAAACAGCGCCGTCAAGAACCCGCAGAGACCTTTCCACTTCAATAGTGAAGTCGACATGCCCTGGTGTGTCAATGATATTTATTTCGTAACCCTTCCACTCGCAATAAGTAGCTGCGGAAGCTATTGTTATTCCCCGTTCCTTTTCCAACTCCATAGAATCCATAGTCGCTCCGACGCCATCCTTTCCCTTGACATCGTGCATGGCATGGATTCTCTTGGTGTAATAAAGGATTCTTTCCGTCAGCGTCGTCTTTCCGGAATCAATATGAGCGCTTATCCCGATGTTACGGACCTTCTTATCGTCTGGTTTCATGTACGTTTACCTTATTAATAATTACCTAAATAGTTTTCTTTGAACCTCGCGTAAATATCTCCTTCGGTCATCAGAGATTTCGGCCTGATTTCAATCGCTGATGCTTCTAACTTCACCTGGCTAGTTTTTTCTGAAACCCTATTCAGCAGATATGCAAGCCAACATTGAGCAGCCCTGAATCGTCGTGAAGGAACAAGAGCGGTGGCTTATATACGATAGCTCAGCGTCTGTCAAGTTTTTATTTAACATCAAAGGGATAATGGTTTTAAGCCGTTCCCAAAAATATTTGCCTTGCATAAATAAACGTTAATCTATAAGCTTCCTTTATCTAATGATAAAGGAGTAAAAAATGCCGCAAAAAGTAAAAATGTTTACTTTGAGCACTTGCAGCCACTGTAAAGCGACAAAACAATTCATGGCCGACAATAATATTGAATTCGATTTTGTCGATGTTGATTTGCTTGTCGGCAAAGAAAGAGAAACGATCATTGAAGAAGTCATGCAATATAATCCCCATCGGTCTTTTCCCACTATTATTATCGGGGATAAAATCATCATCGGTTTCCAAGAAAAAGCCATCAGAGAGGCGCTGGGCATATAATGACCGCCGACGAACTTTACGAAATGCTGAAAAAGACCCAGGAACCCAAGGGTTATTTCTTCAACAAAAACAAGGAATGGGTTTTGAGCATTTTGAAAGATTTACTGATAAATAAAGAGCGCTACGGATACATGTCCTGTCCCTGCCGGCTGGCCTCGGGCAACCGGGAAAAAGACCGGGATATTATGTGCCCCTGTGTTTACCGCGAAGCAGACGTAAAGGAATACGGCAGTTGCTATTGCAACCTATACGTTTCACGTGAGTGGAATGAAGGCAAAATCGAAAACCAATACGTGCCGGAAAGACGTCCGCCGGAGTAAAGTGGCTCTTTAATACTTCCCGTGAAATAAAGCGGTAATGCATCTTTCACATTAGCGATAAAGATATTTTAATAATTTCTCTTGATTTCCAAAAAGCAATAATTATATTAATTAAATCTCAACCATTAAAGGATTAGCTCCATGATTAACACGTATAAATGCAAAAAAAAGGGGACATTAATTAGCGAAGTATGCACCGATACAACCTGTGAATGGCGCTTGAAAAACGAGTCGTTTCTTAACTGTACATGGGTAGCCTGCAATTACGGACCGTTTACTTTGGAAGAAGTAGGCGACATGATGGGTGTAACCAGGGAAAGAATCCGTCAAATTGAAGCGAAAGCACTAAAAAAGCTGCAACATAAAAAAAGAAGGGATCAGCTTAAGGATTTTGCGGCCCCCGGTAACGATTGGGACAACATGTAATCCTTTTTGCCGGAAAAACCAAGAGGTTAATGTTTTTATTCTATTCCTTGCTTTTCGTAAGTACTTTTTTTTGAGACAAAACTTTCTGCATTTGATCTTTTCTTTCATCCCGCGCAAAAAGCAATGCGCAGATAGAAGATTCGATGTCTAAAGCGGCCATTTTATCCATGCGCGGCACGATAGAGCAAAGATTCTTTAATTCTTCCAGCGCCTTAGCAGAGCGTCCTGCCAGCACAGCGGCCATGTCCTCGGCTGCTTTCATAAAGTTTTCCGGTGATGCGACTTTGTTCACCAAGCCAATCTTTAAAGCTTCATTAGCACCGATAGGTTCGCCCAGCATAACTATTTCTTTCGCTTTGGTAAATCCCACAATTTGGCTCAAGGGATAAAAAAAAGGATTAAAACCGAACTTTAATTCTGGATGGCAGAAAATGGCGCTTTCCGAGGCGACAACAAGGTCACAAACCGTGACCAAGTTAAAACCACCGCCTAGAGCAATTCCACCCACGGCAGCGACAATCGGTTTTTTACAGGAATATATCTTCTTCAAGTATTTCATCATCGACTCGAGAAATTCGTCGCCTTCTTCGCTCGGCAAATTGGACATTTCTTTTATATCCATGCCCGCCGAAAATACGTACTCCCCGCCGGTGAGAATAATACTTCTAACCTCAGTGGCAACCTCTAGCTCTGAAAAAACACGATACAACTCCTGACGCATTTCCTTGCAAATGACATTCATTTCACGTGGCCTGTTCAGCTTTACAATGGCGTAACCGTTTTTTTTCTCTAAAATTATTGTGTTGTAATTCATTTTTTGTTGTCCACCATCAGTTTAAGTTCTTTGCCCGTTTTGAAAAAAGGAACTTTTCTTTCTTTGAGTTCTACCTTCACTCCCGATTTCGGATTACGCCCCAGGCGCGGTTTCCTTGTACGAACGGTAAAATTACCAAAGCCCCTTATTTCAATGCGCCCTTCTTTGGTCAAGGCATCGGTCATGGAATCAAAGATAATGTTAACGGCCTGATACATGTCCCTGTAGGGATAAGTTTTAAATTTCTGCTGCAGTTTTTTAATCAAATCACTTTTGGTCATCACGATACCACCTTTATTTGTAAGGATAATATAAATAACTTACGCCGCTAAAACTCTCCATACCTTCTTTTAGAGAATCACTTAAACGATTTGCGGCGCTTTCCAACAAATAATCAAAGACCGATTCGCGTTTTTTACGAGGATAAACCAGCTCGTATTTTCCGTCTTTCCCCGCAAGTTGAGTGGCCAGTTTTGCTGCATAGTTCATATCGCCAAGGTCATCAATAAGACCGTATTCTTTAGCCCTACGCCCGGAAAACACTCGGCCATCGGCAATTTCCAAAACTTTTTCGCGCGATAACTTTCGGTCTTTTACGACAACATCAATAAACTGGTTATAGATATCGTCGACCAATTCCTGAATAATTTTCCTCTCTTCCGGTGTCATGTCGCGCAAAGGCGAGCCGATGTCTTTATACTTGCCGCTTTTGACCACAGAAGATTTTAATCCGATTTTTTTGAGCAGTTCCTCAAAATTCGCAAACTGCATAATGGCGGAAATACTACCGGTAATGGTGCCGGGGTTAGCGATAATTTTGTCTGCTGCGCAGGCGACAAGCAGACCCCCCGAGGCCGCAATTGAACCCATCGACGCCACGACTTTTTTACTTTTTCTGAGCTCCACAACTGCGTCATAAATTTCCTGAGAAGCAGCCACGCTACCTCCCGGCGAATCCACACGCAGAACAACAGCAATAATGGAACCGTCATTGGCGAATTCTTCAAGTTGTTCGCTTATTTTCAGGGAATCATAAATCGGCCCATTAATGCTGACCACACCGATTCTGTTTACAGAGGAAAACGTCTTAATTTTGGTCGGATACGCGCCGGCTTTATAAAAAAGCAGATAAGAAAGAAGAGCTATAACAAAAAGAATAACCATCCCCAAGATCACCGGGTGTTTTCTCATGTTTAATCACCTTTGGATTGGTTTATTTTTACTTCCGCTAGCGCCTGTGCAAGATTAGAACCTAAATTTTCCTTATTATTCAGGTAATGATTTGAAGAAGACGGTGCCGGAGCTTCCGCATCTTTTATACTTAGCCTGATTTTTTTGGATTTGGGATCAATGCTTTTAATAACCGCTGACACGGTATCGCCCATCGCGTAAAGTTCTGACGAAGTCTTTACGCGCTTTTGGCTGATTTCGGAAATATGAACAAGCCCTTCGATTCCTTCTTCAATCTCCACAAAAATCCCAAAGTCGGTAAAATTCGTTATTTTACCGTTTACCACGCTGCCGGGTGCATACTTTTGAGATAATGCCTCCCAAGGATTTTTTTCCATTTTTTTTACGCTGAGAGAAAATTTTTCATTTTCGACATCAACCTTTTCCACTACAGCTTCCACTTCCTGTCCTTTTTTAAAATATTCAGAAGGATGGGAAACTCTATGCTTCCAGGAAATATCAGACACATGAATCAGTCCGTCAATACCTTCCTCTATTCCCACAAATACCCCAAAGTTAGTAATGTTTCTAACCACTCCTTTAACTATCGTGCCTTCCGGGTATTTTTCTTTGAGCTTTTCCCATGGATTGGGTGACGTCTGTTTCAAGCTCAGGGAAATCCTTTTTGCTTCAGTATTTACGTCTAAAACGACCACTTTAATTTCATCACCTACCTTTAAAACTTTCGAAGGATGTTTTATTTCCCTTGTCCAATACATTTCAGAAATATGCACCAATCCTTCGACTCCCGTCTCCAGTTCCACGAATACGCCATAATCAGTCAAATTTACGACCTTTCCTTCGGCAATTGAACCAACAGGGTATTTTTCCATTATGTGTTCCCAAGGATTTTCCGTTAACTGCTTAAATCCCAGCGAAACTCTTTCTTTTTCACGGTCAAAAGAAAGAACTTTAACGGTAATTTTGTCGCCCTTGCGGAAGTGATCCGAGGGTTTCGTAATTCTGCCCCAGGAAATATCGGTTACGTGGAGCAACCCGTCAATGCCTCCCAGGTCAATGAAAATGCCGTAATCGGTAATATTTTTTATGACACCCTGTACAATGCTTCCTTCCTGAATACTTTCAAGAATGTCTTTTTTCTCCGTTTCTCTTTCCAAGGCCACAATAGAACGCCGGGACAATACAACATTGTTTCTTTTACGGTCATACTTTAACACCTTGAAATCCATCGTTTGACCGACGAATTGATCGAGATCTTTGACCGGACGCACGTCTACCTGCGAGCCGGGAAGAAAAGCGATAATTCCGATATCAACAGAAAGACCTCCTTTAACCTTTTCAACAACCTTACCTTTTACGGGGGTATTGTTTTCGCAGGCACTCTTTATTTCATCCCAGACTTTGAGTTTTGTCGCCTTATTCTTTGACAGAATCAGGTTTCCATCTGCGTCTCTTTTATCGATAAAAACTTCAATCTCGTCACCCACGGAAACATTTATATTTCCTTGTGTATCCTTCAGTTCCGACGCAGGAATAAAACCTTCGGTTTTCCAACCAACATCCACCATGACCATATCATTGGTAATCTGTACTACTTTTCCCTGGGCTATATTGCCGTATTGAATTTGATTTAGGCTCTGTTCATAAAGTTCCTTAAAACCCATGTTTTCTTCTTTCACTTGAAACGAATGTGCCTCCAAATCTTTGTCAGAAAATTTCGCATCAACCTCCTTTTTTTTCGTCAAGTTTAAGTTGTTATTGTTAACCATTAAAAAATACCCCCTGTTTTTCATAAATCTCTGTAATTTTTAGAAAATAACACACTGGAAATTAAATAGCAACATAAAATCCAGCGTATCGTTTGAAACGATGAATTTTGCCTCCGGTCTATTTGTTCAAAATACTTTCGAAAATCTTCTTTACGACCTCGGCAACGGACAAGTTTGTCGAATCAATTATGATCGCGTCGGCAGGTATCTTTAAAGGAGAGAGTTGTCTTGTTGTATCCTGTTGATCCCTTGCCATTATATCTTTTTGCACTGACTGATATTCAGCAGGTTTTCTTTTTTCCAAAAGCTCATTAAGCCTCCTTTTTGTTCTTTCCTCCATACTCGCATCAAGATAAAACTTGTAATCTGCATGTGGAAAAACTACAGTGCCCATATCCCTTCCTTCCGCCACCAGCTTCCCATCCGCCCCCGCCTGTCTCTGCAGATGGAAAAGGCACTGTCTTACAGCGGCGTAAGCCGATATTTTGGAGGCGGCAACTCCTACTTCCTCGGAGCGTATGTTCTCGGCGACATCCATCCCGTCTAAAAACACTTTCATTTTACCGTCAATGTTTTTCAGTTTTATCTCCGTTCGCGAGCATAGATCAGCTAAGGCTGATTCATTATCCAAAAGCGTTTCGGACTTCAGTGCTTGATAAGCCAATGCCCGATAGAGTGAACCGGTGTCCAGGTAAAGATATCCCAGTTTTTCAGCCAGTATTTTGCTCACTGTACTTTTTCCGGCCCCAGCCGGCCCGTCAATAGTTATTATAACTTTTTTCTTTTCCGTGCTTCTGATATTCATGCTCTCTTTCCGTTTCATAAAGCAGGGCTTGCCATAATACGGCAAAAAAGATAGTATAACTCAACGCAAGAGGAAACCTTTTATGCATAAAATAATACAAAAGCAATACAAATTTTTGATTGTGGCAATCGCCATGCTTTTGTTTTCTGCCGAGATTTGTTTTGCTGCCTTTACAATCGATGACGAAAGGAAATTGGGCAAAGAATTTTTCGACAAACTTAATCAAAATAATTTTCTTCTTAAAGACAGGCAGCTTAACGAATATATAACACAAGTTGGCAGTCTTGTTCTGGCGCAAAGCAAAAAGGCGCCTTTCGATTACACTTTTTCCGTTGTGGACAGTTCAGCGATAAACGCTTTTGCCACTCCCGGCGGTTACATTTATCTGCACAAAGGACTTATCAGCGCTGTAGACAATGAGGCCGAACTTGCCGGAGTAATCGCTCATGAATTAGCTCACGCCAACGCGCGGCATATTGCACGGATCATTGAAAAATCAACAAAACTGAACATGGCGGCGCTAGCAGCAATGATTGCCGGAGCGTTTTTAGGCGGTGGAGGAGAGGCTTCGGCGGCTATTGCCGCTTTCTCCTTGGCCGGAGCCGGAGCTCTGACCTTAAAATACCAACGCGAGCATGAAGAAGAAGCTGACCGACTGGGTATAACCTATCTTTTCAACGCAGGATACGATCCGAGCGCGATGGTAAGTTTCCTCCGCTTGATTAAAAAGCACGAGTTTTTGTCCAAAAGCATACCTTCCTATATGCGGACTCATCCTGGTACCGATGAACGTATTTTCTACCTGGAAAGTCTTATTTTAACCCAATACACCCTTCCGGGAAAGAAAAACATCGTCGGTAATTTAAAAAGAATCCAGGCTTTGCTTCCTATGGACATAGCCGAATTGAAAACCAGACAAAGTCAATTAACTGCTTCTTTAATTAAAGAACCTGATAACGTTGATTTGCTTTATGCCTTAGCCGTGACAGAAGACAAACTGGGGCAAACAACTTCCGCATTGGCTCATCTGCAGAAGGCCCTGGCCCTAGCGCCGCTTGACAAAGATATTTTAAAAACCCTTGGTTTAATTTATCTGAAAACAGGCGATGCCGGGCAAGCTGAGACATTCCTTCAAAAGGCAATCAGCTTTGACGCCGACGATGATGAACTCAAATTGGCTTTGGGCAAAACTTATTTTTCTCTGGGTAATTATCGGGATGCTCTCCATAATTACCTGGCCGTCAAAAATACACCCGCAGAAGATATTGACATTAACTACTACATTGCCACGGCTTACGGAAAACTCAATAATCTCGGAGAGTCACATTACCATCTTGGCCTCTATTTCAAAAAGGAGGCGAAGACACAAAGTGCGCTCTTTCATTTTAAAGAAGCGCTTAATTACTTTCCGCAAAGCTCACCGCAGGCAGATACGATCAACAATGAGATAAAAGCATTGGCCAAAAACCCACCCGGTGAGTCGTCAAGTAAACCAAAGAACTGATGTCTTATCAGCTAAGCGACAATGATCCCGCTGACAAAAAGTGGCTTTCAAAAATAAAGCAATGAATTAAGAGCCCGTCTTTTATCATTGCGAAAAAAACGGCAATACATTATAAGAGTGCCACTTTAATATTTGGGAAAGGAGTCTGTAAAAGTGAATATTTTAATTTTCGGCCCCAATGGCAGCGGCAAAGGAACTCAGGGAGCTATCGTGCAGAAGAAATACGGCGTACCGCACATTGAAACGGGCGTTATTTTCCGTCAAAACATTTCAAAGAAAACACCGCTGGGAGAGAAAGCAAAAGCGTATATCGACCGCGGCGAACTTGTCCCCGACGATATTACCATCCCCATGATTCTGAATCGTCTTAAGGAAAGTGATTGCAAAAAAGGCTGGTTGCTAGACGGTTTCCCCCGCAATCTTGCGCAGGCGGAAGCTCTCTGGAGCGCTCTGGAAAAAGAAAAAATGAAACTGGATTATGTTATTGAAATAGACTTGGACAGAGACTCGGCAAAGAAACGCATTATGGGACGCCGGCTTTGCAAGATGGACAACAATCATCCGAACAACATTTACATCGATGCCATCAAACCGCATGAGCACGACGGCAAAACTGTCTGCCGCGTATGTGGTTGTGAAGATTTGTCCACCCGCGCCGACGACCAGGATACCAGCGCCATCGATAAACGCCACGGCATTTATTATGATACCAAAACCGGCACACTGGCCGCCGTCAATTATTTCAAAAATAGAACAAAAGTTATCACCGTCGACGGCAGCAAGGGAGTGAAGGAAGTTTCGGAAGAACTTCTGAAAAAACTTGCCTAAATTAACGGAAAATATTTATCATAAAAGCCCGCCAAATTACTGGAGGGCTTTTTTAACATTTAAAATATGGAACTCATCAGAAACTTTAGCATTATCGCACATATAGATCACGGAAAATCGACTCTGGCCGACCGGTTGATACAGTCTACCGGTGTGTGCGACGCAAGAACATTCAAGGACCAGATTCTGGACAATATGGACATTGAACGGGAACGCGGTATTACAATCAAAAGTAACGCCATCTCCCTGCCCTACACGGCATCAGACGGAAATCAATATATTCTTAATCTGATCGACACTCCCGGCCATGTCGACTTTTCTTACGAAGTTTCCCGTTCACTCGCTTCTTGTGAAGGAGTTCTGCTGGTCATAGACGCGGCGCAGGGCGTGCAGGCGCAGACGTTAGCTAATCTTTATCTGGCCATGGAACACAATTTGGAAATTATTCCGGTAATAAATAAAATTGATCTTCCTTCCGCCGATGTGGAGCGTGTTCTGGAACAAATTGATTCCGAACTGGGACTGGATCCGGACACGCACATAAAATGTTCCGCCAAAGAAGGAACAGGAATTGAAGAAATACTCGAAGCTATAGTTAAGCGCATTCCTTCACCGAAAGGAGATGCAACCAATCCTCTGGCCGCACTGATTTTTGACGCGCAGTACGACTCTTTCCGCGGCACAATTATCCACTGCCGGATATTCGAAGGAAGCGTAAAAAGCGGCGATATTATCAAGTTCATGTCCAACGGCGCCACTTACAAAGTGGAAGAAGTGGGGCATTTTCTTTTACAGCGTACAAAACGAGAAAAACTTTCCGCCGGCGAAGTTGGTTATGTTATCGCTGGAGTAAAAACAGTTGCTGACGTGCGTACGGGTGATACGATCACGCTGCAGAACAAACCCTGTTCTCACCCCCTGCCGGGATTTAAAGAAGTCAAACCTGTTGTTTTCGCTTCCATTTATCCCATCGCCTCCGACGATTATCAGGATCTGGCGGATTCACTGGAAAAATATAAACTAAATGACGCTTCGTTTATTTATGAAAAAGATTCTTCCGCCGCTTTGGGTCAGGGTTTCCGCTGCGGCTTTCTGGGGCTTTTACATCTCGATGTGGTGCAGGAGCGGCTGGAAAGAGAATACGATTTATCTATAATTCTTTCCGTGCCCAGCGTCCGTTATCGCTTTACGCTGGAAGACGGTTCAACGTTTTACGTGGACAATCCCACGCATTATCCCGATCCGATGTCTATCAAGAAAGGGGAAGAACCTTACATCCGCGCGATGATGATGCTGCCGGAACGCTACCTGGGCGCGGTGATGAAACTGTGCATGGAAAAACGCGGTGTTAATTCGACCATGAATTATACCGGACCGGGACGTGTGGAGCTTTCCTATGAAATGCCTCTTGCCGAAGTCATTTATGATTTTTACGACCGTTTCAAATCCGTCACACAGGGATATGGCTCTTTCGATTACGACATCATCGATTACCGAGAAAGTAATCTTGTTTTGATGGATATTCTGGTCAATGGCGAAAAGGTGGACGCGCTTTCGCAAATTGTGCATCGTGACCGTGCCCGTGCCCGCGCGCTTCTGGCCTGTGAAAGATTAAAAGAGGAGATACCTCGTCAACTGTTCAAAATCGCCATTCAGGGCGCTATTGGCTCCGAAATCATCGCCCGCAGCACCATCAGCGCCTTCCGCAAGGATGTCACGGCCAAATGTTACGGCGGTGATATTACGCGTAAGAGAAAACTGTTGGAAAAACAAAAAGCCGGAAAGAAGCGCATGAAAATGATCGGCTCCGTGAGTATTCCGCAAAGCGCTTTTCTGGCGGTATTGAAATCGGACAGCGATTAACAATTATCGGCAAAGCATTCTTATGCAAAACGAAAAAGCCGGCCTTTATATTCACATACCCTTTTGCCAGAGCAAATGCGCTTACTGCAATTTTTATTCGGTTACATCCGTAAATCTGATTCCGCAATTTGTCGCGGCGCTCATTAAGGAAATAAAATTACATCAGCGACAATTTGACGCTTTTGACACAGTTTATATCGGCGGCGGGACGCCTTCCCTCCTTAGTTTTGGGCAATTATCTGAAATCTTAGCTGCTATAAATGAATTTCATAAACTTGACAAAGAAGCCGAAATTACAATGGAGGTTAATCCGGGTGATGTTTCCGTTGAATATTTTAAGCTACTGATTTCACTGGGAATAAACCGTCTGAATATCGGCGTGCAATCGTTTGATGACAAAATATTAAAATTCCTGGGGCGCAGGCACAACGCGAATGAAGCACACCAGGCTATCATGTACGCGCGCGCGGCGGGTTTCAAGAATCTGGGAATCGACCTTATCTACGGCGTCTACGGCCAAAGCATAAATCTCTGGAAAAAAACACTCGCAGAAGCCACAACTTTTAGGCCGGAACACTTTTCCTGTTATGAGCTTACCCTAGAAGCAAGCGCCCCTCTTTACAAAAGATATCTCGAAAAAAAAATAAAAAAACTAAATGAAAAACAGCAAAAAAAATTCTTTTTCACCACAGCGGAGGAACTGGAAAAAGTTGGCTATATCCATTACGAAGTATCCAATTTTGCGCGCAAGAATAATTTTAAATCCAGACACAACATGAAATATTGGAAACACGCTCCATATTTAGGAATAGGCCCCGCGGCTCATTCTTTTTTAGAAAACAGGCGCTGGTGGAATGTTAAGTCTGCCAAAGATTATCTGAATAATGTTCCTCAGGGAATATCGCCGGTGGAAAGCGAAGAAATACTTACAGCGGAACAATTAAAATTAGAGACGTTATTTTTGGCTTTGCGCACCAATGATGGAATCGACTTAAGCGCTTACCAGAAAAGATTCCGTACGGATTTGCTTGAAGAAAAGAAAATGGTTATTGAATCTTTGATAAACAGTAAATTGCTGGAACTAAAAAAAGGTTTTCTACGCCCAACTCTCGCCGGCATGGCTGTGGCCGACAGTCTGGCATTAATCTAATAGAATCTTCAAAAAATGACATATAACCGATAATTCCTTCGAGCCTTGCTATACAAGGCGAGAGTAGTTTCTGTATATTTTTTCCTTAACAAATAGTTCGAAGAGATCAGCGTCGATATAATTATCTTTAACCATGCCTTTCATAATCCTGAGCACTTCGGGGACGCTTTTACCTTTTTTATATGGCCTGTCTTTAGCCGTGATAGCCTCAAAAATATCGGCAAGAGCTATAATACGCGACTGCAGCGTAATATCGTTTCCCTTGAGCCCGGTAGGATAACCTGTGCCGTCCATTTTTTCATGGTGAGCGGAGGCATATTCGGCTATACGGCGCATTTTTTTGGGGAAGGGAATCTGGGAAAGCATCTTTTTCGTTACCGCAGCGTGATTGGTAATAATTTTTTTTTCTTTTTTATTAAGAGTTCCAAAAGGCACGCTGAGATTGCTGATTTCGTCTTTAGTCAGAAGCGGTTTGATCCTGCCGTTTAATTTCCATTTGCGTTTTGCTATTTTTTTAATCCTGGCAATATCTTTATTGTCTATATATTCTGCGCCCGTATTTATTTTTTCTAAAAAACGTATTTCCTCATCAAGCTTTTTTATTTCTTTTTGCGTACTTTTTACATCAGCCTTACGTTGGGCTCTGTTTTTTACCGCCGCGCCGATTTTAATCAAATAATCTTTTTTAATAATTTCCATTCGCGTTTTAATTTCGTTAAATCTATCATATACTGTTTGCAGCTTCTTTGCTTTATCTATAACATGCTCCGGCGTCGTAATCTTACCCATGTCATGCAGCCATGCGGCCATGCGCAATTCTTTGAGTTGATCCGCCGAAAAGTCAGTGCCCGCAAACGGCCCGCTTTTAACCTCGTTTATTTTATGCGCTATAGCCATAGTGAGTTGCGCGACACGGCGGATATGGCCACCGGTATATGGAGATTTTTCATCAATAGCGGCGGCTATTGTCTTGATAAATGATTCCAGAAGGCTTTCCAAGTCATGTATCAACTGATTGTTGGTCAAAGCAACCGCTGCCTGTGAAGCAAGAGATAATGTCATTTCCTGTGATTCCGGAGAAAAACTTATTACTTCCCCTGTTTTTGGATCCAGTGCGTTAATCAGCTGCAATACCCCTATAATTTCGTTTTCATGATTACGCATGGGAACAACCATCATCGATTTGGAACGATACCCGTTTTCCCTGTCAAATTTTTTCGTTCCCGAAAAATTGAACCCTTTAGCCGAGTAAACATCATCGATATTGACTGCCTCCCCGGTAATTGCGGCATGCGAGGAAACATTTGAATGATTGGGAGAACCATCATCATTCTTCATTTTGACGGAAGGCCAGGTGATTCTGCCTTTAGTTCCCCCCATCCGAACATTTATGGAATCGTTTTGAATAATGGTAAAAATAAGTTCCGATTCGTCATCGGACATAATGTAGAGCGTTCCCCCATCCGCGCTGGTAAACGCACGCGCTTCTGACAGAATCATTTCCATGAGCCGGTTGATATTTTTTTCCGCGGAAAGAGCCAAACCTATTTCGGTCAACCGCTTAATGTGGCCAGTGTAAGTATAGCTGCCGCTTTCACTTTCTTCTTCCATCCGCATAACGCACCTTCATGACCCATGTTTAATGTTATCTAACTATAACATAGGCTATCTCTTTTTCAATGCGTTTTTTAAGCTGTTCCAGCTTTTCATCGGATAATGTTTTTTCTTTCAGGTACTTTTTGTCCACTACTTTAGTAGTGATAAATTTTTGCAGGACATAGCTTTGGGCGCCGGAGATGATTTTTGATATTTTCATGATATCATTGGTATTCAAGCGCGACTCCACTACGGTGGTACGAAATTCATGGTTAATCTTAGCTCGTAAAATAAGTTTGATGCTTTCTTGAATCGACTGCGTATCCGCGGAAACTCCCGTAATGTCGGCATACTTTTCCCACGGCGCCTTAATGTCCATGGCGATAAAATCAAGCAGTTTAGCCTTGAGCAGCTCTTTTATCACTCGCGGCTGGGAGCCGTTGGTATCAAGCTTTACGGCAAATCCCATCTTTTTGATTTTTTTTACAAATGGAATTAAATCTTTTTGGATAGTCGGCTCACCGCCGGTAATGGAGACGGCATCGAGCTTGCCCCTGCGCGTAGCCAAAAATTCCATGATTTTTTTCTCATCAATACAGGGGCTAAATCTCTCCGGATCCACCAGTTCCGGATTGTGGCAATACCCGCACTTGAAATTGCATCCCTGTGAAAAAACAACCGCAGAAATCGCGCCGGGGTAATCAATGAGCGATACCTTTTGGAGACCACCTATTTTCATTTTCTTTTGACTCTGAAATTAAACATCAAAAACCCTTCCTGCAGACAGGGTTAAAAAAACATTAATCCACTACATTTTACTGCAATTTGAAAACTTGACGCGCGTTAAATTCCGCCTGCTTTCCCTTGTTCCATTGTTTGACCGGTCGTAAATAACCAACAACGCGAGAGTAAACTTCACAATCATCGCCACAGTTCGGACATTTTTCTTGTTCGCCTTTAATATAGCCGTGCGACGGACAAACGCTGAATGTCGGCGTGAAGGTAAGATAGGGCAAATGGTAGTTGGAACAAATTTTACGAACCAATGTTTTCACCGCCTGCGGGTTATCCACACGTTCACCAGCAAAAGTATGAAACACGGTTCCGCCCGTATAGCGGGTCTGAATTTCATCCTGCAAATCCAGCGCCTCAAAAATATCATCGGTATAGTTAACCGGCAGTTGTGTGGAATTAGTGTAAAAAGGCTCGCCTTTCTTCAATCTGCCGTTACCGTTCCCGGCGCAAATAATATCGGGGTACTTTTCCTTGTCTATTTTGGCCAGGCGATACGAAGTTCCTTCCGCTGGCGTTGATTCCAGGTTATAGTTATTTCCCGTTTTTTTCTGAAAATCAATCAGCTTATTTCTCATAAAATCGAGAACGTTTTTCGTGAATTCCTGGCCTTCCTTTGAAGCAATGTTTTTGCCCAGCAAATTCATACACGCCTCGTTCATACCGACCAAACCGATAGTGGAAAAATGATTTTTCCAGTATTCATTAAATCGCTCTTTTACACTGCGCAAATAATACTTGGTATAGGGATAAAGATTGCCATTGGTGAACTTTTCCAGCACTTTTCTTTTTGTTTCCAGGCTTTCCTGCGCCAATTCCATCAACTTTCCTAGTCGTTGCATAAAATCATTCTTTGATTTGGCCAAATAACCTATTCGCGGCATGTTTATCGTGATGACGCCGATGGAACCGGTAAGCGGATTGGATCCAAACAACCCCCCTCCCCTCATCTCCAGTTCACGGTTATCAATGCGCAGTCGACAACACATACTGCGCGCATCTTCCGGCTTCATATCGGAGTTGATGAAATTGGAAAAATAAGGAACGCCGTATTTTGCCGTCATCTCCCACAAATCCTTCAAATTAGGATCTTCCCAGTTAAAATCGCGTGTGACATTGTAGGTGGGAATGGGAAAAGTAAACACCCTGCCCTTGGCGTCACCTTCCGCCATAACCTGTAGAAAAGCCTTGTTGAAAAGGTTCATTTCTTCCTGAAATTCCTTGTAAGTTTCCTTATGGGGCATACCGCCGATAATCACACTTTGGTCGGCGTAGTATTTAGGAACGGTTACATCCAAAGTCACGTTGGTAAAAGGCGTCTGAAAGCCGACTCTGGTCGGTACGTTGATATTAAAAATAAATTCCTGCAACGCCTGTTTAATTTCTGGAAAAGTCAAACCATCATAGCGGATGAACGGCGCCAAAAGAGTATCGAAATTGGAAAATGCCTGCGCGCCGGCTGCTTCTCCCTGCAGCGTGTAAAAGAAATTAACCACTTGTCCAAGAGCGCTGCGCAGATGCTTTGCCGGTTTGCTTTCCACCTTGCCGGAAACACCACGAAAGCCCTGCAGAAGCAGGTCGTAAAGATCCCACCCCACACAATAAACGGAAAGCAGACTCAAATCATGAATATGAAAATCACCGTCATTGTGTGCTTTCTTTATTTCCGGCGTATAAATCTCATTCAGCCAGTAAATCTTGCTCACTTCCGAAGAAATATAATTGTTCAGCCCCTGCAGTGAGTAATCCATATTGCTGTTTTCGTTTATTTTCCAATCTGATTTTTTTAAATACTGGTCAACAAGATCGACCTCCATTTTATTGGCAATATCCCTGAGGCGGGCGTGTTGATCTCGGTAGATGATATAGGATTTGGCGGTCTGCCGGTAAGGGGACTGAAGCAAAACCTCTTCCACTATATCCTGGATTTCTTCTACTGTTAAAATTTTGCCATTAAACAATTGTTCGGCCAGATTCAATACCTTGATGGTGAGCTTCTTCGCTTCCTTCTTATCGAATTCGCCAGTAGCCGCACCGGCTTTGGCGATGGCGTTGGTAATTTTTTCCGCATTGAATTTAACTAGACGACCGTCTCTCTTTCTGATCTTTGTGTTCATTCCCCCTCCGTAAGCATATGAATAAGAAATTATTATCTTCCGTTTGGAACGCTACATATTGTGGTTTTATAGCACATTACCACTATATGTAGTTATTTTCAAGAGGAAAGTGAAAATTTTTTCCCACAATCTGTCAAAAAATAGTTCTATAAACCTTGCTTTTTACGCTTTTGAAGTTTATTCAAAATAAAACTCTTTCACACCGGAAAGGAGCCAAATTGAACATAGACAAAACAAAAATTGATAAAATAAAAGGGTTTCTGGATGAACGCGAGTCAGATTACCTCTATCAATTGGCACTTAAAGCCAGCAAAAAAGGCCCCTGTCTGGAAATCGGCAGTTACTGCGGCAAATCCGCTGTGTATATAGGAGGGGCATGTAAGGAAAATAATGCCGTATTATTTTCCCTAGATCATCATCGCGGTTCGGAAGAGCAGCAGCCGGGGCAGGAATATTTTGACCCTGATTTACTCAATGAGCAAACCGGTCTTATCGACACCTTGCCACTTTTCCGCCATACACTTGCCGTTTTTGCTTTGGAGAACACGGTTATTCCGGTTGTAGGGCGCTCGGAAACTGTCGGGCGCGTCTGGCAGACTCCGCTTAGTTTGATTTTTATTGACGGCAGCCACGCTTACGAATCCGTGCTCAAAGATTATCAAATTTGGTCAAAACATCTGATGCCCGGCGGCTACCTTGTTTTTCACGATATTTTTCCCGATCCGGAAAAGGGTGGACAGGCGCCTTACCGGGTTTATCAGCTTGCCGTTGCCTCCCGACAATATGAAGAACTGCCGCTTTTTGTGTCTTTGGGAATATTAAAGCGCAAAAAATAATATTATAACACGATTAAACGTCGTCAGACCAGATCCAGCGGCATCCTTCATCAGACATTTTTGCCGTTAAGTACCCGCGCTGTGCAAAATCATTCATCGTATGATTCACGATTTGTGGTTCATCTCCTGTTGCAATAATTATTCTATTACACAACTCCATCAGAGCGCTTTCCCGAGAGCCGTTGCAGAGCGTGTGGTCAATCAGACCTAATTTTTCAATCAAATCATTTTTCAAAATCTTATAGGTTAAATGCATGCGCCAATGCCCCATCACCCGCAAATTTTCCATCGGCGTGTTGGTTTTATTTTCATAACCCGCTAATATTTTTTGCCAGTCCGCGTTCATCTCTTCCTCGTAAATAGCGACAAAAGCTCTCATATCTTCCGGCGACAAAGCTGATGTCCTGACAATGGCATCATTAGCGTCATATTTATTCCAATCATCGGTGAGTATTTCTAAATCGTATTTTTCAATTTGCTCCCGCACGGTAGTTCCCGGAAACGGCGACAGATAATGATATCCGTAAACTACATCTAAACTGCGCGCCAACCGGTCGGTGGCTCGCATTGTTTCTTTGGTTTCTCCCGGTAAACCGACCATAAAAGAAACGTGCGGAAGTATTCCCACGTCTTTACACATTTGCACAGCGGGGGCGGCATGCTCCAGTCTGATTCCCTTCCTGATACGCTGGAGCATCTGCGGATCGCCTGTTTCCACGCCGAAACTTATCGAGTCGCACCCGGCGGCCGCCATCGCCGCAAGTATTTCCGGGTTAACTGTATCGACACGGGCAAAAGCGCTCCAGCCGAGTTTAAGGCCTCGCTTATTTATCCCCTCGCAGATTTCCAGAACTCTTTCTTTATCGGAAGTGAATAAATCATCAGCGATGTTGATGCGTTCAAAACCCAAACCAAGTATCTCTTCAATCTCGTCAAGCACGTAATTTGCCGTCCGGCGGCGGATTTTCGCGCCGACCATTTTGCGCCCCAGACAAAAAATGCAGGCATTGGGACAACCGCGGCTTGTAATCATGCTGACAGGGAAACCCAACGCGCGGTAACGGAAAGTGGGCAGCAAACTCCTCGATGGCAGGCTGATTCTGTCCACATTGTCAATAAAAGGCCTTTTGTCCGTAATGATAACATCGCCGTTTTCCCTGTACGCAAGGCCAGGGATCCCTCGCCATTTTTTTTTCTGCTTTAATACGGGTGTAAGCTCGGCGATAGTGTCTTCCGCTTCGCCGATAACAATCAAATCTATTTCCGGACACTGACGCAGGGTTTGCGCCGCCGCAAAAGAAACATGGGGGCCGCCTATCATCGTGATAATATCAGAATTGCAGCTTTTTACATCCCGCAGAATTTTCTGTGCTTCGTAAAAATTCATGGTGACGGAAGTCGCACCTACCGCGTCAGGCTGAAAATTATCCAGCTGTTTGCTGATTTTTTCCTTCGAATAGCCACTGACAATATAGTCAAGAATGCGCACTTCCGCGCCGGCCGCGACAAATGCTGCCGCTACATATGTTAATCCTAGCGGTGGTGAAGGGTTTTCTTCCAGGGGATAAGGTGTGGCCACAACAGCGATACGCAAAAAATCAATCTCCTTTACGGGGGAAAAACACCGTCCTCAGCCAACCAAAAAATGTGTTTCCTTCCCGCATCATGCGTTCCACATTATCATAAAATTGATTAAGCTTGTCAGGTTCGGCCATCCATTGCGACCTTGATTTCAACGGCTTATCCGCATCCAGGTATTTTACCACTGCCGCAGGGTTGCCCACAGCAATGGCATTAGCAGGAATATTTTTCACCACAACGGTTCCCGCTCCGATGACTGCGTTATCACCGATGGTCACTCCCTTGCAAACTATGGCGCTGTCGCCGATCCAGACATTGTTGCCGATTTTAACTTCGTAGGTGCTGCCCACGGATGATGTGCGGTCATACAAATCGTGCCAGTCGGAATCAGTGATATAAACATCCTGTGCCAGCATGCAGTCATCACCAAGTGTAACCGCTGTCGCCGATGTTATTCTGGTGCCCGGACATATCAAACAGCATTTACCGATTTCAATTTTTCCGTATTTCTCATCTTTTGTCCACACGCTCAGTCTGACTTTTTTATCGGATGTGGCGATTAATGTGGTAAAGTCGCCTATGGAAACAGACCTGCCGTAAATTTCCACGTGCCAGGGTTTCATAAACGCCATACCATGCCCAAAACTTTCACATTGCGGCGCCAGAAAATGATACGCATACCACTGTTCAAATTTATGGCTCAAGCGTTTTAGGTAATACGGCCGGTGGTCTTTGTTCATTCAATTTGCCTTTTAAAATTGACACTGAAAAATGGAGCAGCTATAAATTATCAAATGATCTTTTGCTTTTTACCCAGCCAAAGACAAAATCAATCACAACTTCCATGTATCCCAAAATTTATGATTGAAAATTCTCCCCGCGGGAGTTATTTCGTTCAAAGCATCCCAGGCAAGTATAACCGCCGCCGCCGTCCAGCCCGTTTTTTCTTCCGGCCAAATAATGCCATCAGGATATGTTACCCCCATCCAGTAGGAATCATCGGAAAATCTTTTGTCGGAAAGCCAGCTAAATACGGCTCGCGCGCGCGTATAATCTTCGATGGCTGCCAGAGTCATAACAAGTTCCGCCGTTTCCGCCATAGTTATCCAGGGACGATCACTTACGCAACGCACACCCCAGTCAGGAACAATAAATTTTTCCCAGGATTTATCAATTCTCCTTTTTGCTTCTTCGCCACTAATTGCGCCACACAAAACAGGATAATACCAGTCCATGGAGTAGCGTGATTTAATCATATTGAAGAGATCAGGCCTGAATCTGATTGCGTCACCCAGAGAAGCCTTGGCTTTATACCAGCTGGGTCTTTTTTTACCCAAAAGTTTGGCAATAGCCAAGGCACACTTGATGCTCATATAAACCGAACTGGAACCGGTGAGCAAAGCCATTTTATCAACTTTGCCGTCTTTGTTTTTTGCCCAGTATATTTCCCCCTGCGGAGACTGCAGTTTTATTGCATACCGAATCCCCCCGGAAATCACCGGCCACATTTCCTCCAAAAAATTCAAATCCTTGGTAATAAGGTAATAATGAAACAAACCCACCGCCACGTATGATGAAAAATTTGCCTCTCTAGTGGGGTTGATAATTTTTCCATCGAGTGTTTCCGACCACCAGCTGCCGTCAGACAGTTGAGTGCCGATTAACCAGCGATAAGCACTTTGGGCTTCCTGATAAAAACCTCCGGCACACAAACCCATGGCACTTTCTATATGATCCCAAGGATCCGTTTTGCCGCCAATCGACCAGGGAATTTCGCCATTTTCTTTTTGAATAGACGCGATAAAAGCGCCCATTTTTTCCACGGATACCCTACTTTTTTTTTCAGACAGCTGGGGCAAATTGATTTTCATTAATCTTAGTCCTTTTTAAAATAGAAAACGATGCTTTTACCCATGAATGGATTCAAAAACTCTTCCAGAAAGCGCACCCAAAAAGGTTTATGCATAATATCCCATTCCAGAAACTTTTTGTAATATTTAACCAGCAAGTTACTTTCATTTTTGTGGCCAACCAGGCATTTAATCCACCAATAGGGCACGTGCAAAGCGTGCTTATAATTAATCTTCCAGCATTTAAACCCGTATTTTTTCAGCATGTTCAGGACTTTATCCTTTTTGTAAATCCGCACATGCCCTCCTTCTTCATTGCGATAAGCGCGCGAAAGTAACCAACAGATTTTTTCCGGGAAATAACGCGGCACACTGATGACCAAAGAGCCTTTAGGTTTTAAAACGCGGATCAGCTCCTCAAGCGCCTGTTCATGCTCCCAAATGTGCTCCAACACCTCCGAGCAAATAACGCAATCAAAAAAACCGTCGCTAAACGGAAGATTTCTTATATCCGCTCTGGCAATATGGCAATTATCTGCTGAGGAACCCGGGATTTCCGCGAGCGAGGCACAAGCCTTATCAAGGTCTTCCTTCTTCGTATCGATACCAAAGTACCTCACACCCGGAATTCCCGCCAAGCCACGCAAGTGCCGGCCCGTACCACAACCGGCATCCAGAACCGCGTTTCCCGGTTGTAATCCCAACTCAGGGAAGTCGACGGTAAGCATCAATCGCCTCCCAGTAAATATTTGTAACTTCTTCAGCGGCCTTCGACCAGCTGAAAACATTGTTGACGCGTTCCAAACCAGCCTTGGCGTATCTTTTTCTTTCGTTCGGATTGTTCAGCAAATAAGTTATCGCCCCGGCCAGCGCCGATGCGTCGGCAGGCGGAACAATTATCCCCCCGTCTCCGACTACTTCCTGCAAAGCCCCGCCTGAAGTTGATATCAGCGGCACGCCGCAAGCCATGGCCTCCACTGCCGGTATGCCAAAGCCTTCATACAGTGAAGGAACAACGGCAATCGCCGCTTTGCTGTAGTATTCGGCAAAGTCTTCATTAGCGATACGCCCGGTAAAATGGACAATGTCGCCAATCCTTAACTTGGCGACCAATTTTTCAATCACTCCGTTCTTTTTCGGTTCGCCGATAACCGTAAGTTTTACGGATTGTCTTTTTCTGATTTCGGCCACGGCTTCCAGTAAATACCTCAGCCCTTTGAGGGGTATATCCGCGCTGTTGGTAACAATGATCGTGTTCTCCGGACGAGTCCCGTTTTGCACGGGATAAAAAAATTCTTTATTGATACCATTATAAACAACACGGAATTTTTGCTCGTCAATGGAAAATTCCCGGGCGATATCCTTTTTTGTAAACTCCGATACCGTCACAATATGCGACAGGCCCCTGGCCACCTTCATCTGCATTTTGATAAACGTGTACCAACGATAAATCTTATACTTTTGGTAAATTGTTTTTGCCGCATTCAATTCTTCGCGGCGGTCAACCGTAATCGGGTGATGAATTGTTGCGATAGTAGGATAAAGTTCTCTTCCGATTTTTCCGATACCATAGGACAGACATTGATTGTCATGAACGATGTCATAATCCATTTCATTCTCACGCAGATATTTATACGCGCGTTGACCGAAAGTGTAAGGTTCCGGGAAACTGCCGGTGCACATGTTTAAAAATTCATACATGTTCAATGGATTGAAAAGATCAGTCACCTTTTCCACGCGGAAGAAATGCTCGGGGTTGTAAAGATCAAGGCTGGGAATTTTATGCAGACGAACTTTCTCATCAAGCTGCGGATAGGGCGGGCCGGAAATAACATCAACTTTATGCCCAAAATCCGCAAGAGCTTTGCTCAAATGCTTGATATAGACCCCTTGTCCGCCACAGGTGGGATTCCCCCGGTAAGTAAGAAGACAAATTTTAAGCGAACGGGATTTCTTTGTTTCGGTCACACACAGGCCCTCTGAATAATTTTGCCCGAATTGTTCAGCATCGCGGATATTTCATCATCAGTCAGTCCCGCCCCGCGCGCAATTTTAAAAGCCATTGTTTTGCCGACAAAATCAGATGCCGCGTGAGCGTCATTGTTGAGCACAAGCTGGGCATTAAACTTTCTGGACATACTGGCAACATGGCCATTGGTGTAAGCATGACCGCGGCGGGTGGTAATTTCCAGATAAACTCCTTTTTGCGCAGCCAGTTTCACTTCCTCTTCACCAATTAATCCCGGATGGGCTAGAATATCCACCTCCGCTTTTATCGCCGCAAGATTGGTGCCCGCGGGTACCGGCTCCGTAATTGTCTCTCCGTGTACCACAATAATTTTTGCTCCGATTTTCCGGGCTTCATCGGCAAGAGAGGCTATATCGCCGGGGTGAACATGCGTAAGTTCAATTCCGGGGATAATCTCTATATCGCCTTTTTCCGTTATCAGGTTACAAACTTTGACAATTCTTGGAATAACAAAATCTATATTGGAGTGATCGGCATGATCGGTAATGGCTATTGTTTTATAGCCCGCCGCCCAGGCACGTTGGGCCAGTTCCGCGGGTACCAATTCACCGTCACTAAAAATCGAATGGGTATGAAGATCAATCACTTGAAACACCATTAAAGAAAATCTTGTAAAAAATCCGATTACATGAAGGTTTAACTAACAAATTTGCGACTGATAGTCAATAAGGAGATAAAAACGGCATAATTTAGAAATGATCACTTATTAGTAAATGGAAAAACAATCAGGATTACGGTTTACCTCTTTTTAACTGAAAGACGCATGTGAATTCCCACATGATAGCATCGTTATATTTTTTTTTGTAACTCGCGGTAGCATTTCAAGCCACAAAGGCCCTGAGTGTTTTTGACTGCGCTAACAACGGCGCGTTCCATAACGCGCGCAGCCAAAAGACCAACGACACTTAAATCTGCGGTGACAACTCCGGTGGAAAGAGCAAAAATTGTATCTCCGTCGAACATGGTGTGTGCCGGACTCATCGTGCGGGCATAGCCGTTTTGCGCCATTGAAGCCAGTTTTGTCGCCTGTGCTTTATCCAGCGCGGCATTGGTAGCAACTATGCCGATAGTTGTATTTCCGCCAAAAAGATTTTTCTTCTCGGCATAAGCATCTGCCATGATTGTTTCCGTATCAATAATTTTTTGTCCGTCTTCGCTCAGCGGTCCGGCAAGTTTTTCGCCGGTCTGGGGGTCGTTCACATCTCCAAGACAATTGACCGCCACAAGCGCACCGACTTTTAAATCGCCACTCCGCACGGCATAAGTTCCCAATCCGCTTTTCATGGCGCGGTTCATACCCATGATTTTCCCGACCGTCGCGCCTGTTCCCGCCCCCACGTTACCATGGGGTGAACATGGCCTGTTTGTGGCGTTTTGACAAGCCTGATAGCCCATTTTCTCATCCGGCCTCACTTTGAAATCCCCTATAGCCAAATCGAACAAAACCGCACCACAGACAATCGGCACGCGCGTGACGCCGACATCAAAACCAATTTTCTTTTCTTCCAGGAATTTCATAACGCCTGACGCGGCGTCAAGACCGAAAGCGCTGCCACCGGACAACACAATCGCGTGTATTTTTTGCACCATATTGACGGGATTGAGAAGGTCTGTTTCACGGGTTCCCGGCGCGCCGCCGCGCACATCCACGCCGGCTACCGCACCTTCTTTGCAAATAACAACCGTGCAGCCGGTGGCAGCGTCCAAATTATGGGCATGCCCCACTCCGATTCCTTCAATGTCCGTAAATTCAATTTCTATCATTTCACCAGTAATTGTTCGAATATTAGCCGCCTGACCGAAAAACATCAACTACTACCTCGCGGCAATGGCGGAAATCTCCACGAGCACATCATGCGGCAAGCGGGACACCTCCACGGTGGCCCGCGCGGGCGGCTTTTCCTTAAAATACCTGCCGTAGATGGCATTCATTTCGTTGAAGTTATTCATGTCCTTGAGAAAAACCGTTGTGGAAACAACATCACCCATGGTCATGCCGTTTGCGGCCAGTACCGCCTTGATATTCTCCAAAACCCGTGTCGTTTGCTCCTCGATGGAGCCACTGATTGTTTGATTTGTCTCGGCATTAATCGGAATCTGCCCGGCAAGAAATAACAGATTGCGAAACTTAATTGCTTGGGAATAAGGCCCAATAGCCGCGGGCGCGTCTTTGGTATTAATCACTTCTTTGCAACCATCAGTTGTGCAACCGGCTATTCCTAAAACCACAAGCACGACAGCACCCAGATTAAACGGCGTACGACGTCCAAACTTCATTTATCGCCTCCAAATACAAATTGATTTTGTTTGACTCTTCTTCTGGCGGGAAACCTGCACTTATTACTCAAATACCCGGCTATAGTACAATAATAAAATATCAAACGGCTGTATGAATTTTCGCCGCTGTTTTCCGCATCTATTCGAGCAAACAATCAGAAAACTTCAGGTTCACGCTTTCTTGACCAAGCGCAGTATAAACAGTAAAATTATCGCACCGATCAGCGCCATCACGAATGAACCGAAAATACCGCCAAGGGAAATGTTCAGCAAGCCGAATAACCATCCCCCCAACAAGGCACCGATTACTCCGACAACCAAGTCGCCCACCAGGCCGAACCCGCCGCCCTTCATAATTTTACCGGCGAACCAGCCTGCCGCAAGACCAATCAGCAAAAAAACTATCAAACTGGTTAGATTCATTTTTATTGTCTCCTTTCTTTAAAGTTAACAAATCAGCGGGCTAAGATAACCGTCTTCTTCAAGATTAATGTCCCTTTTATGAATTTTTTGAGTTCTCTTGGATTGAGTCATGCCCGGCAACCTTTAACAACATTTCTTGTCAAAACGTAACCGAATCTGAAGGTTTGGAAAGAATTTGAATTATAAAAGCATTTTTCACCTATCGGCGTCAAGATTATTTTTTTCAAAGACAGAAATTTTCTTATAAACCTTTGTTGGATAAAAAATCAACAGGCGCAAACCCGCTGATTTTAAAGTTCTAGCTTCTTGATAGAAAATATTGTAAAAATGCGAAGATTTTACAAACCTTAAAAAGAAAAGGTAAAAATATGCTTGAATTAAAGGACATTGTTTTTTCCGTCAACATAAAGGATGAAAAGAACAACGATCAAAAAATTGACATAATCAAGGGGATCAATTTTAAATTTGAAAAAGGTAAATTCTACGCCATAACCGGCCCCAACGGCAGCGGCAAAACCACTTTAGCCAAATTAATCATGGGCATAAACAGACAAACAGGCGGCAATATCTTTTTTGAAGATAAGGATATAACCGAACTTTCCATTACCGAACGCGCAAAGCTTGGTATCTCTTATAGCTTTCAGCATCCCGCGCGTTTCAAAGGAATCACGTTTCGTGACCTTCTGGCCATTTCCAGTCAAACTGATGATGAAGAAAAGCTGTTGAGTATCGTGCGACGGATGGGCATTTGCCCGCTTTCTTTTCTGGACAAGCCTGTAGATGTTACCCTCTCCGGCGGCGAAATAAAAAAAATTGAGTTGGCGACCACAATAGCAAGAAATCCGAAACTCGCCATTTACGACGAACCGGACACCGGCATTGATCTTTGGACGATTATGCCAATGGTAACTTTATTGAAAAAGGAGCAGAAGGATAAAGGCACCACAACAATAGTCGTCAGTCATAATAAATCCTTTTTCGAGGTAGCGGACACAATTTTAATTTTAAATGGCGGAAATATAGTGTACGAAGGCAATTTGGAAAAAGCTTTGCCGATACTGGCTGATTTCAGAATATGCAATTTCCGCCCGTGTAAAAAAGGAGAAACAGATGCTCGATGCTACCGATAAAATTTTACTCAAGACCGTAGCCGATCTCGAAGATCTCCCCCAGGGCGCCTACAATATCAGAAAAGACGGCAAGCTCCTGTCGCGTTCCACAACGGCGAACATTGATATAGAAACCAGTGAAAAACAAGACGGGATTACCGTTACCATCGCGCCGGGAACAGTAAACGAAGCCGTTCACATACCCGTCATTCTGGGCAAAGCTGGGCTGCACGATGTTGTTTATAATAAATTTATCATCGGTGAAAATTCCGACGTCACGATTATCGCGGGCTGCGGCATCCACTGCGGAGGACCGGAACCGGAAGGCCATGAAGGGATTCACGAATTTATCGTGAAAAAAGGGGCAAAAATAAAATACATCGAAAAGCACTATGCCGGCGGACAGGGATCGGGAAAAAGGACGCTGAATCCCACAACAAAAGTCTTCCTGGAGGAAAATTCCAAGGTGGAAATGGAGCTCACGCAAATCGGCGGAGTGGACGAAGCAAACCGGGTAAACGAAGCGGTTTTGGCAGCGGGCAGCAGCCTGCTCGTGACCGAAAGAGTAATGACCGACGGCAACCAGAAGGCGGTTTCGCGAAATAAAATAATTCTGGGGGGAGAAAACAGCCGCTCCAACATGGTATCACGTTCGGTCATAAAGGGAAAATCTCAACAGGACTTTTATGCGACGATCGTCGCCAAAGCCAAAAGTTTCGGGCATATAGAATGCGACGCCATTATCATGGATAACGGCACCAACAAAACAATTCCGGCCCTGCGCGCCGAACATCCCGACGCGGAATTAAGCCATGAAGCATCCATAGGAAAGATAGCCGGAGATCAATTGATGAAATTAATGAGCATGGGCATGACCTACGACGAAGCGGTGAACATAATCATTCAGGGTTTCCTGCGTTGATTTTCCATTTAAACGCGTTTCTGTGAGGAACATCGTAACCTGGTTCCTCTTGCCTTTTTCCCATACCGTATGTGTTTAGGTCTGACGACCAGGCAAAATATCACAAAATCTTTTTTCAAATAACACCCAAATAGCTGTGCTTTTTTAACCAACCAAGTAATTCATTAATACTTGCCGTAGCCAGGCAGATACTTGTATCGGCGGCACCATAATAAACATTAAGCGTGTCGCCATCGTCGTCGATAACATAGCAGGGGGAAGCGTTGCAATTTTAAGAAACACTTTTTAGTAATCGACACCAATAATCATTTTTTTAAAAGCAAAAAAGTTGCGGAAACGCGGCAGATGTTTTTTCCTTTGTCTTCCGTCACCAGGCAATCGCCGATCATCAGGCTCGTGCCTTTTTTGAAAACATTAGCCCGGGCGATAAGTTCCCCTTTGCTTACCGCTGCCAGGAAATTGCTTTTGAGCTCTATCGTGGTCAAACCCTCACCCGGCTTCAATTGCGTCATCATGGCGTGCGCGATGGCTTCATCGCCTAAGGCTACTACCAGTCCGCCCTGCATGGTTTTTGCCCCCTGCAAATATTGTGGGCGCACCTTCATGCGAAACTCCGCAAAACCGTCTCTTAAATCGGTAAGTTTTATATCTAAAAAATCCAAAAAAGGATTGAGCCCTTTTTCGCCTTTTTTAAGTCTTTCCAGGTATTCACGGTAATTATTCATAAATTCTTCTCCTTATCAACTAATCAAAAAAATCCTGCTAATACATACATAATATTTTTTATGTGCGCCATTTAACCAATATAATTATAATTTTTCAAATCATTTTCTGATAATCGCACACATGTTTAAAAAGAAACAATAATGAGATTGACTAAAATTGTTCTTTTTTATAGATAAAAACAATATCTTTACGGGTTAAGGAGCGCGCATTAACGATTATTTTTTACTGATGACTCCACGCCCTTTTTTGAATATGCCCGTTAAAGATAGTCTGCTACGTTAATTATGAGCGGCAATTTCATTTACAAAAACGCAAGCCTTATCACAAAGCTTGACAAAAGATAAATCTCAGAAAGGACATAATTATGAAAAGGAAAATCAAAGAAATTCGCGCCATGGAAATTCTGGATTCGCGCGGCAATCCGACAGTCAAAGCAACCATCACGCTGGAGAACGGCATTACGGCTTCGGCCTCATGCCCGTCCGGCGCTTCCACCGGTGAATACGAAGCTGTGGAATTGCGCGACGGAGATAAAAAACGTTACGGGGGCAAAGGCACGCTTAAAGCTGTGGCCAACGTCAATAAAAAAATTGCGCCGGCGCTGATCGGTATGGATCCTATATGTCAGGCACAGATTGACAAAATTATGATTGATCTGGACGGCACGCCGACTAAAGCGAAACTCGGCGCCAATGCCATTGTTGCCGTATCCATGGCGGTGGCTAGAGTAGCTTCCATATCAGTTAATCTTCCGCTTTATACTTATCTCGGCGGCCCGGGCGCTAAACGTATCCCTGTCCCGATGATGAATATTCTCAACGGCGGCAAGCACGCGGATAACAGCGTGGATTTGCAGGAATTCATGATTATGCCGTTGGGTGCCCCCACTTTTGCCGAAGCGCTGCGTTACGGCGCGGAAACTTTCCACGCCCTGAAATCGATATTGAGCAAAAAAGACTACGCGACCAACGTTGGCGACGAAGGCGGGTTTGCCCCTAATTTAAAAAGCAACGATGAAGCCTGCGAAGTCATCATTCAGGCTATCGAAAAAGCCGGCTACAAACCGGGCAAGGATATCTCCATCGCCCTTGACGCGGCGGCCAGTTCCTTCTATGAAGCAGGAAAATATAATCTGGCCAAGTCCAAACAAGGCAAAAAATCAACCGGCGAAATGGTAGCCTTTTATAAAAACTGGATTAAAAAATATCCCATTGTTTCGATCGAAGACGGCCTGGAGGAAAACGACTGGGCGGGTTTCAAAAAACAGACCGCCGAGCAGGGAGATAAGATCCAGGTGGTCGGAGATGACCTTTTCGTAACCAACACAAAATATATCGCCCGCGGTATCAAGGAAAAAGCGGCCAATGCCGTATTAATCAAGCTTAACCAGATCGGTTCGGTCACGGAAACGATTGAAGCAATCCAAATGTGCCGCCAGGCGGGCTGGGGATTTGTTATTTCGCACCGTTCGGGCGAAACGGAAGACGCTTTTATCGCTGATTTTGCCGTGGCCATGGGCGGAGGACAAATTAAAACCGGCTCAGCCTGCCGCAGTGAACGCATTGCCAAATATAATCGCTTGATGGAAATAGAAGACGAACTTGGAAAAGCGGCTGTCTTTAATAATCCGCTGGCAAAATGATTTTTATTTTCTTTAACTATTAGTTCAAACGGGCAGGCATTTGAAGCCTGCTCGTTTATTTTTGCGCCGATTAGTTACGTATTACCGCTTTATCACATGCACGGCGGTGGCCTTAAAAGACACAGCCAGCATGCTTCCTTCGCGGATGTTCAGTTCATCAAAAGAAGGCAGCGTGATGTAGGCGGAAAGCGTAAAACCGCAATCCAGCGTGAGCTTGTAGAAATAAGCCTGACGAACGGCTTTGATAACCCTGGCCTCAAAAACATTGCGGGCGCTGATTTTCCCGGGTATGGTTTTGGAAACAGTAATATTTTCCGGCCGCAGGCAACAGCAGACTTTTTGTCCCTCCTTAAACTCGCCGACTGCTTCTATAACTTGACCGTTTACCGCTATCTCCATTAATCCGTCTTTGCTTGTTTTAACCACACCTTCGAGGATAACTTCCGTTCCGACAAAACTGGCGATATATTCATTAACCGGCTGCTGAAATACCTGCGCAGTGGCACCCTGCTGGATTATTTTTCCCTCGCTCATCACAACTACATCCTGCGCTAACCTAAGCGTTTCCTCGCGATCGTGCAGCGCCAGCACGGCGGTAATTTTTGTTTTTTCCAGAATATTCTGCAAATCGTCAATAATCGCCTCGCGCGTTGGCGGGTCCAGTGAATTAAACGCCTCATCCAAAAAAATTATTTTCGGCTTGATGGCAAAGGCGCGCGCCAGGGACACGCGCTTGGATTCACCGCCGGAAAGAGTCTTGGCGGCGCGTCTGGCCAGATGTTCAATGCCGAAATACGCCAGCGCCTCGCCAACGCTCTTTTTTATCTCCGTGCTGCTCAGATTGCGGAACTTAAGCCCCACGGCAACATTTTTTTCCACAGTCATATTCAGCAAGAGCGGCTCCTGAAAAACCACCGCGATATTGCGTCTCAGCATCGCTAAATCTGAAGATCTGTTAACTTGCCGCGCCTGAAAATAAAACCTCCCGCTTTCTATCGGCAAAAGACCGGCCAAAGTCAGCAAAAGCGTGGATTTCCCCGCGCCGTTCGGTCCGATAAGCGCCAGTGTCCGCCCGGGAAATACTTTAAGTTCATCAACATTCAACACGGTAAACTTGCCGCGTTTCACCACCAGATTTTCTACGGATAAAAGAGGTGATTGCTTCATCTTGGCTGCTGCCTCTGCTGAATCTGCGTGAGGATGAAGTTAATCGTAAAGGCCAAAATCAACAATATAACACCAAGAGCGATGGCCAGGTCGAAATTACCCTTTCCTGTTTCCATAACCGTGGCAGTAGTCAAGACACGCGAATATCCCTTGATATTACCACCCACCATGATGGAGGCGCCGATTTCGGAAATGACGCCGCCGAAACCAGCCATCACCGCCGCCAAAAGCGGCAGACGGGATTCTTTTATCAAAACCCAAACCATCTGCAGGGGGCTCGCGCCCAGAGACAGAATCTGTAATCGCAAATTCGGAGGCAGGTTTTGAATAGCGGCCAGCGATATGCCCATAACAATCGGCGTGGCAATAATCGCCTGCGCGATAATCATCGCGGTGGGAGTGTAAAGAATTTCTAAAAATCCAAAAGGCCCGCTGCGCCAGATCATGATGGTCACAAAAAGGCCAACAACCACCGGCGGCAATCCCATACCGGTGTTAATGATGCTGATAGCCAGACGTTTGCCGAAAAAATCGTTAAGCGCGACGACAACGCCTATGGAAACACCGATAAACAGACTGATAAAAGTGGCCGTCCCCGATATTTTCAGAGACAGCCACGTAATGCCGATTACTTCGGGATCAAGACTGATTAATAAATGAAAAGCCTTGACAATTCCCTGTACAATTAACTCCAATTAATACCTCTATTTTCCCAGATCTTCCACTTTTTTACCCGCGTCGGGGAAAAACAGCGGCGAACCGAATTTATCCACGCCAAAAGTTCTGATGATTTCTTGAGTATCTTTTGATACCATAAAATCAGCAAATGCCTTCGCGCCGGCGGCGTTCACCTTGGGCCATTTCGCATTGTTTACTTCCATTACATGATAAATGTTCAACAGTATCGCATCGCCCTCCACCAAGATATCCAGGGCAAGATTTTTCTTCAAAGCCAGATACGTACCGCGGTCAGCCAGCGTGTATCCGTTTTTTTCTGACGCGACGTTTAACGTCTGCCCCATGCCCAGACCCGTTTCCTGATACCATTTTTTGCCCGCGGGAGTAATGTTCGCCTGTTTCCACAGTTTCTTTTCTTTCGCGTGCGTGCCGGAATTATCGCCCCGCGAAATGAATAAGACGTTCGCCGCGGCGATTTTCTTGAGCGCATCCGCTGCTGATTTCATGCCTTTGATTTTTGCCGGATCGGCACCGGAGCCGACGATGATAAAATCATTATGCATCACCAGGCGGCGGTTGACCCCAAAGCCCTCTTTTACAAACTCCATTTCCGCTTCCGGTGAATGTACCAGCATGACGTCAGCTTCACCTTTTTTCCCCATCGCCATAGCCTGGCCGGAACCGACGGCAATGGTTTTAACAAAATAACCGGTTTTTTTTTCAAAGATCGGGATCAGGACATCAAGCAGACCGGAATCCTGCGTGCTGGTGGTTGTGGCCAGAATTACATTTTTTAGTTCAGGTTTTTTCCCCGCGGCATCCGCATTGGGCGCGCAAAACGCCAATAAAACGGCCGCCACCAATAGCATAATTAATCTACTGTTTCTGAAAATTTTCATATCTGTACTCCTTTACTTTTTTTGTTTTAGTTTGGCTTCAATGTCCTTTGCCATTCAACAGAATTGGGAAAGAAAAGGGGCGCGCCGTATTTATCCTTCCCAAAATCGCGAATTATCAGTTGCCCCTTCTGCGGGGATGTCAGCCACTGGACGAACTTCATCGTATCCTGATGGTTTACCTTGGGAAACTTTACCGGATTAACCGGAATGAGGGAAATAAAATTCAGCAAAGCCTCATCGCCTTCCACCAGAATGGCCAGCTTTATAGAATCTTTCAGCGACAGATACGTGGCCCGATCAATGACCGTATAGGCCGATTGGGCATTCGTGTATTTCAATGTGGCAACGTTGCCTTCGGATCCCTTCTCATAAACAACATACCATGCACCTTTTGGTTGGATACCGGCTTTTTCCCATAGAACCATTTCCGCAACGTGTGTGCCCGATTTATCGCCACGACTGATGAATTTAGCTTTTTTATCCATAATTTTTTTCAGAGCGGCCGTCGCGGATTTCTCGCCTTTAATCGCGGCGGGGTCATCCGCCGGACCGACAATCACAAAATCGTTATACATCAGCGGGATTCTTTCGGTGCCGAATCCATCAGCGATAAATTTTTCCTCCAGTGATTTGGCGTGCGCCATGACCAGATCGATTTGCCCCTTGGTAGCCAAATTCAATGCCGCGCCTGTGCCCGCGCCGACGTGACGCACGCGAATTCCCGTTTCTTTTTCAAACGCATCTTCGAGTGTCGCCACTATTCCGGAATCAATCGGACCAATTGTCGAAGACAAAAGAATAAATTTGGAGCTTTCCGCCGCCAGCATCAAACCTGGAAAAAGCAAAATCATTAAAAATACCAATCCAACAACACACTTTTTCATCTACTTCTCCTTTCTTTACTTGATATTACTAAAATCAGTTTCATTGACGTGAATAAAGAATTTTCCCGGAATCTTCAAAGTTGTAGCCGCCGATTTTTTCCACGCGGCTTCTGAAGTCGCCCGATTTAAGAGTTTCGATGAATGCCTGCACACCGGGCTGAAAGTATGTCGATTGATCCATAATCATATCAAAGCATTCGGAAGTTATCGGCAAAAAGGAAAGCCCCAAAAGTTTACTTATGGCTGCCGATGCAATCCCCACATTCGCCTCTCCGGAAATAATCGCCAGGCCAACTTCAAAATGAGTGTAAACTTCGTTTTTGTAACCCTTGATTTTTTCCGAGTTGATACCTTCTTTCGCGAGATAATAATCAAGCAGCAATCTGATTCCCGAACCTTCCTGACGGTTTATGAATCTGATATTTTCCTCAGTAAGATTTTCAAAACCTTTCACGGCGCCGGCTATTTCTTTGTTAAAAAGAAAACCTATATCGCGCTTGAAAAGATTCACCACCACCGGATTAATAGTGGGCAAATATTTCCCCAAATAAGGAATATTATACTTACCGCTTTCGGCATCATACAAATGGGAAAGAGCAATATCGGTCACGCCGGAATTAAGCGCTTTAAGCCCCTCAGTGCTGCCGGTATTGGCGGAAAAAATGTAAAAATCGGGATGAGATTTTTTGGCTGCCGTCAAAAGCATGTCCAAAACAGGGTCATTACTGCCCGCGGCCAAGACGGCGCCGCTGATTTGAGAACTTTTTTTGCGCGCCTGTTTCAAGCCTTCTTTGGCGTTCTGTTCAATCCACTCATCAATAAATTTCTTAGGGAAAATCCACTTACCGGTAACTTTTGTGCAGGGAATCCGCCCGCTTTTAATCAGGGCGTAAACCTGTTTTTCATGAATATCCAGATACTCGGCTACTTCTTTTGTATTCATTAATTGGTCGGACATAAAACCCCTGATACCTGTTTATTATATAAATAATATTGTCAACAATATCAAGAATATTATTCCAAATTCCAACTTGCAATTACAATAATATCCCGATAAACGTTTTTAGCGAATGCACCCTAAGGTCAAAATTTATCCAGGTAAGTATATTTTCTGAGTATTTATTACCCAGCATCTTGTTTTTAAGGTATAAAAATATGAATTTATTTTTAAATTATTCTTTTATAACAACAACTTATATTTCTACTCCTTTTTGGCACATTCCTTGATTTAAAAAATATAAAGAACTTTTATAGGAACAAAGTTCATAATTTAAAAATTTATTGACCAAAAAATCAGCATGATACTGTTTCGAAAATTTGTTTTAAATATTTGCTCAATATTATTATGATGAACAAAAAAATAACGGCCAAAACTGAATTTATAAGGAAAATTATGGGAATTTTTTTACCGGAAAAGGTTTTCGAAAAACGCCAATGCGCAAGACTTGCCATCGTTGTAAAATGAATTCAGCCGCAATCAATTATTGCAACGGCAACAAATATCCCCTGTATCGGTTATGCCTTAAATATTACCGATTCGCCGACGTGCAAAAAGCCATCCTTAAATTTGCCGCTAACTCATTGACAATGCCCGAAAAAAAGTTCAGTACTTATATCCAGACCCCTCTGGAAGGGGGCAAGCAAACATTTTTCGGTAAACTCGTTGCGCGGGAAAGTTTTGAGCCTACAGGCACACCCGAAACTATGATAGAGGAATAAAAACTCCGGCAGTGATGAAAACCGAAAAAAACAGCTGGGTGAAAATATGTTTAAAAAATTTTGTTTGACTCTTGTTTTTTTGTTCCTGACAGCCATTGATACTTATGCGGCTGGGCCGATAACGCCGGGAGAAGTTCTGAATCTGCAGCAATGCGTTGAAATCGCGCTGCAGAACCACCCCTATATTCACGCGGCGCGGGAAACGGTGCGCGTCTATGAAAGCAGAATCGGTCAGGCCAGGGCCGGTTATCTTCCACAACTGACTTTCGAATCCGGTTATCAGAGAATAGGCGCGGCTTCTTTATCCGGTGTGGATGTTGACCCGTATAATCGTTACTCCAATTCCTTAAACCTGAATCAGTTGCTCTTTGATTTCGGCAAGACATTTAATCAAATACAAATACAAAGCCTGAGCACCGAATCCGCCCGGGCCGATTTTCGGGATGTCTCCGGCCAGGTGATTTTCAATGTCAAGCAGGCGTATTACGTTTATCTGCAGGCTAAAATGAGCGTCGATGTGGCGCGGGAAACGGTCAACCAGTTCCAGCAGCATTTTGAAAGGGCTACCGCTTTTTTTGAAACGGGAACACGCTCCAAAATCGACGTAACCAGCGCGGAGGTCAATTTAAGCAATTCCAAAATCAGCCTGCTCAAAGCGGAAAACACCCTGCGTCTGGCCAGGGTCAATCTTAATAACGCCATGGGCTTAACCAACGCGCCCGCCTATGAAATAAAAGAGACGCTTTCCTATGCTCCCCACAATATTTCTCTGGAACAGGCGCTGAAAAAAGGCTATGAAAACAGGCCGGACATAATTTCGACGACCAAGAAAAAGGAGGCGCTGGAAAAAACCGTTCTTTTAAATCAGAAAGGTTATTTACCCGTGTTATCAGGAAGCGCCGCCTATGGTTATCTTGGCAACGATACGACAACGGATAAAAACTGGAACGTCGGAGTTTTTCTGACTTTCCCTCTTTTCACCGGCCTTTCCACCAAATACCAGATTGATGAAGCCAGGGCCAATTTAAATGTGCTCAAGGCAAACGAAAATTATCTTCTGCAGGCGGTGTCGCTCGAAATTGAATCCGCATACCTTTCACTGCATGAGGCCAGGGAAAGAATCGACGCGGGAAAAGTTATCGTCCGCCAGGCCGAGGAAAATTTGGAATTAGCCAGGGGAAGATACGAGGCCGGTGTCGGCAGTTCCATTGAAATTACAGACGCGATGATTACCTTAAACAACGCAAAAATGACTTACATAACGGCACTTGCCGACTATCAGGTGGCGTGGGCGAATTTGGAAAAAGCAATGGGGGAAAATTAATGAAATTTAAAAAAACCATCATTGCCGCGTTGATTCTTCTCGTCGTTTTCATCGGTTTCTGCTCTTTTTTAAAAAGCGGAAACAATGCGGCTAAATACATAACCGAAACCGTCGGCCGTGGCGATGTTCAGGCGATGGTTTTTGCCACAGGCACGGTCAACGCGGTGACTACTGTCCTGGTAGGCACGCAGGTTTCCGGAACGATAAAAGAATTATTTGTCGATTATAATTCCCCGGTAAAAAAAGGCCAATTGCTGGCGACGATTGACCCGGCAACATTCGAAGCGCAGGTCCAGCAGGCCAAGGCAAACCTGCTTGTAGCGAAAGCCAATACGGAAAAAGCGCGTGTTGCCGTGCACAACGCAAAAATAAATCTGGAAAGAAGCAAAACGCTTTTTGCCAAAAACTTTATATCTAAAAGTGAACTGGATAATTCAGAAACAACGTATCTTTCCGCCGAAGCGCAATTAAAAGCCTCCGAGGCGCAGGTGGCGCATTCCCTGGCCGCGTTGAACTTCGCGCAGACGAATCTTAAATACACTAAAATCATTTCTCCGGTAAACGGAACAGTAATATCACGCAATATTGACGTCGGCCAGACAGTGGCGGCGAGTTTTCAGACCCCGACTCTTTTCAACATCGCGCAGGATTTGACCAAAATGCAGGTAAACACCAGCGTGGATGAGGCGGATATCGGTAAAATCAAAACCGGTCAGTCCGTTAGTTTTTCCGTTGATGCTTATCCGGATATAATCTTTAATGGCGAAGTCTCTGAAGTCCGCAATTCTCCCATTATCGTGCAAAACGTTGTCACCTATGACGTAATTGTGAAAGTTGAAAATCCCGACTTAAAGCTCAAGCCGGGAATGACCGCGAATGTTTCCATTGAAGTTGCCCACAAAAAAGATGTGCTGCTGATACCGGATGCCGCGTTGCGCGTGAAAATTACCGATGAAGAAGCGGCGGCCTCCAGGCAAAAAGGACAAGGCGTCTGGATTTTATCGGACAATAAACCCCGTCACGTCCTCATAAAAACCGGCATCAGCGACGGTAGATTCACGGAAGTGATATCAGGTGACATATCAGCGGGTGACAAAATAATTGTAGAAGTAAACCATCCGGCGAAAAAGAACTCTTCGCCATCAACATCGAGACCTCCGGGGATTTTCAGATAAAATGCCGCTTGTGGAAACAAACAGTTTGCAGAAAACTTACTGCCTGGGTGAAAGCGAAGTCCACGCGCTGAACAAAGTTTCGGTAAAAATAGAGGCGGGGGAATTTGTTGCGGTCATGGGTCCATCCGGCTCCGGCAAATCGACTTTCATGAACGTCATCGGATGTCTGGACGAGCCGACAGGGGGACGGTATCTGCTCGACGGCATTGACGTCAGCAAAATGGACCGCGACGCTCTGGCGCAAATCCGCAACAAAAAAATCGGCTTTGTCTTTCAGGGATTTAATCTCCTTTCCCGCACGACAGCTCTGGAAAACGTGGAAGTGCCCATGCTTTACAACAACACGCCACCCCGAGAAAGAAGAAACAAAGCCAGGCAGGCGCTGAAAGCGCTGGGGCTGGAAGGCAGAGAACATCACCACCCCAATCAACTATCCGGCGGTCAGCAGCAGCGCGTGGCCATCGCCCGGGCGCTGGTTAATGAAGCCCCTCTTCTGCTGGCGGATGAGCCGACGGGAAACCTGGACACCAAAACAAGTATCGAAATAATGGAGCTTTTCGTCCGTCTCAATGAAGAAAATAAAATAACCATCGTCTTGGTCACGCATGAACCGGATATCGCCCGCTTCAGCAAGCGCATAATAAGATTTCTTGACGGCGAGGTTATCAGTGACGAGGTGGCTGTCCGATGATCAGCATACCTTCCACCTTTAAAATATCCCTGCGCGCCCTGCGCGTAAATAAAATGCGTTCGGCTTTGACCATGCTGGGCATCATTATCGGCGTCGGCGCGGTCATCACGATGATTGCCGTGGGAAAAGGAACCAGCGAACAGGTTTCCAAACAGATTGCCACCGTGGGCAGCAACATGATTATTGTTCTGCCCGGCAGCACGACAGCCGGCGGAGTGCGGGGGGGAATGGGCACGCAAATGACGCTTACCCGCGATGACGCGGAAGCCATTGAAAGAGAATGCTCCGCCGTTCTATACGCGGCGCCGATACTGAGCGGCGTCGCGCAAATCGTTTACGGCAACCAGAACTGGGCGACAAGCGTCCAGGGAACAGCAACCAACATGCTCGCCGTGAGAGACCTGTCCCTGACCGCCGGCAGAAATTTTACCGACCAGGACATACGCAATTCGACCAAGGTCTGTATTTTAGGCCAGACTGTCGTGAATATGCTTTTCGGCGGAATGGAGCCGATAAACCAGACGGTGAGAATAAAAAAGGTGCCCTTCATGGTTATCGGCGTTCTGGAAAGCAAGGGGCAATCGGTAATCGGCCGCGACCAGGATGACGTTATATATATTCCGTTGACCACCGCGCAAAAAAGAATATTCGGCACCACTTTTCCGGGCATGGTGCACACGATTGCCGTCAAGGCAAGAAGCGCGGAGGATTTAAGCAGGGCGGAAGAACAAATCACGCAACTTCTGCGGCAAAGACATCGCATCGGCCCGAAACAGGAAGACGATTTTTCCGTGCGCAACCTGACGCAGATGCTGGAGCTCGCCCAGCAGGCGGCAAAAGCAATGGCTCTGCTTTTGGCGGCGATAGCCAGCATATCGCTGCTTGTGGGGGGAATCGGCATTATGAACATCATGCTGGTTTCCGTAACGGAACGCACCAGAGAAATCGGCATACGCATGGCCGTCGGCGCGAAAACGTGGGATATCCGCCTGCAGTTCATCATTGAGGCGATAACTCTTTCTTTAATCGGCGGCATGATTGGAATAATTCTGGGAATAATCGCCTCCCAGCTTCTGTCTTACTTTGCCGGCCTGACCACCATTATTTCCCCTCTGGCCGTGATTCTGGCCGTCGGCTTTTCCGGGCTGGTCGGCGTCTTTTTCGGCTTTTATCCCGCTTACAAAGCCTCCTTGCTCAACCCTATTGACGCGTTGAGGTATGAATAGCCTTTATTATTATGTTGACCCGCACGGTTATTTTAGGTATTAAACAATCCGTCTTCATCTTACGGAGATTATTTTTAATATACGACGATTTCAGGAGGAAAAGGGAAAATGAGCACGGAAATCAAAGCGCCGATGACCGGAAAAATTGCCAGCATCGTGGTTAATGTCGGGGATGAAGTAAACGTGGATGATGAAATTATCATCATGGATGCCATGAAAATGGAAATACCCGTCTATTCGCCGGTCAAAGGAACGGTCAAAGAGATAAACGTCAAGGAGGGGGACTCCGTAAAAACCGAGCAGGTGCTGATGATTATCAGCTGACATTCAGCTTGGTCAAAATAATCCCCCATCAATATTAATTGATTGTTCGTCATAAATATTTAACAGATATCCGTCATCCGGGGCGGGAATTAAAACTGAGGGGGCATGGCGAGTATTCGCCATGCCCCCCTTTTTTCGTAAATACGGCAAAAAAACAAAGAGCGGATTAACCGCGCGCGTTTTGCCCGGCGCGGCTAATACACAATATTCCCTTCACCTGTGCCCCCGCCGCTTCCGGAAAAAGCCTTATCGACATGAATACCACATCCACTCTTGGCACCAGACATTGATATCGTATCAGCGACAACAGTCCCGTAAATCTGTGATTCTGAAGCAAGCAAAAAATCAGCCGCGGGCGCGTATATTCCGCCATAGACTATACCTTCAGAAAAATTAAGATTAGTGGTATCAACGCCCAGAATTCTTACGGCTGTCGCCGGTGATGGCGGCGGGTTAACCTGAGTGTACCCCCGGAGGATAAGCGTTTTTTCTATAAAGAAATCCAACCTTCCGCCGCTTTCTATAATAACCTGCGCAGCATCCATTGTTACATTTCCGTCTCCCAGTGCAGTTTCCACAATAAGCGTAACATTGCCTCTGATTGTAAGCGTTTTAGGAGGTTTTTTATTAAAATTAATATTTCCGGTTCTATACATTGTTGTTTGGCCGGTCACTCCCAGCGGCCTGCTGTCAGTAATGTTAGGGATAATTGTTCCACCCGTGGGCATTACAACAGGGGTATATACCACATTCGTTGTGGCCGCGGTTCTCGGTCCAGGGTCAATAGACCCGGCAGGCGCGACAATGGCAACCGCAGGATTGCCGCCGGCGCCGCATATAGCTTCACCATAAATATAGCCTCCGCTAATCACCGTAATCGCCCCCGCGGTTATCGCGTTGGTGCGGACAATCGCTTTTTTCGTGAACGTCGCCGGGTCATAGGGCCCGATTCTGGAATCGTAACTGTCAATTTCTGCCCTGGCCGAAATCTGAATGCTGCTGACGGCAAAAACCTCCTGGCTGAATTTTATGCTCTCCACGGTAAACGCGATTTTCTGCCGCGCCTCCAGAGGGGTTCCCTCATTAACAATCCCCGTTGATTCCGCAAAGGTATCTCCGACATCGTTCATATCCGTGCTGATGTAGAACTTACTGCCGTCGGCCAAAACAAAGGTCTGGCCGTTAAGCGCTTCAATGACCTCCGGAGTGCCGGCAACATTCGCGTTGTTTATTACCATCGCGGCGTAATTTCTGCCCGCCTGCGCCATGTAGAACGCCTTTTCTCTGTTGCCGATAAACGCCCCTGAAATTGAAGACGACGTAACCAGATACAGCATTCCCGCGCCCAAAATGGCGGCAATGACCACAGCAACAATTATCGCCACAATCGCGGCGCCGGTTTGATTATTTTTCCGCGCCTGGCCCGTATTTTTACCGGACAACAAAACTCTTATCGCCAGCATCATCGTTTCTTTCATAGAAATTATGTTCCTTCCGGCGGGGGCAGCACATCAAAGGAAGGGGCCACCCGGGCATTAAAAGTCGATATTGTGTTTTCCGCGCCCTTTACGCTCAGCGTGATTTCTATCATCCGCCGCGTATCCGCCCATGTTGTTTGGGCGGCGCCGTCAAAAGTGTCGTAATAGGCAAGCGAAAAATCATCGACATCATCGGTAAGCGTATCGCTATTTAAAAGAAGATTTGTCCCGCTTCCTCCCCACGATATCGTACGGGTATTCGCGTCCCGATAGGAAGTAAACGTGATAGACGTGGCGCTGGCGGCGCTGACTATTCTGACATTGTTGAGTTCCTTGACCATCCGCGCCATGGCAATCTGCCCCTTGAGCAGAGTATCGGCGTTGGTTCTGGCGAAAAAAAAGTTGTTGACCATCTTCACCACAGAAAGGCCGACTACCGCCGTCACCAGACCGACCAGAAGAAGCACAACGACGATTTCTATTAAGGTAAACCCCTTTTTATTCAACATTACGCGTTTCATAATCCCCTTATTGCGTGACGATAAGTGTAAGTAATATGGATAGTGTTTCGTCCAGATCATTTTTAACCGTCACTTTCAGCGTGTTCTGCGGATCGCCTGCGGCAAGCGGCGCCTCCGAGTTGTCGACAAACTTTATAAAGTGATTGTCTACCACCGTATAGCCTTGGCCGTAGATACAAGGTGTTTCCGCGCTGCACACCGTTCCTTCCGCACCGATTTTTGTTTGAATGCCGGCCAAATCCGCTTTGTAGTTTGAATTATAATCGGTAAATATATTTTCCATAACCTTCTGCAGTGCCATGGTTTTTGCCGCCTGGTTTAGCGGTTGGACGCTTTGGGTAAGCGTCGTGCTGGAATAAGAAAACACCATCGCGGCCAGAATCGCCGCCACCACTATGGCGATAATTATTTCGACCAGAGTAAATCCTTTATCGCGGTTGTTTTTTGCTCGTCTCATGGAATGAACCCCGTATTTTGCGTGACAACAACAGTCTGCGGAGACACCCCGTCGGTAATCGTAACGGTAATGTTGCCTGCGCCGGGGCTTCCCCAAACGTCAAAGGTCAAAGGCGACGCGGAAGCGCTCACCGTAATTCCCGCGGGAAGATTGTGCGTGGCCGAGTCATCGCCCGGAAAATTAATTGTCGCGGTGCTGCCGTTTTGCTGCAGCGTATAGGAATTCGCGGAAAACGCTATCCCCCAGGTAGCGTCATTGACGCCTAAAGAGGTGTCCGCGTCAGAGAGCGCCCGGAACTGGGCATAACGGATGTTTGACTTCATTATTTCCACTTCCGCGGCAACAGTATAATCAGAAGGAGCAGTAAAGCGGGCTATGGCAATGGCGCCGATAATGGCAATAACCAGTATTGCGGCAATTATTTCAAATGACGTAAATCCTGCGGCACAGTTATCATATTTTTTTTTCATGATTTTCCGATTCTCTATCGGAACCTATTTCCGAACAGCTGGAATAAATTCCCTAAAAAACATCGCTAAATTGGCGCTTTTAAACTTCCGGCAACAAAATTATAGGGAAAGCCGCCCTGACTGTCAAGAAACTCTTGACGGTTTCGGCTGTTAATTTGGACATTGCGCGAAAGCGACTAACCAACAGAACAAAACCCCTGAAAAAAAACAAATATATTAACTTCATTCTTTCCCGACACTCACATCAAGAGGCATACAACGCTCTTTTGTCCAATTTAGTCCAAAAAATAGAAAAAAGGGGTCAGCGACAAACTGCGTAACCCCTTGAAATTACGTGAGCCCTGTCGGGATCGAACCGACAACCTACTGATTAAGAGTCAGTTTTATACAGTATTTCAATAAAATAATTAATTTTCACTTGACTTAATTTCCTTTAATATTTATGATACTTACATGACCACAAGCGAGCATTGATGTTAATCCACTTTCACGCTGTTTCACGCATCATGTTAGCTATAGGTTAGCACGGCAAGACTTACTAACTAATAAAAAGTTTTAAAAAAGAGGTTATCAAAATGGCCAAACGGGAAAAAACAAAATTTGTCGGCGTCTATCGCAGAGAAGCCACTGGACGGATTTTCAAGGGCAAGCCTGATGTTTGTTTTGATATTGCTTATCGCGACAAAAATCAAAAATTGACATGGGAAAAAGTGGGCTGGTTAAGTGAAGGCTATTCTGAAAAACTTGCGGATAATGTCCGCAGTGAAAGGTTACGCGCTATCAGGCACGGCCAGGACTTACCACAAGAGAAAAAGCGGACTCCACTCTTTAGAACTGTATGGGAAAAATATCTTTTGTGGGCGTCCACTAACAAGGCCAGAGGCGCGCGAGATGATATTTCATTGTTCAAAAACTGCCTTGAACAAACACTGGCCGAAAAGAGATTAAACGAAATATCGGCCTTTGACCTGGAAAGACTAAAATCAAGCTTATTAAAAAAAGGCTATGCACCGGCAACGGTAAAACATTGCCTTGTCTTGATCCGGCAGATTTACAATAAGGCCTTGACGTGGGGAATGTATCAAGGCACTAATCCAGTTAAGGGCGTTAAAATGCCTTCAATCCAAAATCAAAAAACGCGCTTTTTATCGCGTGAACAAGCTGAAAAACTACTAGACTCATTATCGGAAATGACACGGCCAGACCTCCACGACATGACACTTTTAAGCCTCCACACTGGCATGCGAGCCGGTGAAATCTTTAATTTACGCGGCAATGCTCTTGACTTTCAAAATGACATTATCCGTATAGTTGACCCTAAAAATAAACAAACGCGCCACGCCTATATGACAAAAAAAGTCAGGGAAATGCTTTTAAAACGAAAGCCGGACGCGCCGGAAAATTTTGTATTTCCTGACAGGAACGGAAAAAAGATTGTTTCCATATCGCAGAGCTTTTCTAAGATAATTAAAAAACTAGGATTTAATAAAAATGTAATTGATGTCCGGGAAAAGGTAACTTTTCATTCGTTACGACATACATTCGCAAGCTGGCTTGCCATGCAGGGGGAAAGCTTAATCACAATCCGCGATCTGCTAGGCCACAAAACAACGGCCATGACTGAAAGATATTCGCACTTAATCGCAGATCACAAACGACGCGCGGCGGAGCTATTGGAGGATAATTTTACTAATGGGAATAAAATCGCCAAAATAAATAACATTAAAAGTATTTAGATTTATTAGTATTATAATTTTAGCAAATAATTTTTCATGCAAAACTTGACAGGAACGCGAACATTGATTTATAGTTTTTCATAATGAAGTTGTTCTTCAAAATTTAAAACAAGAATTTTTCAAGACCCGTTTTTAACTGGCTCACGAGCCGGACTGAAGAGAAAATTTTAACTCTAACGTCCGGCTTTTTTTATTGCCGGAAGAAAGGTCGAAAAAAAATGGAAAAAATAATTTTAAATACACGCGACGCCGCGGCATTTTTAACAGTTAGTCCGGGAACTCTTCAAAATTGGAGGAGTCAGAAGTTTGGACTGCCTTACCATAAAATCGGAGGCAGAGTTGTTTACTTTGCCGATGAGCTAGAAAAATTCGCCCGCGGCGGTGAAGTCAAAATCCACAGCCTCCGCAAGCGTTAAGGGGAGGTAGTGGACGCCATGAATTACCAGCTCGAACCATTCGTTAAAAACACTTCTGGCCTTGCACCTTCACACCTTGCGGATTTGCGCAAATCAGGGTTGAATGATGAGACAATTCAAGAGGCAAGATTTAAGTCAGTGCCGCCGCGCCTGATTAATAAAATACTGGGCTTCAATGCGCAAATTGATTCATTGATCGAGATACCATATCCGGGAACTGATTTTTCAAGATATAAACTATTTCCGCCGCTAACTGATCGCGAAGGCCACAGTATAAAATACTTTCAGCCCAAAGACTCCGCGCCGCGTCTTTACGTGCCGCCTGGCTTTGATTGCACTAAAAAGCTTTGGCGAATTACTGAAGGGGAAAAGAAAAGCCTCAAAGCCACACAAGACGGCCTTAACTGTTTGGGCGTGGGCGGTGCTTACAGTGGCGCAAAAAAGAACGGTGACGGCAAATCAGATTTAATCCCAGACTTGCAAAACATACCTTGGCAAAACAAAATGGTTGAGATAATCCCGGACGCTGATTTTAAAACAAACGATCATGTTAAGCGTGGATTTTATCGCCTTGCTAAATTGCTTGAAGAAAAAGGCGCAATGGTTTTTATCGTTGAACTACCGGACGGATTAAAACTTGATGACTATTTATGTCACCACACCGCCGCCGACTTTGAGAAGCTTCCGCGCTTAACGTGCCAGGCGAAAGAATTTGAAGAAGCAAAACTTGCTGAAGCTAAAAAACTAACCATTCAAGACATAATACTTTCAACGGGTGATCTTCAGAGAATTAGCTTTCCGCCAAAAAAGGAATATATCAATCCGCTAATCAGGGAAGGACAAATTATTTTAATATCTGGTTGGCGCGGAGTTGGTAAAACATGGTTTGCGCTATCATTAGCGAACGCGAACACAACGGGGAAAAGGTTTGGCCACTGGGAAATTATCAATTCAGTGCCTTGGCTATATCTTGACGGTGAAATGGCTATTCAAGACATTCAGGAACGCTATAAACAATTAAATCCGTCCGGTGAAGAAAAAGCACCGCTTTATTTTTATTCAGAGGCATACGCAAATCACTTAGGTTTGCCGCGTGCTTCGCTTGTAAATCCACAGTGGCGAGATGAGCTAAAAAGCGTTTCGCTAGGCATGGGAATTAAAATAATTGTGTTTGATAATATCGCCTCACTTGCACCGGGAATTGATGAAAATTCTAAAAAGGATTGGGATCCGATTAACCAATATCTGCTTGACCTCCGCTTTAATGGAATAACGTCCGTCTTGCTTCATCATGTAAATAAAGAAGGCGGTCAGCGCGGCACGTCAGCGCGAGAAGATAATATTGACTTGTCGGTAATGTTAAAACAGCCGTCAGGCTACTTGCCAGAGTCCGGCGCGGATTTTATCGCCTCGTTTTCAAAGGCGCGTGTAGCATACGCCGATTTGAATAAGCTTCAGGACGTCCGCTTTACGTTAACCGAAATGGACGGGGATTTAATCTGGGAATGGCGGAACGTAAAGGCCGAAATTAAACAAGAGGTCTTAAGAATGATCGATCAAGGCATGGACTATAAAGACATTGCCTCGGAGCTTGGTATTTCAAAGGGACGTATTAGTCAAATCAAGGCGGAAGGGAAAAAATAAGGCCATGAATAGGCTAAACAAAAAACTAAACGGGCGGCTAAACGGTATAGATATAAAATCGTTTAGTGCCGACTAAACGGAGCTAAACGGAGGGGCGTTTTATTAAATATAATAAGTGGTTAAGTGTTTAGTAGTAACTAAACAGGCCTAAACGGTCTAGTTTAGTTTAGTCCCCCCCGTAGGGGGGCTAAACACTAAACGGAAGCTAAAAAGTAAATGATAAAACTTGCTCCAAAGGTGAAAAATATGAACCTCCAACAGAAAATTAAAAAAGTGGCCGACGCCACGCGAGGCATGAAGGGCTTATTTCAGGCGGACATCATTCATAAAGAAGGTTGTCCGGCGCGAAGCACCGGAAACATAATCGCCTGTAATTGCGATTTTACGGTCACTGTTAAGCGCAAAAACAGTGATCAAACAGTGAGCGCGGAAAAGCAAAAAGTTAGCAATAAGTTAGCAAAGCGGATTAATGAGAAAAGCAAAAAGGATATAAGTCATTGAATATAAAGCGAAATAAACAAGTATTTTTATGGATACTTACTGACTAATAATCAGATAGTATATACAAATAAAACAATGAAAAAAGGAAAATTAACAATAAAAATAGAAACTTACACACGAAAGGGGAAACAATTATGAAACCAATGGGAAACTTATTTGCGAGCAAGGTATTTGAAGGCCTTAGGGAGTCCGCCGGAGTATATGGCGATGATCAGGCTTTGCTTCACCTTGGCGCGGTATTATTGAGGACGGCGGAGGCATGGTCAGCTTTTGAAGATTTTATTTCAAGACCGCACCCGGCAACGGATAAAGGCAAACACAAGCTAGAAGTCGAAGCAAAGGCCAAAAAGCTTTGGGAAAAATTTATTAAAGAACGCGAAGAGGCACAGGATCGCCTTGCGCTACGTTATGCCGAAATTGAAACAAAGATTGAGGAACGCCTTGGAGTAAAGCACGCTAAAGAACGGCCTCTTGAAGCTATGGAAATTAGAACCTCACTAAAAGGCATTTCAAAAGATGAACGAATGACACGCCTTCAGCAAGCAATTGCGAATAATGACACCTCTATAATGGGAGCGGTATTTAGTAACCATGCCTTTATTTCCGGCTTTACTGAAGGTCAATATCGGCAATACAGACAATCCGCGGCTTTAAAAAATGCACCTGAAGAAATGAAATTGAAAGCGGTTTTGAACCATGCAGACGAATTGCTTTCATCGCAGTTTGGCCGAATTCAAGAAGGCATTCAGGGCGTTACAAACAAGAGTGTAAACCGCCTTGCAGACGCGGCAGATAAAGCAAGCGAGCGATTGTCAAAGGCTTTAGCATAATGTTCATGGCGTCCGGTCATAAGCCAGCCGGGCGGATTGCGGACTGGTAACCCGCAGTCGTGCAGGGCTTTACTTCCAACGAGTAGAGCCTTGCACCTCCTCTAATTACATGGCTTCAGAAAACTGAACACGGAAAACGATTTTACTAACTTTTACTAAGAAGGAGTTTAAACAAAATGGATATAGAACAAAGCGAATTTCAAATCACCGATAGAATGAAAAAGTTTGTTGATGAATATCTGATTGACTTTAATGCAACGCAAGCCGCCATTAGAGCCGGATATTCACCGGACACGGCTAACGAGCAAGGTTCTCAATTACTGGCACGTCCAGACATTAGGGAACTGGTTGCAGAGGGTCAAAAAGCGATTGCGGAAAGAACACAGACCTTTCAAGATAATGCAGTTGATGAATTAAAGATTGTTGGCTTTTCCGATTTAGCGGATTTTTTGACAGTCAAAGAAGGCGGCATTGTTGAACAGAAAAGTTTTGATCAATTAACCAAAGCGCAAACCAGGTGCATTAAAAAAATTAAACAGACGGTCAGGACTTCTCATAGCTCCGATGGAACTATACTTCATCAAACAGCCACGCTTGAAGTTGAATTGTATGACAAATTAAAGGCACTCGAATTGCTAGGCCGTCATCTCGGTATGTTTAACGACACGCTTAGACTCGAAGGGGCTTTGCCATTAACGATTAGTTTTGATGTCCTTCCGGCGGTCAGTGACGTTATAATCACAACAGGCCAAGGCAAAGAGCAAAAGAAGCTTCAGGCATGACCGCAAGTGCGGCGAATGGCTAAAAGAGAATGTTAAGCAAGGCGGTGAACACGGCAATCAATATAAAAAAGTGGCAAAGTTGCAAGATGTTACCTTGGCAGACATAGGCGTCACTAAGAACGAGTCAAGCCGCTTGCAGACCGCAAGTGCGGCGAATGGCTAAAAGAGAATGTTAAGCAAGGCGGTGAACACGGCAATCAATATAAAAAAGTGGCAAAGTTGCAAGATGTTACCTTGGCAGACATAGGCGTCACTAAGAACGAGTCAAGCCGCTTGCAGACCGCAAGTGCGGCGAATGGCTAAAAGAGAATGTTAAGCCAAGTAATCAATATATTGCCGGTAACAAGATGTTACCTGCACTAAAGGACATAGGCGTCACTAAGAACGAGTCCAGCCGCTTGCATGACCGCAAGTGCGGCGAATGGCTAAGAGAGAATAAGCCAAACTTTGACAAAGGCGCGGCACAGACGCGGTCACAAGATGTTACCACGTTAAGACTTTCAGACATAGGCGTCACTAAGAACGAGTCCAGCCGCTTGCATGACCGCAAGTGCGGCGAATGGCTTAAAGAGAATGTTAAGCAAGGCGGCACTGGCAGTAACCAGTATAAAAAAGAGCTAAGGTCAAATGATGTTACTTTAGCAAGTCTTAACGTCACCAAGAACGAGTCAAGCCGCTTGCAGAAAATCGCGGCTATTCCTGACAAAATTCCCATTTTGGGAAATTTGCAAGACGCCTAAGCAAAAAGAGTTTGTTGGTCATGGTAACTTTGTTAAGTGGATTGAGTGCAATTTAGATATAAGCCCATCACATGCAACAAGATATATAAAATTATTTGAACATTCTGACAAATGTAACAATTTGTTATCTTTGCAAGACGCCTACAAGCAGATTGAAACCATTGAAGCACAGGCAAAATTGACTCTTGAAATGCTCACAGGAATATGCTTTGATGAACATACAGAAATTAACAACGTCAACGATTTTCGTTGACACCCCGAAAAGAGGCGGTCGATATGATCGCCTTTTTTTATTATTTTTATCCGGTCAAGCAAAGACTCACAGTTAAAAATAAAGTCGCTTAGAACGCAAAATAACGCAAGCCAGACACTATCTAATCAAATAAAATCCACTTCAGACAAATTTAAGTCTTTTTCTCTTTACGTCTAAAAGTGTTAGCATTATGTTAGCACCGAAAAAAAAGGGATTAAGCAAAAATGCCTAACCCCTTGATTTTATGGTGAGCCCT
>ENA-UOWE01000582-UOWE01000582.1-activated-sludge-metagenome-genome-assembly--contig:-NODE-582-length-51331-cov-24.613308_pt1 | contig 51331 bp, 38 predicted proteins | sample MGYA00249841_ERZ761562 | MGnify/ENA primary metagenome ERZ761562 (study PRJEB28883, sample SAMN05720200) | activated sludge metagenome | isolation source: Anaerobic digester | place: Japan...
GCACATTTTGCTCGTTTTTAGCACTTTGCGCTCTGGTTGCACAATACTTACGTTAGAACAAATTTTCTGCCTCCGCCCTCACGGCTACCCAAAAACAACGAGCCGTGAGGACAGCAAAATGCACGAGCCGTGAGGTCTCTGCTCCCTCTTTCTGATTTTGAAAATGTGCAAAATCTGTTTCTGCGAATCCCATTACGCGGAAACAGCCAAATTGGTGGGCAAAACAGTACCCGGGTACTATAGATTTTGCCTCTGCGTTTTGTACAATAAGAATATAACCAACATCTAACACAAGGAGGCGGGTCTATATGGTACTGACGTTCATCATCGCGCAGTCGACATTTCTCTCGGCCCTGGTGACCTGGCTACTACTACGAAAACGCTAACTGACAGGAGCACCCCCAGAGCGCAGGCTATGATACAGCCTGCGCTTTTTTGTTGTTTTCCTCCTCCTCACGGCGCAGACGATAGAGCATCATCGCGTACTCCAGAATCTGCCGCCGCTCGCGGGGTTGCAGGTACTTCATCACATCCCGCAGTTCGGTCAGGTTCATATCCTCGACCGGTGTAGGTAAAGACGGTAGCAAACCGGCGCGCCGAAAAATATCTTCGGGCGGCATTTTTAGCGCATTGGCAATCGCACTACACATCCTGGAATGGCTGGAACAGCAGAAGGTAGGTCCTGTGCCCGAATGGTGCGCCAGTTCGGAGATGCTGTGGGCACTGTGGACGCGCCTGCACGCACAAGGCCGGCGCGGCATTCCCCTGCTGCTCGTCACGCCTCAAGTCGTGCAGGACTATATCGGCTTTCTGATGGCCCCCGGTCACAACGGCAATGGCGGGTCCAACGATCCGCGCGCCGCCGATGGCCGCTACAGTCCGGCGACGCTGGCAAAGAAGCGTTCGGCGCTCAACACCTTCTTTACCTTCACCCAGAAAAACCGGCTCACCCTCGGCAATCCGTTGGAAGGCGTGGATGATCCGCTGTGCGTTGCACGGGACACCCGCCAGAGCGTTGCAAAGCCGCAGACCCTCACCCGGGCACAGGCCGAACGCTTGCTGAGCGCCGTGATGAATGCGTACATCATCACCGAGAATCCCGAACGCAAAGCGCAGGCCATCCGCGACCAGGTGATGATCGAACTGATGCTGCTCCACGGCCTGCGCAACATCGAAATCCACCGGCTGAACGTGGATGACTATGTGCCCAGGGCGCGCGGCGAGCAAGCGACACTGACCGTCACCGGTAGAGGGGACAAGGCTCGCGCCATCTTCCTGCGCCCGGAGATGCAGGCGGAACTCGATCTGTGGCTGAACACGCGGGCGTTGTTTCGTTTCGATACACCGGCGTTGTTCGTTAATTTGCACGGCGGCGATGGGCAGTACAACAGCGGTGAACGGTTGAGCCAACGCTCGATCCGCGAGCGCGTGGACGTGTATCTGGAAAAGGCCGGGCTGAAGCAAGAAGGCGTGAGCTGTCAGACGCTGCGCCACACCTACGCCACGCTCTATGTACAGGCAAAGGGGCAGGCCGCCAACCGCGCGGTGCTGGCGGCCTCGTTGGGCCACAGTGATCCCAAGAGCACCGACGTGTACTTCGATTGGATCCACGCAGTCGCGGAGAACCCCAGTGAGCCGTTGATGGAGATTCACACCGCCGCGCAACGCCAGGTGGAGACAGCGTCAAGCACAACCACCAAAGCGGGTGCGCATCACCACAAGGCTAGAAATTGACCACCGGACTGGGCCATTGTTAAGGTACCGTCAGGTCCAGTGTAAGGGCGAAGCTGGACACGGCAAACAAAGGGAGCAGGCCGGGATGAAAAAGGGGGAGTTGATATGGTAACGCCACGCAAACGTGGAGGCTATGTATGGAAACAGGAAATGGGTCGCGCACTGCGGACGAACAACACCGCGCGCCAGGCCATCCGGCGCATCCTCGACGAGCGCCCTGGCCCGACGCTGACGGCGCTGTATCTGGCAGAGGCGGCTCTGGCCTTGGGGGAGAACCTGGAGGCGCTGCTCTTTATACAGGCGATTGAAGAACCCACGCCCGGAGTGCTCTGTGACCAAGGCTGACCAATCCGCCCCAACCAACCGCAGCCAAAACGAGCAGACGCCCTCCTTCTTCGTCTTCCCCGACTCGCAGCGCTACAAGTGCTTCGGCTGTGGGGCGAGCGGCGACCTGTTCGACTTCGTGATGCAGCGCGAGGGCTGGGATATGGACACGGCGCTGCGCGAGTTGGCGGCGCAGGCGGGGGTGGTCTTGTCGCCACAATCCGCCGAGGAGAAGCGCCGCCTGTTCTTGCAGCGGGAGAAGGAGACCGTCTTCGCTGTAGCGGCGGATTACTTCCACCAGGCGCTGGGATTGGCGCGCGGCGAACAGGTGGAGACCGGTTCACCGGGGCTAGACTATGCACGGCGGCGGCGCTTCACCGATGAGACCCTGCGCGCTGCTGGGGTGGGCTTCTTCGGCAAGGCGTGGAGTGACTTGCGTGAAGCACTCAGGACTGCGGGTGTTGATCTGGAATGTCCGGCCGCCGTGGCGCTGGTGGGCTATCGCGGCGATGTGCGCGCCTGGGGGGAGAAGTACAGCGTGCAACCTGCTGCGCAATGGATCGAAGCGGGCAAGATCAAGGCGCTGCCACCCAATCTCCTCATCTATCCCCATATTCTACACGGACGCGTGGTCTACCTCAGCGGGCGCTACATCGCGCCGGGCGAGGACGGCCCCAAGAGCTGGAATCCACCCAGCGCCCTGGTGGGCGAGCGTGCGCCATACGGTAACTGGCTGTGGGGCCGCGCCAAGCCCGAAAGTGGGGAAAGCACGTTCCCATACTCGGTAATCGTCGAGGGGCAGGCCTGCGCGTTGACCCTGGGACAGTGGGGTATTCCCGCGCTGGCAATGGCGGGCTGCGATCTGGGCGAACGGCCCGACGCGCAGCATCCGGTTCTGGTACAGGTGCAGCGACAGTTGAATTTAACTGAAGGTCGGGCAGTGTTAGGCCTGGATCAGGATGCGGCCGGCTCTGCGGGCACGCCCAAGCTGGCGGCAGTGCTGCTCAACCTGCTGGGACTCAAAGCCACCGCCTTCCACGCCGTCGCCTGGCCGCAGGTGGATGTGAATGCCTGGTTGCAGGCCGACGGCACGGCAGCGGAGGCCCGGACCCTGCTGGCCCAGGCCCCAACCTGGATCGACGTACTGCTGGAAAACGCCCGTCCGGCAGAAGGGGCAGCAGAAGGCAACAAGCACGCCGTGCAAACCCTCTTCACGGCACTGGCCGAATTGGACGTGTACGACGTAGCGCGGATGCGCGAGAAGATCAGTCACACGCTCCAGATGAAGCGTGGCCTCTTTGACACCTTGCTCAAAGCGGCGCGGCAGGAGACCGGCCTGGATGATGACGGCAAGCCCAAGTATGTGACCGTCGGCGGGCGACTGTGCCACCGGTTCTACGACGGGCACGGGAACGAGATTTTCACCCCCTTGTGCAACTTTACCGCGCAGATTCTTGCCGAGATTGTCGAAGATGACGGCGAAGAGCAAACACGCATCTTCCGCATCGGCGGGCACCTGGTCGACGGCACGCGCCTGGTGCAAGTGGACGTGGCGGCGGGCGACTTCGCCGCGATGAACTGGATCCTGCTCCGCTGGGGCGCGCGGGCGGTGGTGGAGGCCGGAGCGGCGACGCGGGATCACCTGCGCGCGGCGATCCAGGCCACCAGCCGCGATGTGCAGCTACAATACGTCTACCGGCATCTGGGTTGGCGCGAGATTGACGAACGGCACGTGTATCTTTCCGGCAACGGCGCGGTGGGGCGTGACGAGGTGGAAGTGGCCCTGCCGCCCGACCTGGCGCGCTACCGTCTACCCCAGCAACCGGAGCATATCGAAGACGCATTGCGCGCCTCGTTGCGCTTCCTGGATGTGGGCGAGCATCTCGTCACCGTGCCGTTGCTGGCCGCGATGTACTTCGCCCCGTTGTGCGCGCTGGTGTCGCCGACCTTCACCCTGTGGGTGTACGGGACGACCGGCAGCCTCAAGAGCACCCTAACCGCGCTGGCCCTGTGTCACTACGGCAAGTTCGCCTACAACACCCCGCCCGCCTCGTGGACGGGCACAACGAATGCCTTGGAGAAGAAGGCGTTCCTGGTCAAGGATGCGCCCTTGTGGATCGACGATTACACCCCACAAAGCACGTTCCAGGGGATGAGCGAACTGAAGGGCAAGGTGGACCAGCTCTTACGCGACTGGGGCAACCGCTCCGGACGAGCCAGGATGCGCGCCGACTTGCAGTTGCGCCAGACGTTCGCCCCGCGCGGGCTGATCATCGGCACAGCCGAGCAGTTGCCGCCGGGGCAAAGCATCCAGGCGCGGCTGTTCCAGGTGGAGGTCCACCCGGAGATGATCACGCGCGGCGCGGATTCGCCGTTGACCAAGGCGCAGATCGATGACGCGCCGCTGTATCCCCACGCAATGGCCGGCTACGTCCAATGGTTGACCGAGCAATGGGACACACTGAACGAGGTTCTACCCGAACGTCTGCTCACCTACACCGAAGCGGCGCGGGAGAAAGGCGCGCATCTGCGGATGCCGAACAACGTGGCGACGCTCTTCCTGGGCTGGGAGCTATTCCTCGACTACTGTCTGCATTGCAAGGTCGTCACGGACACCGAGTACGCCGACCTGCGCGAACTGGGCTGGACGGTATTGATCGCGTTGGGCGAAGCGCAGCAGGATGTGGCGCAGGAGGAGAAGCCGGTGGAACTGTACCTCACCGCGTTGCGCCAATTGCTCCACCAGGGGACGCTCTACCTGCGCAGCCGCGAGTATCCCGACCTGGTGGACCGGGAGTATCCCAAGCTCTCCGTCCGTGCGGCGAACGCGGAGTTCGTGGGCTGGTATGACGATCAATACATCTATCTACTTTCCAAGGTGGCCTTGCGCGTGGTGCACAAGTTCTACCGGGACAGCGGGGTGGTGTTCCCCGATACCGAGCACGGGTTGAAGGTGAAGCTCAAGGAGCAGGGGCTGTTGTTTCCGGCAGAGAGTGGGCGCGAACCCTTCTTCTACCAGCTTCCCATTGAGGGCCGTCCACGCGTGCTGCGGATCAGCAATTTTCTCTCTGTTGACACAGAACCCTCTTCCTGAAAACACGTGAAAACCGTGAATTACGTGAAAGATGTTCATAGTATTCACGGATTTCACCGATTTCACGACTTTTGTAGAAGGGGTAGAGGCTTATAGAGAAAGAAAAAGGAATTCAGACGCGTTCCAGGTATAACGCACAAGGCCATAGTAGGACGGAAAGGGCAGTTTGTGCGAGTTACGGTTCAGAGGGAATGAGATCTGATAACGAAGAGCCAGCCATAATTGCGCTGGCTCTTGTTGCGTGTTATACTGATTGCGGAGGACCACACAATGGCTGATCAACCTTCCTATACCCAACTGGTAGCGCAGGCGCTCTCCACGGCATCTGCACCGCTAACACTGGATGAAATCTGGGCACACGTTGCGCAAGTGCGTCCAGTGCAGACGCGCAACCCGCGTTCGACACTGCGGAACGCCCTCAACAGTTTACCTTTGGCGGCCACATTGGGTGGGCGTCCGGCGCGCTACACCTGGTGGCCAAACCACCTTACCGGGAGCGTCTTCCGCCAACCGTTGAGCGCAGCAGATGTGTCTTCCGGTGGTCTGGTCTTGGATATCGAGAGCTGGCTGGCGCTCTGGCCTGACTTCTTTGTCGGTGCGCTGCGCAGTTCAGGCGCGGTGACGCTTGACTTGGCGGGCGGGCCGGTTTTGGAGACCTGTGTGGAACATCTGGTGCAAGGCGAGTCCTTTTGGGGCTTGAAGCCGCTGCCGGCTCTGGCCGCGTGGTATCAACGTGTGGGGGCAACGCCCGGAGACGATTTGATCGTGCAGGTTGTGGATGTTGCTGCACGGCGCTACACTGTGAGCCTGGCCCGGCGGGCCAAACTTGATCCAGAGGCAATCGCGGCCCGCAATCAAGCATTGGCCGACATTGCAGAACGCTTGGTGCGCCAGGGTGCTGATGATATGCCGGACTCCTATTTGATACCGCGTTTGATTGCCAGTGACGTCTACCAGCACGCCTTGCCGCCTGAACCCTGGGATAAGGTCTTGCGGGCTGATCTGCGTTTTGTTGTCCGCGAAGGACGCAATGCATGGCTGGTAGACAGACTGGTGAATGCATTGGAGCAGGAAACACCGTCATCACCCGATCCGTTCGACGTGCCACGTCCTGGAGGGCAATGGCGTAAGGCGCGCAGTGAGGCAGAGCGCCGGGCGTGGGCGGAGTATTTCTTCAGCCGAGGCATGGATTACCGGTGGGCCGGCTATGCTGTAGCAGATGAAGCCTACTACCGCGCCGCCGTGCGGCTTGATCCCGGTCATGCTGATGCCTGGGTGCATATTGGGAATTGCCGTTTCAATGAGGGACTCGTGATCGAGGCGCTGGCCCATTATCGGCGCGCGCAAGCTGCTGCCGAAGCACGGACGATTGGCAATCCAGCAACCTATCGACGCCCCTTTTGGGGGGATTTGGACTCCCGGCCCTTTATGCGCGCGCTGCACGGGCAGGGGCTGTGCTTATGGCGTTTAGGGCAGACAGCAAACGCGCGCGAAGTTTTTGCCTGGATGCTGGCTTTGAATCCCAACGACAATCAGGGCGCACGATTCTTGTTGCACGATCTCGATGAAGGCTTGAGTTGGGAAGAGAGTATGGCGCGTGAAGAGCAGGAACAGCAGGGGTATTATCGGAAATGAAAATGAACCCCAAGCACTCTTGGTATTAAAGAATTTGCACAGATTCCTGCCTTGCATATACTCGAAAGAGATTGTGTGCAGCACATTTGCCGATAATTTCAATACATCGGTAAATACAATTGTTGTGCATTTTGTTCACGCGTGGAGGTCCGATGCCACGAATCTTCGATAACATTGACCAAAAGCTTCTCCCCGCCCTCCGGGAAACCCTGGACGTTGCCTACCGCGCCGATTTCTGCGTGGGCTACTTCAACTTGCGCGGCTGGCGCGAGATTGACGCCCACATCGAGACCTGGACCGGCGGGGATTCCGACTATCGCTGCCGCCTGCTGGTGGGAATGCAACGCCGCCCCGAAGAGGAACTGCGCGCCGCGCTCAGCTTCCGCCAGGATGACAACCAGATGGACAACCGGCGTGTGGTGCAGCTCAAGAAGGAACTGGCGCAAGAGTTCCGCGATCAGTTGATCCTCGGCGCGCCCACCAACGCCGACGAAGAAGGCTTGCGGCGACTGGCGCAGCAGCTCAGGGCCGGGAAGCTCGTCGTTAAGCTGTACTTGCGGCATCCACTGCACGCCAAGCTCTACCTGTTGCACCGTCAAGACATCGCCACGCCCCTCATTGGTTTTATGGGCAGCAGCAACCTCACTTTCTCCGGCCTGGCGGGACAGGGCGAACTGAACATTGACGTGTTGGAACAGGATGCCGCTCACAAGCTGGCGCAGTGGTTCGAGGATCGCTGGGATGATCGCTGGTGTGTGGACATCTCGCAGGAATTGATCACCATCATCGAGGAAAGCTGGGCGGCGGAGAAGCTCACCCCGCCCTACTACATCTACCTCAAGATGGCCTATCACCTTTCACAGGAGGCCCGCGCCGGACTGACGGAGTTTCACATTCCGGCACAGCTCTACAACACGATGTTCGATTTCCAGAACGCCGCTGTGAAGATCGCGGCGCGGCATCTCAACCAACGCGGCGGCGTGCTCATCGGCGACGTGGTCGGCCTGGGCAAGACGCTGATGGCCACAGCGGTCGCCAAAGTCTTCGAGGAAGACTACCTGCTGGAAACGCTCATCATCTGCCCCAAGAACCTGGTGAAGATGTGGGAGTTCTACCGCGACGAGTATCACCTGCGCGCCAAAGTGCTCTCCATCACCCGCGTGTTGCAGGATTTGCCGGAGCTGCGCCGCTATCGCCTGGTGCTGATCGACGAAAGCCACAACCTGCGCAATCCCGAGGGCAAGCGCTATCGCGTCATCCGCGAGTATATCCAGCAGAACGACGCGCGCTGCATCCTGCTCTCGGCCACGCCTTATAACAAAACCTACCTCGATCTTTCGGCCCAACTGCGCCTCTTTGTGCCGGAGGAGGCCGACCTGGGTCTGCGCCCGGAACGCCTGCTGCGCGAGATCGGCATCCCGGAGTTCAACCGGCGCTATCAGTGCCCGCCGAGTTCCCTGCAAGCTTTCGAGAAGAGTGAATATGCCGACGATTGGCGCGAGTTGATGAGCCTGTATATGGTGCGCCGCACGCGCAGCTTCATCCGCGATAACTACGCCAAACCCGATGACGACGGGCGCAAGTACCTGGAATTCCCCGATGGTACGCGCGCCTACTTCCCCGCGCGGATTCCCCAAACGCTGCGCTTCACCATTGACGAAAACGATTCCCGCGACCAGTACGCCCGGCTGTACGCCGAACCGGTGGTGGAGACGCTCAACGCGCTGCACCTGCCTCGCTACGGGTTGGGGAACTACGTCCACCAACGGCCCAAAGTCGCCCCCACGTCTCAAGAGAAACACATTCTGGACGACCTCTCGCGGGGCGGGCGGCGCTTGATGGGTTTCTGCCGCACCAACCTGTTCAAGCGGCTGGAAAGCAGCGGCTACGCCTTCCTGCTCTCCGTCGAACGCCACATCCTGCGCAACTACATCTTCATCCACGCTCTGGAACACGGCCTGCCCTTGCCCATCGGCACGCAAGGCGCGGAGATGCTGGACACGCGCTTCGAAGACGAGGATGCCGAGGCGGTGGACTACGATACTGCCGAACTCTTCGACGATCAGAACGACGTGGGCGACGACGCGCCGCCCCCGCCATCATTAACCGTCGGGCTGCGCTCTGTCGGTGACTTTGCCGCTCAGGCTGCCCACATTTACCAACAGTACGCCACCCGCTACAAGAGCCGCTTTCGCTGGATTCGCGCCGATCTCTTCGCTGCGACCCTACGCCAGGACTTGCAGGACGACGCTGAGGCGCTGTTGGGTATCCTGAATTGCGTCGGCACGTGGGACGTGATGCGAGACGCCAAACTCAACGCGCTCTACGGCCTGTTGGCGATCACCCATCCGCACGACAAAGTGCTCATCTTCAGCCAGTTCGCCGACACGGTGCGCTATCTGGAAAAGCAGCTTCAAGCGCGGGGGATTGCGCGGCTGGCTGGCGTCACCGGCGACGATGACGATCCCACTGCCCTGGCCTGGCGCTTTAGCCCGGTGAGCAACAATCGGCCTATCCCCCCCTCAGTCCCCCCCAGTGGGGGGGAAGCAGAAGGGGGGGAACTCCGCGCCCTCATTGCGACTGACGTCCTCAGCGAGGGGCAGAACCTCCAGGATGCCGCCATCGTCATCAACTACGATCTGCCGTGGGCCATCATCCGCCTGATCCAACGCGCCGGGCGCGTGGACCGCATCGGGCAGCAGGCGTCCCGTATCCTGTGTTACACGTTCTGGCCCGCCGACGGTGTGGAGCGTCTCATCCGCCTACGCGAGCGGCTGTGCCAACGCTTGCAGCAAAACGCTGAGGTCGTCGGCACAGACGAAGCCTTCTTCGAGGGTGAAAGCGATGCGCAGCCCTTGCTCAACCTCTACAACGAGCAAGCTGGTACTTTGGATGACGACCAGGATACCGAAATCGACCTGGTCTCCTACGCCTATCAGATTTGGAAGAACGCCACCGATGCCAATCCATCGCTCAAAACCATCATCCCCAAACTCTCTCCCGTGGTCTACGCGACGAAGACCGTTCGTAGTGACGACTTCAGTCGTTCTTCTGCTCCCTCCGGCGAACCAGCTCCCCCCGGCGTTCTTGTCTACCTCCGCACCGACGAGGGCAACAGCGCCCTGGCCTGGATCGACCAGGAAGGCCGCAGCGTCACCGAATCGCAGTTTGCCGTGCTGCGCGCCGCCGAGTGTTCCCTGGACACACCCGCTCTGCCGCGCCAGGAGCAGCACCACGACTTGGTGCAGGCGGCGGTCTCCCACATCCTCACCGAGCGCAAGACCATCGGGGGGCAGTTGGGCCGTCCTTCCGGCGCGCGTCACCGGACGTACACGCGGCTGGAGCCGTATGCGCGCAAGCTACGCGGGACGTTGTTTGAGAGTTTGCCCCATTCGCAGGCTTTGTTCAAAGCCATCGAGCAGCTTTACCAGTATCCGCTTCAGGAAACCGCGGCGGAGAAACTCAACCGGCAATTGCGCAGCGGCGTTCAGGACGAACAGCTTGCGGAGTTGGTCGTGACCTTGTATGAGGATGATAAACTGTGTTTTGTACAGCGGGAAGGGAAAGAGACGGCAGAGCCGCAGATTATTTGTTCGTTGGGGTTAGTGAGAGAAGAGGAATGAGCGTAGAATTTTTCCTTTTGTCTTGTTTGATGCCGTACAGAAATGGTGTAAAATGTACGGCAAAGATAGAGCCTAACCACGCAAATTCTTGCCCAGCGAGCAAGAAACGGGCGTCGCAAGCTCTTTTTAGTTCCGGTTTATCCGGGTTAGGAGGTGCAGTATGGAAAATGTCAGCAAGCTCACAGTCCGGTTGAACAAGAATCTCATCGAAGATACCAAACAGTATGCAGAACAGCATCAGACTACCGTCACGCAGTTGATCGCCGCCTATTTGCGCTATGTGACCAGGCAGAAACCTGCGCCGGACGATTTGCCGATCTTGAAGCGTTTGAGCGGCATCCTTCCAGCCAATGTATCTACGGATGCTTATCAAGATTACCTGGTGGAAAAATATGACCGATGAACATAAACCTAAAGTGCGGGTGATGTTCGATCTGAATGTCGTATTGGATGTACTGGCGCGGCGGCAACCATACTATCCCGATGCCGCGCGGGTGTGGGCCTACGTTGAATCCGGGCAAATGGAAGGACTGCTGGCGGCGCACAGCGTCACTACGCTGTTCTACTTGCTACGCCGCCATTTGGGATTGCCACAGGCGAAGATAGCGTTGCGCGATGTCCTCCGAGTTTTTCGCGTGGCTGCTGTAGATCAGGATACCATCCAGGCCGCGCTGATCCTGGATTGGAATGATTTTGAGGACGCAGTGCAGGCTATGGCAGCGGCAACGTCCGAAGTAGCCTATCTTGTCACCCGCAATGAGGGTGATTTTTCCGGCAGCCCGACCCCAGTTATCCATCCGGCAAATTTCCCGATGTTGAAGGGCGAAGCCTGAGAACAGAAAGAAGAAAGATGAATTGCTGATCCTGCCCTCTGCCTTTTCCAGGAGGTTGTATGCCAGCTTTCAATGTTCAGCGCGCCCGCCAGGCGCTCCGGCTCTTTGACTTCCAGACACTCTTCATCGAAGAACTGGGCTGGGACTACGCGCCCAACGTCCCCCTGGATGTCGTGGTGGATGGGGAGACCTTCACCCTCACCACGGTCGCGGAGAAGCGCAATGTGGCGGCGCTGCGGATGCAGAGTGCGGGCGCGATCCCGGCTTACGCCATCCGGCGCAAAATCGAGCACAAGGTCGCGGACGTTTACCGCGAACACATCATCATCTACGTGGACGCTGACCGCACCACACAAATCTGGCAGTGGGTGCGCCGCGAGCCGGGCAAACCCCTTTCCTGCCGCGAGCACCATTACACCCCGCAACAGGCCGGGGACGCGCTGCTGCAAAAGCTCCAGACCATCGCCTTCAGCCTGGAAGAAGAGGAAGGGCTGACTCTGGTGGATGTGACCGGACGGTTGCGGGCCGCCTTCAACGTGGAGCGCGCCACCAAGCAATTCTACGACCGCTTCAAGAAAGAGCGCGATGCCTTTGCCAGGTTCCTCGCCGGCGTCCCTGATGAAACAATGGAAAGCTGGTACGTCTCGGTGATGCTTGACCGGTTGATGTTCATCTACTTTATCCAGAAGAAAGGCTTTCTCCAAAACGACCTCGACTATCTACGCCACAAACTGGTAGCGAGCCAGACGCGGGGCGTGGATCGCTTCTACCGCGATTTTCTCTGCCCGCTCTTCTTCCAGGGCTTTGCGTTGCCCCCGGCGCAGCGCCCTCCCGAAGTGCACGCGCTGTTGGGCGACGTGCCCTATCTGAACGGCGGCATCTTCCAGCCCCACGAAGTCGAGCAGCGGTACGGAAAGTCCATCCGCATCCCCGACGCGGCGTTTCAAGGGGTCTTTGCCTTCTTCGACGAGTACCAATGGCACCTGGACGACCGTCCCCTGCGTAACGATCGCGAGATCAACCCCGACGTGCTCGGCTACATCTTTGAGAAGTACATCAACCAGAAGCAGATGGGCGCGTATTACACCCAGGAGGACATCACCGGCTACATCGGCGAGAACACGATTCTGCCTTATTTGTTTGACCGGGTGCGTGGGATGTGCCCGGACGCTTTTAGCGGAGATGACGCACCGTTCGACGTTGCTCACGGCAAGATCTGGACGCTGCTCTCCGCTGACCCCGACCGCTACATCTACGCGGCGGTCCGCAAAGGCTGCGACCGGCCTTTGCCCCCGGAGATCGCCGCCGGCGTGGATGACGTCAGCCAGCGCGAACAATGGAACACTCCCACATCCGATGACTACGCCTTGCCCACGGAAATCTGGCGCGAGACCGTGGCCCGGCGGCAACGTTATGCCGAAGTGCGGGCGAAACTGGCAGCGGGGGAAGTTGTCGCCATCAACGACCTGATCACCTACAACCTGGACATCCAGCAGTTTGCCCAGGACGTTCTCGAAAGCACCGAGAACCCGGCGCTGCTGTGGGCTTTCTGGCGCGCGCTCAACGCGATCAGTATCCTGGATCCGACGTGTGGGTCAGGCGCGTTTCTCTTCGCCGCGCTCAACCTCCTCGAACTGCTCTATAGCACCTGTCTGGAACGGATGGCGGCCTTCATCCGCGAATGGGAGGCCGAGGGACGCGCCCGACGCGGGCATTTCAAGGATTTCGCCGAGGTGCTGGCGCGCGTCGCGCAGCACCCCAACCAGACTTATTTCGTCCTCAAGTCCATCATTGTGAACAACCTCTACGGCGTGGACATCATGGCCGAGGCGGTGGAGATCGCCAAGCTGCGCCTGTTCCTCAAGCTGGTGGCGCAGATCGAGCGCGCGGCGGACATCGAACCGCTGCCCGACATTGACTTCAACATCCGCGCCGGCAATACGCTGGTGGGCTTTGCCACGTACGACGAAGTGGAGAAGGCCGTCTACCAGGAGGGCGCGCAGATGAAGCTGATGCTCGGTGACAACCCGATGGTCGCTATCGAGCAGAAAGCGCAGGACGTGGACCGCCTCTACCAGCGTTTCCGCGAGCAGCAGACAACCTTAGGCGGCGAAGTGACGCCCGCCGACAAGGCTGCGCTGCACCAGCGACTCGACGCCCTGACCGACGAACTCGACCGTTACCTGGCGAAGGAGTACGGCGTGGACCCGGACTTGCCGATGGACTTCTACACCTGGCGCGCCAGCCACCAACCCTTCCACTGGTTCGTGGAGTTCTATGGGATTATGCAGGGGGGCGGGTTCGATGTGATTATTGGGAATCCGCCGTATGTGGAGTATAGCAAAATCCAGAAAGACTATCAATTACACGGTTATGAAACTGATAAGGCTGGAAACTTGTATGCCTTTGTGACTGAGAGAAGTGTTGCATTGCTAAAGCAGGCAGGGCGATTGGGCTTTGTCTTGCAACAACCTGTTGTATCAACGAATAGAATGGAGACTATCAGGGATGTGCTTTTACAAAATTCATCATTTGTGTGGTCTAGCACTTATGATGATAGGCCGAGTAAGCTCTTCGACGGTATTCATCATGCCCGTATTGCGATTTTGCTCGTTGAGAAATCTAAAACAGCAGCGGCAAGATTATACGTAACTGCATACCAAAAATGGTATAAGGAGCAGCGTAACGTTTTGTTTCAAAAACTTGCTTATATTGAAGATGACAGGAATTACATGAGGCTTTCCGTGTTTCCCAAAATAGGTTCTTCAATAGAAGCGGGTATCCTAGACAAACTGCTGTCAATCTCGACTCCCTTTGCTCTATGGACGGTTAGGCATAGAACACAATTCTGCACTTATCACAAAATTACCGGAGTCGGTCATTGGTTCACAATAACACAACGCCCACCTAAATTCATACGGGAAGGGGTTGAATCATCCTCAACAAGAGAGAAAGCCATCTTTTACGCAACTAAGGAGGTCCGAGACAGAGCATTGGCTGTCTTGAATAGCTCGTTGTTCTACTGGTTTTATCAAGTGAGAACGAATTGTAGAGACTTTAACCCCTCGGACTACCAGACATTTCCTATACCTCCACTGCTAGACAAGGAAGATTTTTCAATTATGGCCGCCCAATTGCAAAAAGCGCTGGATGATTCAAGTGCTTTTTACACAATGAGGAGCAAACAGACAGGGTTGCTTCAAGTTGAGCAATTCAGACCACGTATTGCCAAGCCCATCATCGACGAAATCGACCGCGTGCTGGCGCGGCACTACGGATTCACCGACGAGGAGCTGGATTTCATCATCAATTACGACATCAAGTACCGGATGGGGGATGCGTTGTTTGAGGATGAGGAGGAAGAGGAGTGACAGACTCCGGCTCTCCTGAGGAAGTGGGGTTGTGGACCATCGGCAATACCGACCTATTGGAGGCCACGCGATTGGCGTTGTTCTGCTCCTCCCAAGCTCCGGCCAGCATCATCCTCCAGGTCCACGACCTGGCGCAACGCTGGCGCGTGGAAGGCCCGATGGTCATCAGCGGCTTTCACTCTCCGGTCGAACAGGAAGCGCTGGCCGTGCTGTTGCGCGGGCCGCAACCGGTCATTATCTGCCCAGCGCGTTCGCTGGTCGGGATTCGCATCAAGCCGGAGTATGTCAAACCGTTGGAAGAAGAACGGTTGTTGTTGCTCTCAGCCTTCCCACCGTCGGTGCGTCGTGTCACTGCTGAGACGGCCCATCGGCGCAATCGCTTTGTCGCAATGTTGGCGGATCAGGTACTCATCGCGCACGCGCATCCCGGCAGCAAGACCGCAGCGTTAGCGCAGCGCCTGGCCGAGCAGGGGAGGCCGGTGTTCACGCTGGATCATCCGGCGAATGAGCATTTGTTAACCATGGGATTGCACGTATGGCCCTCCTGAAAAAGACAAAAAACCGGAATTTTGTAAAAATTCCGGTTTTTCAGCGCAGTCGCACATTCTACTCCATGTGCAGTTGATACCGCCCGCTCCCGATGACGTAGCTTTTGCCGATGTGCAGCCATTGCCCCAACCACAACACCGGCAGCAGGGGACGAAAATCCTCCACGGTGTACCAGGCCGGACCAACGAAACCTTCGATGGCATACGTCCCCGATTGTTGCGAGTGACGCGCGTAATCCAGCCAGTGCGTTTCGTGATGTTCCAGGCGCACGGCGTCGGCCAGGTCCAACAAGGGGCCATACTCCGCGTGGAGCCACTCACCGCCGCCGTAGACCTCGCTGAGGATGCGCAAACGGCGCGTCAAGGCGCGCGCAATGGCGCTGAATTCGGGGATTTCGACCCACTCGCCACGCTCCTTCAGCTTGACCGGACTCAGGTAGTCGATGCGTAACGTTTGGAGTGGTGCTGTCCATTGTTCCGCCCACTGTACGGCCTGGGTCATAGTTAACATGATTTCCTCTAGGCGATAGCTTTGCCAGAGCAGCGACTCGACTTCTTTGACCTTCTCCAGCACAGCCAGGGGATGTTCTTCAAAATCCGCAGATGTGCCCCACACAAGCGCGGCAACCTTCTGTATACTGCTACGCGCACGCACGCGTCCCATGCCGCTTTCGGCTCCCTGCTGCACCGCCGCGATGATGGCCGGGATCTGACGCAGCGCCAGTTCTCCGGTCAGTGTCAGCTCAAAGCTCCAGGCATCGCCGGGGGCAAAATGGGTTCGGCGATCCTGTGCGTCCCACACGGCGTAGGCTGGCGGCGGTGTATCGCCGATAAGATGGCGAATCTGCGGCGACCAGGCCGGGTCTACCGGAGGCTCGCACAGCCGGCCAAACATACAGATATCGGGGCGACGGCAGCCGTTGCGACAGCGCTGCGGCTGTGGACACCAGAAGTCGCTCAACCACCGCAACAAGGCCATACGGAGCATGTCGCCTTTGTAGGGTGGAACATCAATAGCTTCCAACGCCTTCAGTTCAAAGCGCAAGCGAACCAGGGGCAAGTTTTCAAGACTCATAACAAACTCCTAGACTTCTAACCTTGCGAAGGTGTGCGACTTTTTCGCCTGAGCCTTCGCAAGGTTTCTTTGATCACTCATTTCGTTACCAGGATCAGAGCGCACCCGCGCTGAATCCAACGAAAGGAGGTGAAACCAATGCAGACCGTACCCGACACCCTGACCCACGAGCGTGTGGCCGTCTTCGTGGACTACCACAACACCCTCAACGCCCTGCGCCGCGTCGGCCATCAGATCGACCTGGTCGCTCTGCGGGACTACCTGGCCGAAGGACGCCATCTCATCGAGACCTTCCTCTACATCGCCGCTCACCCACTACCCGAACGGCACGACCTGGACCAGGAAGCGCAGCGCCGCTTGCAGCAGCACGGCTTCCTCATCCGCAGCAAGACGGGGCAACTGCTGCCCAACGGCCGTCTCAAGTGCGACTTCGACCTGGAGATGGCGCTGGACGTCCAGGAGTTCGCTGCCCGCGCCCATCCCGACATCGTCGTGCTGGTCACCGGCGACGGGGACTTCACGCCCCTGGCGCAACGGCTCCGGCTCCAGGGCATCCGCGTGGAAGTGGCCTCCGTGCCCGGCAGCATCTCCGCGGCCCTGCAAGCGATGGCGAACGGCTTCGTCGACCTGACGCGCATCGGGCAGGAGGTGGACAACCTCGTGCTGCCCGAAGACGCACCGGCCACTGACGAGGCGCCGCTGGCCGAACCGGACTTCGTCGCGGAAGACATCTTCCTCGACGCTGCACCGGAAGAGATCCCACTGCACGCTTAGGGCCACGGGAGGCGGCAGGCGCCGTCTGCCGCCTCCCACACCGATTTCGTTACCAGAATTGAGCATCACCCCATCACAGTCGAAAGGAGGTACACCATGGCTACAGCGATCATCAACGGACGGCGTGTCCAGGTTCCCGACGTCGCCACCATCGAAGACATCCGCAAGGCCGGCGGCATCGACAAGGGGCGCTCCGTGATCCGTCGCACGCGCGAAGGCAACTTCGTGGTGCGGCCAGACGAAGAAGTCGCTGTCCACGATGGCGAAGTCTTCGCCGATGCGCCCCCCCGCATCAAGGGGTAGGCAACACGCTACCCCTCTCCACACTCGGGCCGGGGCTACGGTCCCGGCCCGTCACCGCCCATCCGGTTATGTATTTACTCATACAGGCAGAAGGAGGGAATGACTATGTTCAACTGGCTCAAAGCACAACTCAACACGGCTCCGGCTCAACCAGGTACCCGCGCCAACGAACGCCGCGTCGCGCGTATTGATGCTGAAGTCACGATGATTGCCCAGCGCTTCAGCCAGCCACCCTATCAGGGTATCTACTACGACGATGCGCAGCGCGATTGGCTCATCATTCCCGGCTATCCCTTGCCAGCGCGTTTCAAGGAGCGGCGTTGCGATCTGCTCGTCGTCTTTCCCGAAACCTATCCCGAAACTCCACCCATCGGCTTTTACCTCAATCGCAAGTTCGAACTGCGCGATGGGCAATTCGATGGGCATCTCACCGGTCGCGCATACCACGGCGCGCCAGACCTGACCGATCAGGGTTGGTATTGGTACTGCGTTACGATGGACATGCAGACTCCCGGCGCATGGAAACCCCGCGCCGACCATCGCCAACCCGACAACCTGTGGACCTACTTGAACATGGTCCGCGAGGCGCTTACCAATGACTTCTGACCCCTGAAGGAGGTGCGTCCGATGAACTACACACTGGCCTTGACCCGTCACGCTTACGAGACATTGAGCGCGCATCTGCTCAACGACCGCAGCCACGAACAGATGGCCGTCACCCTGTGCGGCGTCAACCGGCTGCACCATGAAGTACGCCTGCTGGTGCGCGATGTCATCCTCCTGCCGCCGGATGCCTTCAACCGGCAAAGCAGCGCTGCGCTGGAAGTCAAGCCGGAAGTCCAGGCGCTCATCCACCGACGGGCAGCCGAACACAGCCTCATCCAGGTTGACTGGCACAGCCATCCCGGCGATCACGCTGCCGTACACTTCTCCGCCGTGGATGATCACTACGAAGCCGCGCAGGCTGCCTACCTGGCTCACAGGATGGACGGCGTCCCCTACGGCTCCGTCGTCGTGAATGCCCGCAGTCTGGACGCCCGGCTGTGGCTCACCCGGATCACGCGCAAAACCGAGACCCAGCACAACGAAATCAGCTACCATCCCGATGCGATGCCACTGGCGACCGTCTTCATCGGCGACCTGCAGCGCCGCACTCCGGTAACCGCACAGCACAACCATCGCGCACCTGCGCCATACATCTCTCCCATCTTCGACCGCCAGGTGCGCGCCTTCGGGCAGGGGTTCCAACGCCAGTTGGGCGCGTTGCGCGTCGGCGTGGTGGGTGTCGGCGCGATCGGCAGCGCGATGGTGGAATACCTTGCACGCCTGGGCGTGCGCGAGTGGGTGCTGGTGGACCCGGACGTGGTGGAAATCTCCAACCTCAATCGCCTGGTCAACGCATCCACCACCGACGCACAGAAACAGCGTCCCAAGGTCAATGTCGCCCGCAGCACCATCCGCCAGTGCGCGCCCCGCGCTTACGTGCGCGCGTTGCACAGCGACGTCTTCGATCCGGAAGCACAACACGCGCTCAAATCCTGCGATCTGCTCATCGCCGCCACCGACAATCACAGCAGCCGGATGGCGCTCAACCGCCTGGCCGTGCAGTACCTCATCCCGCTGGTGCATCTAGGGTTCAACATCAACGCTGCCGTCGAACCGACGACGCAGGAACACGTCATCACCGACGTCAGCGGCGAGTTCGCCATCCCGGACCTGGGTCGCTGGTGTTTGCAATGCGCCGGTATCGTCGATCCGCAACAGGCTGGCTGGGAGTTGGCCTCACCAGCGCAACGGGCCGTCCTGCGGCAGCGGGGTTACGTCGCCGACACGCCCGCGCCGGCCGTGCATCATCTGGATGGTCTCATCGCGGCGCTGGCGACGACCGAAATCCACAACATGGTGCATACCTTCAAGCCGCGCCAGCGATACCTGGTCTACGACGCCCTGAAGCCAGAACTCGTTCCGCTGCAGGTGACGCCAAACGCAACCTGCCCAGTGTGCAGTCCCGATTACGGTGTGCTGGGCCTGGGCGACCTGGAACCGCTACCTGACTACCGGCGGTCCGCCAAAGTTCAACTGCCGCCCTCTACCCTCCCCGAACTGCCGCTCGCCGAGCAGAAGAAGGAACCTCTGGCGCTTCCGGCTGAAGCTGATAAGGTGCAAGCGGTCATGCCGCTGCCCAATGGCTTCCCGCTTCCTCAGGCGCAGCACTTCCCCGATCCGCAAGCCCGCGCGCGCCGTCTGCACGTGGCTATGGCGGAAAGCCCTGTCGACTGAACGCGAAAGCAAAGCCGCCTTCTCCACACTGCTGGGGAAGGCGGTTTTGTTTTTGTCTTTACTCCGCCTGTTCTGCGGTCAGATATGGGGTAACATCTACCAGCACGGGCCGCATTTCCCCTTGGGGGATTGGCTCGCCACGCCAATCTCGGTCGGTCGCCATATACTGCATCGTACGGCCTTCCTCAATGCAAGCCAACGCCGCACCGACCGTCATCAATTTCAATCCGCCAGTAATATCGCAGATGACGTTATTGGCGCGATATGGCCCACGCCGGAATATCGCATCCACTTTATTCCATAACGTCACATAATCCCGCGGTAGTACCTCAACGGCAGGTTGGAAACGCACCTTGTGTTCCGGATGGAGACGCTCAAACCATCTTTGAAGCACTGGCGCTAACCACGCCGATCCACGTCTCGTTACCTGTCCCTGCTCATTTCTCTCATCTGCGGTACCAACGACCCAACATTCGCGCAAAGTACCTGCCTTATGATGAAATTCCACAGCGCGCAATGCCGGTTCGAGGTTCGTCTCAAGCAGGAGTTGAAAATCTGCCTCTGTCAACGTGGCAACATCCCGCATGGCTGCGATACGTTCGGCAGCGGCTTGCACTTGTTGGTTATGTTGTCGAATTTCGTCCTGGGTCGTTCCACGCGCGCGGGGGTTAAGGGTGCTCAGTAATAAGATAATCCCGGCCTTCCCGGTGGGTTGTCGCTCACGCATTTCGAAGACAGGAATACGTCTACGCGAATAGTAGATGGCGTATATCGCTATGATACTCAACCCAAGCAAGATCAATATGACGATGTTGCCAGGAATGCCCCACAGTTTCCATTCACCAAGCACACTTGCCAGAACATTGCTGAGTAAACCAAGAAAGAAGGCCCCTAATGCCAAAGACATACTGGGTTGACCGACCAACTGGGTTACAAAGTCCCTGAATGAGCGAGGCGGTTGCATAGATTTACGCGGCATTACGGATTCTCCTGTCTGCGGGCACGCGCGGCATCGCGCACAGCTTGTAAATTGATGATTTCCGCCACCTCAAAGCGCGGCGGGGTGCTTCCGGCAACCGGGCGCAGACGCAACACCGCCGGGAAGTAGCCCATTCGCCCGTGGAGTTCGGCCAGGAGGGTGACGGCGATGATGTTGAGCGATGGCGGGTTGATGAGCAGTGGCAAGGTCTGCCATTCAGCCGGCGTCAGCCCAACGCTTTCGACCAAGGCGATAACCTGCTGCGTAAAAGGTTGGGCGGGATCAAGCTGCGTTGGAACATCCCGCGTCTGGATGATCGGCTCATCCGCCAATGCTGTGACCTGCGCCAGTTGCGCTTCGGTCAGAGGATGGGAGAAGTTGAGAATAAGCATCTCTCCTCACGCTATAGTCGCTGCTTCATTGAGAGCGGCAAGGAAAATCTCCGGCGTCACGATTCGCACGGTATCAACCGTCCCTAATACCAATAGGTCCGTATCGACAGTGATCAGATACTGAGCCTGACCTGCCAGGGCGCACGCGATAAATTTGTCATCTTTGGGATCACGGGTAAAAGCCGGAATAGGCCCCAACAATGATAGGAAATCTGCTTTGACCGTGACGAGTTCTAGCAACACTTGACCGGAGGCCGGCGAGATGAAGCGCCGGATGGAAGGGCGCGACAGCACCCCGCGTAACTCCGCTGCGAGTTCTGGCGCGCTGACCATCTGCACACGGTCGCCGAGCCACTCATCTTCGATCAAAGAACGAATAGCGGCGCTGGGCCGGATGAGATAGCGAATCAGGATGCTGGTGTCGATGACGACCCGGATCATGCCTTGTCAGCCTCGCGTGCCACGGCTTCACGCGCTTCTTCGATGAGCGCGTCTATTTCTGCTTCGCTCAACGCGGCGGCCTTCGCTGCCGTTTCGGCGGCAGCTTCCCGCAGACGCGCCAAGCGCAATGTCCGCTCGGCGTCGAGTAATTGCTGATAGCGCGGGTAGGCAACGATGGCGACTTTTGGTGCGCCGTAACGCTCGACGATGACGGCGGTGTCAGTCAAGGCACGTTCCAGCACAAGGCCGAAGTTCTGCTGCACTTCGCTGGATTTAAAACTTACGGTCATAGGGTTACTCTCCCGTCTGTGTTATCTAAGTTGTTTATCTTATCTAAGTTTAGCATATTGAGATGGGAAAGTCAAGTTAAGATAATTACGCGCCAAGGCTATTGGAACGAAGAGGTTTTGTCGAATCGCCCTATTCTTCTTCGATTACTGTTTCTGATGACAGTGTTCGATCGATTCTGACAATTCGCCCTGAATTGAGTAAATGATGTGTCATTTGGCTCATAACAGCCGCACTACGTGTAAGCATATCCAGTGTGTTGTCTTCATCGAATGCAAGTTTCTTCTCTGTAATATGTGCTATTGGATCGCGATAGTTAACCTTAAGTTTTCGAATTGCCCGGACAAGCTCATCTGTCGCATCAGAGTTATCCAAGCGATCACATAGTCTTCCCCAGGGATCTCTACCTGGCGATTCATTTGTTATCAGTTCAAAATAGTGTTTGATACTGACATCCATAGCGCGAATCGTGAACAACATCGCGCCTGCCCAAAAGCTTATTGAAAGGCATCTTGCTGCTTCTGCAAGATTTTCATCAAATTCGTCTGGCCATTCTTTCTCGTACCTACCCCGTTTTTCAAGATTTAGAAAAGTACGTGGAGATTCGATAAATCTGGAAAAAGGTTCTTCCCAAACAAAAGGTGCAGCCAGATATACACGAGATTTTGAGGCCTCATCCATGAACCGCTCCCAGAGTTCCACCAATAGTTGTGCTAATTGGGCAGCGGTATCAGGGTACAAAGTCGCTTCAGCATATTCTTTAAGGGCTGCCTCTAATTTATCTAACTGGCCTTTTTGTAGTTTTTCAGCTAGTCGCTTCGATTTGGGTAGGCTGAGCACCTCAATTGCGAGACAGAAATCTTGTATCCTGCGTAAGAAGCCTAGCTGATCGCTACTCGTTGGACCGAGTTTGCGACCAACCTTGATCTGGCCAATACGCGCGTACGCATTGCCAATATCCACTAATGCCCACGCAGTTAATTCGAAGGATGCCCCTTCCATTATTTACTGCCCTACAATGGTTACACGAGTTCGCCCGATTTATCAATCAATGGGAACCCTTCATTGTCTTTGGGTGCCAAGGGTAAAGTCAAACGCGGAGCACCCTTGCGTTTATTTCCCATAAACCATTCATAGTTCTTACCGTCTGGTTGCGGTTTTCGACTTGAGCGTGGATAATGAACGGGGAGGTCTGGCGACTCGGCTAATAGCGCTTCCAGATCACGGATATTGTCTAGTTCATTGAAATCACGTCCGTATCGGTTTTTCATGGCAACTTTGAATTGCTCTACATACCAGAATTTTTCTGACAAAACAGGTTTCCAGCCGGGCATAAAATCCTCGTACCGAGCCTTGGGATCCAGGAGCTCGAATTCCTGTACAGCTATTGTCAGACTGCCAAAACCCAAGGGTTTGGCAAATCCAAGCCGATGATGCCACCCTTCCAATTCAAGGGTCCACAATAATGCCCCGAGTTCTACTTCCGTTAGATTCTCGAAAGTGATCTCAAACTCAAATGTACTTCCCGCTTCGACAATATCTTTGAGTGTTCGATTTTGATCCGTTTCTTTTCCATTTGGGCTGGAATACTCTTGGTTGCGACATTGTTTACCTTGATGACGGTAAAATTTCCTCCCACGCAATTGCTGACGCGCCTCCACATTATAATTCACCTGAAGATCATCCCGGCCATCTTGCGGATCAGCACCATTCAGAGGCCGCAAATAAAAACGTGTTGTAGTGGGTTTCGGAGAAGATAGGATCGCCAACGTCGCATCAAACTTTCCTGTGATATTCTTCGCTTTGCCATAAGTTACATTTATTCGTCCTGCATACGCTGCAAGTTCATCAGAGGCAAGTATTGGCATTGATCGATCATCAGAGCCATAAACCCAACCAAAAGCACGACAGGCTGGACAAAGGGCATCGTAACTTCGGCACTTGTGTAAATCATCATCTTTAGCATCGGGAGCGAGACGATCGGCAATCGTTTGTTCGTAAACTACTCGCGGCACCGACACGGGGACAATGAAGGCGACCCGGGCCGTCCGCCCAGCGGGTTCCAACATCACATATACCAGTGAACCGTCATGCAAGTCAGTTTCAGCCGGATCAAGAATAAAACGGCTAAAGGCAGCCTCATCGCCTTCGGGTTCATCCGGCGGAGGTACACTTGGGTTTTTGTCGCGGCGTTTCAGACGCTTCTGTACCTCGTCAGCATGGCGGTCTTGATAATCTTTAATTAACTCCCTATATCGCTGACGCACAGTATCGGGTAAGGGAATTCTCACCGGACTTCCTGCACTAAAGAAGATTCTTTCATCGTGTTTGTTTTGGATGTTTTGATTCGTAATACAGAGGTAGCCGTGGATTATTTTCTGATCTGGTCGGCTTGGTTTCAAATGACTACCTGACGGTGCAATTTGCACAACATTCCAGAACTCAAAATTACGCAATGGATGCTTTACTAATTCTATGACAGCTTCGCAAGGGTCTTCATGTCCAAGCCTGGACAATGACACAAACCGGCGAACGGAATATGGGCTTCGCGGCGCTCGATCCTTGGTCCGACTGGGACGCAGCGGGGTATATTGCATAATCCAGGCTGCATATTGTGGGCCGTCGGGCTTTTCACCAATATTAACTGTAGTCATACCATTCAAAATGTCCAGGTACAATTGATCACCTTTTTGTATAACCCGCGCCGGAATAAGTTTGAGCGCATCCTCCGGTGGCAAGTGATAACTGAGGCGTTTATCCCCTGTAAAGACTGAGAAACAAGAATTTGTCGCTGCCTCGTATGTAGCACGTAACATACCACGCAAGCTGCTGGCCGGTAATGCGATTTCGTCTTTTCCTTCATCGTTCTCACATCTAAAAAAACGATAACTGGGATGTTCCTTTTCTTTCCCTTTTTCACCGACTGTTTTGACCTCAACCGCGTGAGAATCAGAGATGAACAGTGGAGTCTGCGTAGTGATTTTGCACTTGAGTCTTCCGCTTAACGCCACATAACGATCATGAGGTGGCGGGGAACAATTCCCTAATGCTGATTCTACGTTTGGCAGAACAGATTTTAACGGGCGTACGAAGTTATAAGGATTAAGGAACCGATAATCCTTACTGGATTCAGGCGTTGTAGAATCTCGGCGCGTATGTGTATCTGAGTCTTGCCGAGCAGTCTCCCCACGCGATGGTCCGATAGCTTTCACCCAACGCGTTTGTAATCCTTGAGGGGCTTCCTGGGTCTCATATTCCACCCGCAAACCTACCGTGGCCGAAGCATCTCTTATCCATTGAGGTTTGAAATAAACATCCGGTCCACCGTCATCTTGTTTGATGAAACCAAATGCCCCATTGCCTGCCAGGCGTGCCACAGTCCCTTGTTTAGCCATTTTGTTCCTCCCATCCTTGGAGACCCCGCCACCATACGGCTTCGACGTTGCCGCCGTAGAGATACTCGTTATAGCGCAACAATACCCGTTGATCACCTTTCATATTTGGATAGATTAAACGAGCATATCCTACGCGATCCTCTTGCCAAACGCCTTGGGGCAAACCCTCTGTGTCCTTGATTTCCTCACCCCATAGCATAACCTGGCGTGAATAGCAGGCTAACGAGCGGGTGGGATAGGCCTGCCAATAATCAACATTCCCAAAACCAGTTGGAATAGCTATGTTAGCCTGGCCGACGAAATGCCAAAGGAAATCGGATCCGTCGCGCCGCAGTTCCAGGTCGCCACTATCGCCGAAAATCCTGATGCGCTCCAGCCAGGTTGGGCGACGGAAATCTCCAGGTGTTGGAGTCGGCCTCCCGGTTTGATAGTTAAATGCTATGTCGCTGACCCATTCCCAGATGCGCCAGGGCATGTCGAGTTGTGACCAATCCCAGGCGGTGAGGAATTCCTCCACGCTATTCACGGGGACGCGGCCACCCTGAATTTTTCCAGGGACGTGAGTGTTGCACTCGGTCATGATTTACCTCCTATGGCGGCACTAGCTTTGGGGTAGAGCCGCTCAATCAAGCCGCCATCAAAGTACGCATCCGTTTTCAATTCCGGCAAAGTAGCTGGACTCCGCTTGAAGCCCTCCACACGCGCATTAAACGCTGCTCCCCATGCTTTGACGATCGGCGACCAATTTTCTGTTGAATCAATCTGCCAACCCCAGTCATGACCGAATTCTGGCCTGGCAAGGGTACCGCTCAATTGGGCAATCTGGTAGATTGATGTTGGCGGCGGCGTCACTTTAGCGGCGTGGAGCAATGGGCGGATATCAACGCTTTCCGCTGTTTCTGCAGAAGCGTCTGTCCGCAATGGGAAATCATCGTCAGCTATGAATCCTATCATCGCCGTCCACTTGGGAACCCAAACTTGTCCAAAGCCTTTCGCTGCACCAAATCCTACTCTTAGCCAACCTTCTGCCAAATCGCGCAGTACCAGAGCCAGCCACCCCAGTTCCCAATCCTGGGGATTTTCTAAGCGCAGATGAGCAGTAAACCGGGGTCGCCACAGCGCTGCCGCATCGAACTTTGCGCCATCTTTACCCCCGCCGGTGAAGCGATCAATCGCCAGGAAATCTTGCACTTTGTAGACAGGCATTGTGTCCTCTTCAAGCGCCGCGTCTTCGACGATCAAGCGGCTGCCCCAACGCGGACTGCCGAAGAGTTGGCAGGCCAGACATAGATCGCGCGCTGCGTCAATGCCTTTATCAGGATCACGCCAGAGAGAATCCATTGGATCACGCCGCTCTTGACGTTTGAGCAAAGCATCACAACATTCCAGCGCCAGGTCTTCTTGACCCCGCGGACGCGCTACGGGATTGCACGCCGGACAGGTCGCTATGAAGTCATCTCCATTCACGGCGTGCTCGGTTGCCAGCGTGCGCGCAATACGTTCGGCGTGACTTCGGAGGACGCCGCGCAAACTTGAACCCGGCAACACCGGCTTTCCTTCGATTAATGGCGCGTGATCGAAGCCAGCGCAACCGGCCTGTGTAGGATCGTTGACCAGCAGAGGACCGGTTGCCTGTAACGTCAGCATGAGTTCCACCCAACTATGCGTTACGTCCAGGTTTGTCTCTCCTGGTGATATGCTGCCTTTGGCCTCTAACACTCTGCCAGCAATCCAGGTATCTGCCTCAGCAGCGACAGGTTGCAAGCCCGCATCGGCCTCGCCGCGCAGGTAACTCATCAACGCAGTTTTTGTGTTGAGATTCTGTGTGTGTACGGTTAGGCCTTCCAGCTTCAATGCGCCGAGTCCCCGCGCCACACGCCCGCCCACTGCCCCGCGCCCGGCTTGCCACTCGGCCAATGTCACGGCCAGCAACTCGCGATCTGCATCGTTGGCCTCTTCCAATTCCAACCGTAGATCAAAGATAGCTTCAGCCGGCAGCACTTCCAAATCGAATTTGACTGCTCCCTGGCGCGCCGCTGCGCCCGTCGCGCGATCTATTCCTACGCCATCACGGAGCCAGGTTCCCCCGGTGGTTTGTAGTGTTGCATCATAGACCCACAGACGCGAGGCGCGCCCGCCTTCCTGTTCGGTATCTGCTTCTTGTGGGTTGACATCCCCAAACAGGTGACAGACCATGCATCCGCATGGCGTCTTGGGTTTGTTTGTCTCGAGCGCCTGGCATACTTTGCTGCCGATTCGCGGCGCGAGGCGCGTGGCGACAGCGCGCAAGGCCCCGGCCAACGCAGAGCCGGGGATGAATACGTCGCCGGCAGCCGTGCGCCGCAATAGCGCGTCAAATTCACTTTCGCTTTTACCCGCGCCGATATGTAATGCAGCGCGCGTCTTTAGCTTAGCGGTGATGATCAGGGTATCGTTCATTGCCCCTCTTTACCCTCCTCTTTTGTCTTTTGCGCCATTTCCGCAATCCGTTCGGCGAGCATTTCCATACCCATGCGCCAGCAACGCTTTTCGAGTCTGGCGCGCTCGTCGCCCTGAAGGTCATCGGTTTGTTCAATGATTTTGTCTTGTAACTCGGCGCAAAGCTCCTTAAAAACATTCAGGCCGACACTCGCTTTAGCGCGGAAGAATTCGGTGCTGGCTCTTCCTGAATCCCGGACTTTCAACTCAGCTTGTTGTGCTGGAGGAATCAAAGTTTCAAAGTGTCCTAACTGTGCAATGAAGTTGTCCACAGCATCTTTTGAATCCGGCGGTTGCACGCGGAGTAATCGGGCCAGCGGCGCGTATTTTTCGTCAGCAAAGGGATCGCGCTTTCCGGCGTATTGCTGGCGATCTTGTTGCAAGCAATGTTCCCACTGCCGGCGGAATTCGGCTTCTACGGCAATCTCCCCGGTAGTATCAAAGGTCGGGGCCATTTTCCCAGGCAGTAGGCCACGCGTCCTTAAATTCAGCCCGCTTGCACGATTATCCAGGTTAGCCCATTGGCGGTACAGCGGATGGTTGAATACGACACGCCCAAAACCCTCATTACAGCGCAGTCCCAGGCCATTCTGTTCCAGGTCGTCAATTTTTTCTTGCACAGCCTGACGCTGCTCTGACGTCAGCGGTTCGGCAATGACAAAGCCCACCGCAGAACCAGCGCATAATGCCACATCGCGCCAGCGCGGCAAACCGGTCTGGTTGTTAAAAGCATCAACCGGACGTGTGGAACAGAAACTACGTCGCAGTTCGACTTTGACGCCAAGCAAATTCTCAAGCCATGCTGCATCAAACCCGGCGCGATAACGCCCCCAGGCATCCACGGTAATGGTGTCTGTCAAAAGGGATAGGGTTAGTTCGCCATCCAGGTTGATCTGTCGCGTCTGGGGTAGTTGATACCAGGGATGCGCGCCGGTATGCGGCTCCGTCCATAAGGTCACTTTGCCATATCCACGCCGGTTGGCCTTGCCCAGGCGTAGAGTTATTGTCCCCTTTTCCGGTAGGCCGCCCAGCGCGCGTAAATCGTCCCAGGCTGCTGCATCGGCACACCACAACTCACCTACAAAATACTGACCGGGAGCGAGCGCATCGAAGCTGTAGAGTTGGCCTTTGGCGGCGCGTCTGGTTTCATTCGCCAGACGCACATGCATTTCTTGAATATGTGTCACTTTGACGGTATGCGGCGTTGTCTGCAAACTTACAAATCCGCTCAAGGGTTTGAGGTCGCTATGTCCATTACACTGCGAGCATTTGGGTTCATAATCATCCAGGGCCGTACGATGCGTAAAATCCATAACGCCGTGTGGCAACGATGCATTTCCATCTGCGTAGCCAGGATGAATCTCGCAGCTCATTAGACCGCCTGGGACTGGAACGGCAGGGTATAATCTCTCGGAGCGGCTTCCGGGTCTGTAACCCGGGTACAGTGTTGAATACCGAACACGATCGTGGAAAAAGAGTTCCACAAAGGCCTGATACACCATGCTGTTGGTTTGGCTAAAATCATAACGTTCAGCGACAAGGTTAGCTATTGCACCCCGGAGAGCAGCGCCAGGGATGTACTCGACGGTCTCAAATTCATTACCGGCTTCTGACTTCTGGGAGAGAATGAGCGGCTCATCCAAACGCGCAATCAGCAAGATTCGCACCGGCGTGTGGTCTGCGCTTGCGCTGGGGGTGAAAGACAATGACGGTAAGGTTGCCCTCAATGGTTGTTTCTCAAGATGCACTTGTTCAAACTTGTCGAGCAGCCAACTTTCCCAGGTTTGATTTTCTTCCGGTTGTATCTCCCAGAGTTCTGCCCCCTCTACAGCGATAAGGTGCAGTTCACATTCGCCCCGTCCACGGCGACGCGCCGATCCCAGATAGCGCACATTGCGCGCCGCCGCTAAGAGCCAGGCTGCTTCGCCGAGGGTTTCAGGGTCCCGCGCGTCACAGGTGGTCGTGAATTGGAAGCTCAACCGTCCGTCACCTTCTTCGCGGAAGAAGAGTTTGCCAGCCTCGGCGCGGCGCGTGCGAGGATTCACCCGCACATGCGGCGCGATTCGGGCACCGGTCTCGCCCTCTTCCCAGCCACTCTGAGCAGGATCAGGCGCACCGACGGGACGGGCAGAACTGATACGCCAGCGCTTGGGAACACCTGGAGAACCAAAGATGCGGCAGACAGGGCAGAACTCAGTCTCATCAGGATTCCATTGACCGCAGAAACGCGCGCGCGGATCTTCTTTCCCAGAAGCCTGGCAGCGGATATTCTCCGGCGTGTGCAATGGTTCAAGTTGGAGCAATTCATAGAGCGCATTACGCAGCAGGCCGCTTACCGTTGTGCCACGCAACACCGGCATCCCGTCAACATCACGGTGTAGGGCAGAGTCAACCACGGACCCCAGACCATGTCCCGCACCGATATGATAGTCAGATTTTAAGCGCAGCTCAAAAGTCATTTTTAGCGCCATATTACGCCTCCTCCTGCGCCGTATACACACCGCGGTTCTCATCCAGATACCAGCTAAAGTCCCACATCTGGATCAGGTCTGGCAGGCCGTGACCTTCAAAGATGGTTTCTGTTGTCGTACCGGGACGGTTCATGGGCAACCAGTAGCCATCCCGGTCACCCCCCAGTTGCTTGAGGGTTTGTTCTAATGTCTCTACATCTTTCTCGTTACGCGCCATGCGCGCTTTGATGCGGGCCAGTTCCGCTGACCATAATCCCAAAGCCTCAGCCGTTTTATCAGGCAACCGGCTTGGATCATAGAGCGCACGCAACTGTATCATGCGACGATTGGGAATTTGCTGTTTTGCCAGCGCCAATCGTTGCGCCAACAGACGATCCAAGGGCAAACCAATATTCTGGGGAAATTCAGGCGCAGAATCGGGACTAAACACCCAATAAGGCGCCAGAGTATTTTGATAGCGTTGCGTCTCGCCTGTTTCACGCGGTAAACGACTGCCAAGAATGACATCAAAATGCACTGATGAATAGTTGTGGTCAGATTCTTGTTCTTTATTCGACCCTACGGCTTTATCACCCGGCCTTTCTTTCTCTCGCACTGCCACAGCTTTTGACAGCCGCTTGGCTTCTTGTAGCAGGCGCTCGCCATGTTTATGCACCAGGGTATGAGGATACTTGCTTTTGCAAATGACTACGGCAGCCGACATTGTTGCGCGCATGTCCGACAAACCAATACGCTTGAGCAAAGCTGCCATCCGCGTTTCGTATTCCAGGCAAAACTGACGCGCAAAATCTAAAGCATAGGCCGCCGGCAGAAGAACAAAGACATCGTCGCCGCCCAGGATTAGCGGCAAGACGGGGATCAAATTTTGGTCACTTCCTCGGGGCGCTTGTCCCATCAGTTTTCTGGTCGGCGCGGCCAGGCTTTGCCGAACGACGTCCTCAAGCCCTGTAGATAGTTCATGTAACTGTCCGGGATCTTTGCATTGGCGAAAAACCTTGCCCATACCGTTGCCGTCAGCTATCAGGTAAGCCACGTAATTCCGCGCCTCCCACTTGCCGGTCAGTTTCTCAGGTTCTACGGGCAGGTTAAAGCAATTGAATCTATCACCGACTACTGCTTGTTTGAATTCCCGTAGGAACCGGCTACCTTCTCCACCGCGCTTTTCCGCTTTGCGCAAACACACATCACACACATACTGCGCGGATTCACCTTCGACTAGAGGATGATGTGTGGTGGCCAGTCCTACACCACACGATGCGCAGAATGCCACGTAAGGACCTTGCCCTACCCCTGCGGCGGCGCGCCCTTGGCGTTTGGCGCTTACCAGGGACAAATGCGCCCGTCGGTTGGCATCTGAGAAATCCTCTGGTTCGCCGCTCCAGTCGGTCAGGTGCGCCACAGTTAACGTACAGTTGGTCATCTCATAGTATTGCTGGGCTAATGCGCGCCCGAAGTCCGCCGCCCGCGTTGGATCATCAAAGAGCAGCGTGAAGGCACCGCCGTCCGCCACAATACAATCCGCTGGGGGAATTGCACGTGTGACTTCGTCGCAAAAATCGGTCAGCAGTTGGCTTCCACCGACGACTTCGCGCAAACGCGACGAACGAAAGACAAAATGTTGTATTTTATCCGCCTCGGCCGTCAAAATCCATCTTGTCATGGTCACTCCTTATGTATCAAGGGCAGAAAGTGCAAACCACACAGTTTGCATACTTCCTCCCACTCTGCCTGGATGGAACAACCTTTGGGAGGTACATTTTGTTTGTTTAATGTCGCCCAATGGGCGATAAAGTCATTCAGATTAGCTTTTACTAGCTCATAGGCAGCTTCCGCTATTTGCTGAGGGATGAAGACGTATTGGTGGATAGTCTGATTACGCAGGTGGATCACTTCTGTACTTGTGAGAGTTAGTCCCTGCTCATAATCGAGGACTGGCACCTTTTTATCCCGGTAGATTGTGATTTTATTACCCCCTGTTATTACATCCAACCCGCCCGTCTGCAGGTTTTTGCGCATATATCTGGCGTTTTCGTGACTCAGTAGTGCTTCGTAGACATCCAACTCTGCTTCTGAGATTATTGGGCCACTTACACTTTGTCGCCGAAGTAATGAAGCACAAAATAACCGGATCCAGCGCGCCTTGATCAACAATTCATCCAATCCCGCAGCACGCAACAAGGCAGAGCGTGTCTCATTATGTTCTTTTAGCCGTTCTATCTTCGACAGCTCATCACGTGCATAGGTGATAAGCTGGTCGTTAGACTCGAAAAATTCCTTTCGTTTTGGCTGTTTAGGCGTGGCCGGCCACTCCAATGTATTAACCAGGCGATTAAATGCCTCACGCTCATTTTTGACTTTCTGTAAATCCGGCCAATGTGGACCAAGTTCTTTAACAGCTGAAGGCGCGATAAAAGCTGGAGCCCAAGCACGAATAGCAGTCAGTTTGTCATAGGCATCATGGTGATCCCCTTCGTCCCAGGCTTTGTAAAAAGCCAGAAGGTCCTGTAGCCTTTCAGCAGCGAGAATGTTTTGTGTCTCAAAGGCTGGTTCATGCATATTCCCTATGATCTTTTGTAATACTTCCCCTGCTGCCCCGAAGTGATACTGTTCGTACAGTTGCCGTACCCGCTCCCAGTCACGTAAGCGAAATGCCTCATAGGGATTCTGTAGTTGGCCGATGCGACACGTGAAGCCGAAAGGTCTACGTTCTTTAGGGTGGTATTCGTCGAAATCAACATACGAAACTCGAATTCCGGCATACGCGGCGAAGAGAAACGCGCCAACATCCATGCTCTTTTTGCCGCCGGTGATATCTATCACTACATCCTTCTGGTCGCGTTGGTATGGCAAAGCGTGTTCACACAAGGCGCGAAAGACGTAATCCGGTTTATCTGCCAGATGTCTGTCCTCAGCAATGACTTTTACCTGAATCTGAGGTGTTTTTGTCAGCATTGGACTGAGATACTGCGTGATCCAACCGGCTATTTTGTCGCCTCGATCAAGTCCTGATTCTGTATCGTCTTCCCCAACATACTCTTTGTGCAATAACAGAATCACGTTTGTTGGCTCATAGACACTGATGGCTTGCAGCAATGGTTCTACGGAATACCCAACCAACAAGACCAATGTGTCACAGCCTAAATCGGTTCTCAGCATGTGATTCTCGGTAGCGTACTGTAGCTCTTCTGGTAGTAGACTTTTGATATACCAAGCTGCGAGTTCTTCTTCGGAGGGCGATGTATTGTTTGGGAGGAAATCATGCCAGTAATCCAGTGTCTTCCCTCTAAGTTGAGTAATGTTCCACTTACTAGGCCATCGCATCCACCAGCGGAGAGACTGTGCTTCTGTCACTCGACCTCCTTTGGAGCCTGATTGAGAGAAATCAGGAGAAAAGTCCTTGAAATATGTGAGGGGCATGGTATAATATAGATAAATCAGCCTCACACAAACCTTCTTTATTATAGAGAACTTCTGTTTTTTATGCAAGTGGTCCACAGGTTTTGCGCGTGAATCGCTTGCGCTTCTTGTTCTGCACGGCGCTGTCGTTCATTTCGTTACCAGGGTTAAGAGCAGTATCTCTTGCTCTGGAGGAATGTGAATGAGCATCAGGCTGTCCCACCGCTAAGGCGTCGCTTTTTATGTCGCGCGATGCGGCAACCGTTGGCAAAATCCGCCGACGGTAACCTTGACGCGGGGAGGGAAAGCCATGCTCAATGCACAGGTTGCGAATTGGCAGGTTGCTCGGACACTGGCGGCACGCCCTGACATCGCCGATGACATCCGTCACACATTGGAGGCGCTGCAACGGCAGGTCGGTGTAAAACCAGAAGAGATTACAGAGCGCCGCGCGGTGGAAGCCATCACGGCCCTCGCGCTGCAGCCCGCGCTGCTGGCGGCGCTGCAACAGCGGCGCGACCGGCGGGAGGCGATCCGCGATGTGGCGACGCGCTACGCTTTCGCGGCGCTGATGGAGGGCGGGAAGGCGCTCGGCGAGTTGGACGCGCTGTCACAGGCGTTGGTGCACCGCGCGTTGGACGTCATCGAGAAGCGGGCGCGCCAGATCGAGCGCCGCCGCGGGGAGAATCCGCTGGATGTGGACCCCGGGCTGCTGCTGGGGATCTGCAAGAGTCTGAGCCACTACGACTGCCGCAAGCCGATGGGCGCGCACATTCAGTGGAAGCTTGAGCATTACGAAAGCGCTGTCAGCCGCGCAATGCGCCAGATCAAGCATCTGGTGACGCGCCCGGAGGTGACGGAGGCCTTCGTGGACTACGTGCTGGACGCGGCGGCGCCGGCGGTGCTCAAGGCGCAGTGGCTGCACCTGGCGCGCGGGGGCGGCCTGACGGGGGTGGATTACACGGAGACGATTCGCTTCTTCGCTCGGGCGGAGACGGCGGACTTCGTCAAGGGGTTCGCGGCGACGGTGCAGACGGCGCGCACGCTCTACGCGGAGGTAGAGTACGTGGACGTCGTCTGGGGCGGCAAGCGCAAGTTGCCGGCCAAGCGGAGCCAGGGATACCTGGAGATGGCGCTCTCCGAGTTGGAACGGCCCAACGAGGTGTGGTTGGACGGGGGTGATGAGGATGATGAGGATGAGGCCGATGAGCACGCCGGCCGGCACGAGGTCATCCCGGATACGGAGGAGTTGCGCCAGCGGGAGGCCTGGTCCAACTTGCTGCACCGGGAGCCGTTCGAGGTGTGGATCACGCGGCAGGCGTTGGAGGCGCGGCCTGACGACGCGCTCTGGCAGGCCGGTGGGTGGCTGTACCTCGACGGATTACGCCCGGAAGCGGCAGTGGCGCAAGGGCTGGCCGACGCGGAGACGGTGGCGGCGGTGCAAACGCGGGTGGCGGTGCTGCGCGCCGATCCCGAGGTCTGGCAGGCGTGGATGGCGACGATGGTGTAGCCGTCCGCGAGCCGGGATGGTGAGGCGATTAACGCAACGCCGGAGATGGGCGTCAAGTCTGTCTCCGGCGACATCTTATGCAGACGCAAGCAGGTGCGCCGCACTTCAGAAAGTGCAACGCACCACGGAAGAGTGATGAAAGCAGGTGCGCCGCACTTCGGAAAGTGCAACGCACCGCGGAAGAGGAGGAACGATGGACGAGCATCCCGACTTCTACGACAGGCTGCTGCAACGGCAACTCGACGGCGATCCAACGCTGACCTACCGGGAGTATCGTGAGCTGGATTTGCATTTGTTGATCTGCCCACGCTGCACTTATTATGTGGCGGCGCGTATGGCGGGTGAGCCGTTGGCCGCGCAGTTGCGGGCGCGGCTGCGGACGATGTTGACCGCCGAGCGCGTGACGCCGTATATGGAGGAGCTGGCGGCGGCGTTGCACGCGCAACGGCCGTTGAGTGGGTTCCAGGGATTTTTGTGGGACTTCATCCGCGAGGATCGCCGCGCGCTGGGGCGGTTCAGGTTGGTGGAGGCGGTGGTGGGCAGGCGCAGGGGGCTGAATAAGCCGGGCTGAAGCCCTCGCGCTAAACACACAAAGCCCTTCGGGCTGACTTGATAGTCACTTTAGGCGGCTTGGTGGGTTTGGCCCTGTGGCTTCAGCCCTGGGCCTGATGAGGGTGGCGCGGTCGGGAGACCGGCCCGAGCAGAGTAGAAGAGAGAGATTCTTCGTCACTGCGTTCCTCAGAATGACGTATAGGTGCAACGCACTTCGGAAAGTGCGTTGCACCAACATATAAAAGCAGCGCGCCCCACCGGGATATTTTCCGGTGGGGCGCGCGGCGTTCCGCCCCTAGCGCGGCGTGACCTGGCGACCGACGAGGCCCTTGGCGTTCTGCTCGACGATGCAGGTGACGGGAGAGCCGACGCGCGGGGTGAAGTTGCTGACGAGGTCGGAGAGGTGGAAGAAGATGCGCGGCCCGCCGTTTTCGATGAAGCCGTATCCCCGCTCGGGGAAGTAGGCGTTCACGACGCCGGTGGCGACTTCGATGGGGGGTAGTCCCATGGCGTTGCACATGGGGCAGAGGTAGCGGACGGTGTTCCATTCCGCCTTGTAGCCGGCCAGGACCATGTGGACGCCGGGATGGCGGTCACAGCGGCGGGTCTTGGCCGGTTGGGGGTGCGCCTGGCGCGGGGCCGGGTTGGGCATGGGGGGGCGCGGGCGTCCGGCGGGCGTTCCCTGGTAGTCTATCCGTATCTGTCGCATGGTGTCCTCCTTTGTGATTTGGGATGGCTGGATTGGTGATTTTTAGATTGGGTGCGTTTTTTGGTTCATGCCTGGTAACGAAAAGAGGGAAAGGGCTATTGCGGGTGCGGTCAGGAGACCGGCCCGAGCAAGGGGGAAGCTTCTAGTTTTACGTTTTATGCTTTACGTTTTACGGTGCCGTTTCGTTACCGGGGATAAGTGCAGCGGGGTGTTGGGCTGCCGACCACAGAGGAGGTTGCGTATGGCACAGTTCGTCTCTAGCGAGGAGTTCACGGTGGATGTTCCTGAGGTGTTGATCCATGCCTTGTTCCGGCAACCGGAGGCGTTGGAGCTGGTGTTGGCCGACGCGGGGCTGCCGCCTCACGAGATCGCGATGTGGGCGCGGCAAACCGGTGTGGGAGCGGAGATCGAGCAACTGGCAGGGTGGCTTTCGGTGGCGCAGCAGCCAGGGCATTACAAACCGCTGTTGGAAGTTGCCGGGAGTCATCTGCGCGCCGGGGAGGCGCTGGAGGCGCTGCCGGTGTTTCGTTGGGCGTATCAGGTGTGGCAACAGTCGCCCGTCCAGGGGCGCAAGTATTACAGCGATGGAACGAAGCTGCTCGCGCAGTGGGGCGAGTGTCTCTATCATCTGGAGCACACCGAGGCCGCGCGCCAGTGCTGGCGTCAGGCATTGAGCCTGATCCAGGAGGAGGACGCGCTAGAGCGTCTGGCGCAAACGATTGAGCGCGCCGGCGCGCTGGACGACTATGGGGGTATCGTCGGCCAGGCGCTGCACGCGGGACTTCCCGGCGCGCAGCGCCTCTGGCAGCGATGGCTGCGGTTGCAAGACGCTGATGCCGCCATATGTGTGGACGCTGAGTCTGACGCCGAGCCGCTCCCGCTGCCCGCGCCGGATGCGCCGGGTGTGGCGGTGTTGGCCGATGTTGCCAACCTGGATATGGTCTGCCGCGATCAATTTGGCTTTGCCCACCGGCTGGACTACGCACGTCTGTTGCAGGCCGCCGCGCAGTATGGGCCGGTGCAGGTAAAGATGGCCTTTGTGCCGGACATTCCCGATACGCTGGCGGTGCGGGAGCAACTTGCCGCAAGCGGTTTCACGGTTGATCTGCTGCGCCCCAAGCGTAGCCACGGGCGCATTGTCGCCAACGCCGATACGGCGATGGCTGCTTACGCCGCGCGCTGGGCCAGCGCGCCTGACATTGGGCGATTGGAATTGTGGACCGGAGATGGGGATTTCCTCCACGCGCGCGAGGCAATCCAGCAAGCGTGGCCGGCGGTGACGGTGGCTTTCCGCAGCTTTGCGGTGGGCACGGCTGCCGCGATCCAGGCGCTGGGCGAAGATTGGCTGCCGATTGAGGCGGCTTATCTGCAACGCCTGGTGGGGGATGAGGAGGAACGTTTCGTTACCGGGGGAGGGAGTAGGGAGTAGGGAGTAAGGAAAGAGGAACTGGGGCAAGAATGAGACGCCTTGCATCTTGCATCCTGCATCTTGTATCATCACCAGAGCAAAAGGAGGACACGATGAACGCGAATTCGTCTCGGCTGTTGGCGGAGAAGGTCACACGCGAGCTGTACCGCACGGCGCAGGCTTACGGGAAGGAGCATCCGTACCGCTTCGAGGACTTGCTCAACGATCTCGCCGTCATGATCGAACATGAGGCGCTGCACCTGGTCTCCCTCAAGTTCTTCCGCGCTAACGGACACCGCGAGGTGCTGGCGGAGTACAACTACGCCTTCCACGCCGGACGGCCCACCTTCCGCATTGACGACACGCAGGGGTTAGGGATCGTGCCCCTCACGCCACCCTTCGAGATGGGGCTGATCGTCAACCGCGACGCGCAGGGCGGGCAGTACGCGCAACGTTTGCGGCTAAACTGGGGCGACGCGCCGGACTACACGCATGGCGGCGGCTTCACGCACGCGGACGGCAATACGGCGAGCCGCACGGGAGGTCGGGCCAGCAAGGAGGTCTACATGGACGACGCGCTGCGCCGGATGGGGCAGGTGAAGTTCTTCCTGCCGCAGAAGCAGTACGGCTTCATCACCGGCGGGGATGGCGTGGACATCTTCTTCCACGAGAAGAATGCGCAAGGCTTCGCGCCACGGCAGGGGCAGCGGGTGACTTACCTGCCCCTCATCACGCCACGGGGGATTCAGGCGAAGGATGTGCGGGCGGCGTGAGGGGAAGAGAATGGAGAATGGAGAATGGGGAGAAAGTGCGCCATTCTCTATTCTCCTTCAGGAGAGAAGCAGGAGGAGACTATGACGGAGAATCTGCATTTGTACTATTGTGACGCGGCGATTGACGTGCGCCAACGGGCGAGTGGGGTGGCGGCGGTCGCGCGCGATGCGGAGGGGCGGATTCTCGATGTCGCCAGCCGCTGTTTGCCAGGGATGACCAATAATGAGGCCGAGTACGAGGGCTTCATCCTGGGGTTGGAGCTGGCGTTGGCGCGCGGCGACCGGCAGGCGGTGTTTCTGTTGGATAGCCAGATCGTCATCGGGCAGATCGCCGGCTGTTTCGCGGTGCATGATGCCAAGCTCAGGCCGCGTCACGCGCGAGCGGCGCGGTTGCTGGCGCAGCTTCCCGAAGCGACAATTGTCCACGTTCCACGCGAGCGCAATCAGGTGGCCGACGCGCTGGCGAAGGAGGCGTTGGAGAGGGGAATGGAGAGGGAGTGACAAGGTGAGGGGGTGAAGGAGGAGGTGGGGAGATGGATGAGGAAGGGATGATGACGCTGTTCGAGGCGGTGTGCGATCCGCTCAATCTGGAGCAGGCGTGGCTGAAGGTGAAGGAAGGCAAGACGTTGGCTGAGCGGCAGAAGGGGGCGGGGGTGGATGGGGTGACGGTAGCGATGTGGGAGGAAGAGTGGACCGATCGTCTGCGGGCGCTGCACGCGGCGCTGTGGCACGGCGCGTATTGTCCGGCGCCGCTGCTGTGGTTCGATGTGCCGCGCCGCGAGCCGGGGCAGACCCGGCGATTGGGTATCCCTACGGTGACCGACCGGGTAGCGCAGCGGGCGGTGCAGCATGTGCTGGAGCCACTCTTCGAGCAGGTGTTCCTGGGGTGCAGCCACGGCTACCGGCCACAGCGCTCGATTTACACGGCTGTGGCACATATTCTGTGGCACCAGGCGCAGGGGCTGACCTGGGTGGTGGATGCCGATATCGCCGATTACTTCAACACGATTCCGCACGCGGGTCTGCTGGCGCAATTGGCGGTATTGGAGGATGAGCGGCTCATTGATTTGATTGCCGGCTGGTTGGAGGTGGGGGCGACGCGACCAGGGTTGGGGGTGGCGCAGGGCGCGGTCATCTCGCCGCTGCTGGCGAATCTGTATCTGCATCCTTTCGATGTAACCTTGATCCAGGCCGGGCTGGCGCTGGTGCGTTATGCCGATGATTTTGTCATTATGTGCGAGGATGAGCGCGCGGCGCGTTACGCGCTGGTGGAGGCGGCGGACGCATTGGCGGCGCTGGATCTGGCGCTCAATGCGGAGAAGACGACGATTGTGCGTTTCGGGCCGGATTTTGAGTTTTTGGGGGCGCGGTTTTGCGACTGAAGTAAGGAGTAAGGAGTAGGGAGTAAGGGGCAGGATGGAAATCTTGCATCTTGTATCGTGAAGGAGGTGGGCGAGATGGAGCTGATGGTGGATGCGCAGGGGGCGCGGCTGAGCAAGGACGGGGAACGGTTGGTGGTGCAGCGGGAGGGGGAGGCCGACGAGTACGTGCCCTTGAACGTGATGGAGCAGTTGGTGGTGGCGGGGCGCGGGGTCAATGCGACGACGGCGCTGCTCTTCGATCTGGTGGAACGCGGGGTGGACGTGGTCTTCCAGAGTCAGCACGGGCGGTTTGGCTTCCGGCTCGTCGGGGAGGTCTCCAAGCACAGCGCGCTACGGGTGCAGCAAGTGCAAGCGGCGACCGATCCAGCGCAGGCGCTGCGGCTGGCGCGGGCGATGATCACCGGCAAGCTGCACAATCAGGCGGTGCTGCTGCGCCGCTATGGGGATGCGCTGGGGGCGGAAGGGGCGGCGGGCGTCGCCATGTTGGTGGAGCAGATGCAACGCGCCGGGCAAGCGCCCAACGCTGACTCCTTGCGCGGTTACGAAGGCAGCGGGGCGGCGGCATATTTCGGGGTGTGGCCGCGCCTCTTCGACGCGCGGGAGTGGCATTTCGCCGGGCGAGCCTATCATCCGGCGCCCGATCCGGTAAACGCGATGTTGAGCCTGGGGTACACGTTGCTATTGCACGATATCGTCGGGGCGGTGTATCGCATCGGCCTCGATCCGACGGTGGGCTTCTTCCACACGCTGGACTACGGACGCCAGTCCCTGGCATTGGACCTGGAAGAGGAGTTCCGCCCGGTGATCGTGGATACGTTGGTGCTGCATTTGATCCGCCAGCAACTTCTCGTGCCGGGCGATTTCACACAGCGCGGCGGCAGTTGTATGATGACCGACGATGCGCGGCGGTTCTTCTTCGCGCAATACGCGGCGCGTATGGCAGTGCGGGTGCGCCATCCGGCCTGGCAGCAGCAGTTGACTTACCGGCAGTGCATCCAGCGGCAGGTGGAGCATCTGGCGCGCTGTGTGTTGGGGAAGGAGGAGGGGTATACGGCGTTGTTGATTCGGTAGACGGTAGACAGTAGACGGTAGACGGGGGGGAGGAAGCAAGAGGCAAGAGGCAGGAGGCAAGAGGTAGGATGACAATCATGCATCCTGGGTCTTGCATCTTGAAGAAGGAGGGGGGAGGATGTTCGTGGTGGTGGCGTACGATATTCCGGACAATAAGCGGCGGACGAAGGTGATGAAGGTGCTGCAAGGGTACGGGATGCATGTGCAGGAGAGTGTCTTCGAGTGCGATCTGCAAGCGCCGACGTACCAGCAGTTGCGCCAGCGGCTGCACAAGTTGATCAATCTGGATCAGGACAACGTGCGCTTCTACCATTTGTGCCAGGCGGATGTGCCGCGCATCGAGTGTGTGGGGGTGGGACGGGCGGTGCAGGTGATGACGGAGTTGAAGATCATTAGTTGATGAGGGATTGGGGATTGGTGATTGGGAGATGGGGGGAGTGGGAGATGAGGGATTGGGGGAAGTCACCTTGTCACCCCGTCACCCCGTCACCCTGTCACCCTGTCACGGGGTCAGCGGCGACGATGCGGTCGAGACGGAAGCGGCGTTCTTCGTCGCGCAGGGTGCAGTGGGCAACGAGGTAGCGATGGGGGGCGCGCTCTTCGAAGCGCAGAGGTTTGACGCGGCGGTGGGTGACCTGGGCGCGGGCGTCAATGTAGGTGAGTTGGATGGTGGTGGCATCCGTGATGGCGGTGTGCAGGGTGGCTTCGATGCTCGCCAGGTCAGCGAGATCAGGTGACGGCGGGGAGGCCGGTTCGGGAGCGGCCAGCCCGGTTGGCCCTAGCGCCTGGGCCAGGATGGCTTCCTGGGAGGCAAGCAGGCGCGCGAGAGCGGCGCGTTCGTCCGCTGGAAGGGCGGTATCCAGGTCGCGCAGCAAGGCATCCAGGGGGACATCTGCCAAGCGGGGCAGGTGGGTGCGGAGCGATTGGTAGGTACGTGCGACGACGAGTATGGTGCTGACGGGCATGGCGCTGGCAGTCAGGTTATAGGGGCGCGCGGGGTGCTCTAGCGGGGTGAGGTTCGGGAGGGTATAGCCGCGCTGCCGGAGATACGTCCAGAGGGCCGGGGCATCGGTCGCCGCGACCCAGACGCTGGCCTGGCCGGGCAAGGGCCGTGCGCGGGTGCGAAAGGCTTTACGCGCGCGCAGGGCCGTGAAGACGGCGGGATCGCCGCGCAACCGGTAGCCCGGTTCGCAGGCAAGGGTGTGTTGGGCGGCGTCCCAGGCCCACATGTGCTGCACCACCGCCGGGTCGAGTTCGCCGGCCGTCCAGCGCGCCAGGAGGAAGAGGACGAGGCGCACCGGATAGCCCCACGCGACGCCGCGGGCGATGCTGGTGGGGGTGATGCGGTAGCGCACTGTTGGGGGCGCAGCAGGGGCGGATGTGACGGCGGGGGGGAGGGGTTCGGCGACGTGGGTGAGGAGGAAGGTGCAAGCAGCAGGCGCGGCGAGGGTTGCGGCGATCTCGATGGTGGGGTCAGTCGTCTCCCCTGGCGTAACCGCGAGCGCCGCCGTGAGCAGCGGGAATGTGGGGTCAGGGAAGCGCAGTTCGTGGTAGGGGATGTCCTCTTCGAGCGCGTGTTGTGCATCTGTTGTTGCCGCGCGACGTTCCAAGGCGATCCGCAGCCAGGTACGGCCTTCGGCGGTGGGACGCAGGTGCAGTTGTCCGTCCTCATTTGTGAGTTCGACGAGGCCCAGACAGGGCAAGACGATCTGGATGAGGAAGGACGCCAATCCCCAGACACCCGCGCCCAGGCTGCGCTGTACGTTAGGCAGGTTACGGACATAGTCGGGAACGGTCAGCAGACCGGCTTGTTGTAGCCACGTCGGGATATTGTGCAGCGGTAGCCAGGCAGCTGGCGTACTCTTGCTCAGGCCAGTACATATGGTCGCAACGACAGCGGCCCAACGGTGCTGTAACCAGGCAGGCAAGCCCACCGCGGGGATACCGCCAGCGTCCCAGGCTACATGTTGCCACCACGCCTGCCGGAGACGCAACAGTTGCAGCGCCGATGGTTGGTTCAACCAAGCCGACAGAGTGGGAGAGGGTAGCCATTGCGCATTCACGCTATGCAGAAGATCAGCCGATTGTAGCAGCCGGACAGTGAAGCTGAGCGCCGGGAGTTGCGCCTCACTTCGCACGTCGGGCGAGAGTGGGTGCGAGAGCCAGACCCCCGCCAGACGGGCTACACTGTCGGGTTGGAGATGTCCCTGAGGGTTGAGTTTGAGCACTCCTTGCTGGGAGAGAGCCAGGCAGCGCGCGCAATCGTGCAAGAAAGCTAACGGTGTTTCGGGCCAGCGACGGGCGAGCGATGCGGACATAGTCACCTCCGGTTGACAAGTTCAGCGATATGGCTTACACTGAAAATGCAGGCTACACAGACTACTTCTGATAACGAAATGGCTTATCGGCAGGGGGGGTAGACGAAAATGGTCATTTTGAGTCACCCTCCCCTTATGGACCACGCAGGTGGTTTGACAGGGGGTGGAAGAGGGCTAAAGCGGATATGGATGTGGGGAAAAAGGTCACACGATGTTTGTAGAGCCAAGATAACGGGCGAAAAAGTGGCAAAAATGGGGGGTTTTGAAAGGCTGTCCGAAGAGAGTGCCCATCAGAGAGGGTATTGAGACCTACCCCCCTGATTTCACATTTGCCCCGTTATCTCAGTCCGAAGAGAGTGCCCATCAGAGAGGGTATTGAGACCCAGGAGTTGTACGTTGCCGTCCAGTCGGATGAGGTCCGAAGAGAGTGCCCATCAGAGAGGGTATTGAGACGCCCGTGCTCCCGCTGAATAAGTAAATCATACTGGTGTCCGAAGAGAGTGCCCATCAGAGAGGGTATTGAGACCACAGTGAGAAAAGTGTGAACACCACAACAATCAAGTCCGAAGAGAGTGCCCATCAGAGAGGGTATTGAGACCACTTCGATGAACGGATCCACGTCCTCAGACGCACGGTCCGAAGAGAGTGCCCATCAGAGAGGGTATTGAGACTAAAATCGCCCTAAGGAAGTACCTTTTACAGAAAGGGTCCGAAGAGAGTGCCCATCAGAGAGGGTATTGAGACACAACGCGGAACCCACCCACACAATGAGCGCCAGAAGTCCGAAGAGAGTGCCCATCAGAGAGGGTATTGAGACTGGGCGGTGTCCGAGATCGCAAGAAAGGATCCCGAGTCCGAAGAGAGTGCCCATCAGAGAGGGTATTGAGACCCAAACGGGTTGGACACGTGCTCTCAAAAGGAGGCGTCCGAAGAGAGTGCCCATCAGAGAGGGTATTGAGACGAAGACTCAACAACACCAATGAAGCGAGAGTCTTTGTCCGAAGAGAGTGCCCATCAGAGAGGGTATTGAGACTCCTTGGGGAGTGCCTTAGGGAGTGGGAATTCCCCAACGTCCGAAGAGAGTGCCCATCAGAGAGGGTATTGAGACCCTTGTTGAATTCTACCGTGATTACCGTCTCACCGTCCGAAGAGAGTGCCCATCAGAGAGGGTATTGAGACTTCATGCCAAATATGAATCAATTGATCCTCGTGAGGTCCGAAGAGAGTGCCCATCAGAGAGGGTATTGAGACTTTGATAGGCCTTCAGTGCTTGAGTATTACGGATAGTCCGAAGAGAGTGCCCATCAGAGAGGGTATTGAGACACGGTCGGAGGTCCTTCAACTCAGAGGAGTTCTTAGTCCGAAGAGAGTGCCCATCAGAGAGGGTATTGAGACATACCAAGCTATACTTCTTAGCCTGAAGGCTAAAAAGTCCGAAGAGAGTGCCCATCAGAGAGGGTATTGAGACGAATAAATTTCCCAGAAAACCGATCAGGTCGTCCGGTCCGAAGAGAGTGCCCATCAGAGAGGGTATTGAGACCACGTTATTGTGAACTCCTACAGCTTCTTTTTCTGGTCCGAAGAGAGTGCCCATCAGAGAGGGTATTGAGACGGTTGACACCGGCTTAGCCAATGCCCTGAAGCCTTGTCCGAAGAGAGTGCCCATCAGAGAGGGTATTGAGACCCACCCCGCCTCCGAGGTAGTAATTATTCGATTGGGTCCGAAGAGAGTGCCCATCAGAGAGGGTATTGAGACCCATTCGTGTCCGCTTCTACGTAGCGATAGCTAATGTCCGAAGAGAGTGCCCATCAGAGAGGGTATTGAGACCACCTCCTTAATCAGTGACACGCTGGTAATTCCTTTGTCCGAAGAGAGTGCCCATCAGAGAGGGTATTGAGACCCACAATGTTGATCATTCAGCTGCTCTAGCTGTGTGTCCGAAGAGAGTGCCCATCAGAGAGGGTATTGAGACTAAAACCTGTTCCAACTTGACCCAATCTTTGGCAGAGTCCGAAGAGAGTGCCCATCAGAGAGGGTATTGAGACCGTAGAAGTTAGAAGGAAGTAGGTAGTAGATCGGCGTCCGAAGAGAGTGCCCATCAGAGAGGGTATTGAGACTACACCCGAGCGTTACAACCATAACGCCCGCAACGTCCGAAGAGAGTGCCCATCAGAGAGGGTATTGAGACTTCGTTCCATGCGCCAACAGATTCTTTCAACTGTGTCCGAAGAGAGTGCCCATCAGAGAGGGTATTGAGACGCGGGCTGCCGATTGAGCTTGCCAGCGGCGTTTGTCCGAAGAGAGTGCCCATCAGAGAGGGTATTGAGACAACACAACCAGCAGTGCTCCACCACCAACCAACAAGTCCGAAGAGAGTGCCCATCAGAGAGGGTATTGAGACGGTGTCAATTGGAAACCATTCAGCTCCTCCCTGGGTCCGAAGAGAGTGCCCATCAGAGAGGGTATTGAGACAACCTCTTGATATAAGTCAGCTAAAACGCCGCTCATAGTCCGAAGAGAGTGCCCATCAGAGAGGGTATTGAGACTTGGAAACCATTCAGCTCCTCCCTGGGCATCTTGATGTCCGAAGAGAGTGCCCATCAGAGAGGGTATTGAGACTCACCCACCTTAACCCGCGCGTCGCTCGGAACGGGTCCGAAGAGAGTGCCCATCAGAGAGGGTATTGAGACCTATGCGGTGCTGGCGGTGGCTCACTCCGAGAGCAGTCCGAAGAGAGTGCCCATCAGAGAGGGTATTGAGACTCCATGGCGTTCAACTGGCTCGGTGTGTAAGTAGTCCGAAGAGAGTGCCCATCAGAGAGGGTATTGAGACGTACCGAATACCCGCGTTGCACCGTAAGGTAGCTGTGTCCGAAGAGAGTGCCCATCAGAGAGGGTATTGAGACTTGACTATTGAATGGATTTGTTTTTTTTTTGGTCCGAAGAGAGTGCCCATCAGAGAGGGTATTGAGACGTTTGGATTTCATCGTCTCTCCTTTCGATTCTATCGTCCGAAGAGAGTGCCCATCAGAGAGGGTATTGAGACTGTTGCGGTTGGGACGGGTAGTTCTTCTTAGAAGTGTCCGAAGAGAGTGCCCATCAGAGAGGGTATTGAGACTTCAGGCAAGAGGATCGCGTAGGATATGCTCGTTGTCCGAAGAGAGTGCCCATCAGAGAGGGTATTGAGACAAAATAGCAACGAGGACCCAATGTTCTTCACTAGGGTCCGAAGAGAGTGCCCATCAGAGAGGGTATTGAGACTGGATCGAGAACAACTGCACCGTTGCCGAAAATGTCCGAAGAGAGTGCCCATCAGAGAGGGTATTGAGACATCTCAATATCGGTCTCAACCTTCACCCGGTTTCCGTCCGAAGAGAGTGCCCATCAGAGAGGGTATTGAGACATGGATACCCAAGAGCATGCCTTGCGGCTTCTCGAGTCCGAAGAGAGTGCCCATCAGAGAGGGTATTGAGACTACAACCATCAGAGAGTTTACAAAAGCTCTGATGGGGTCCGAAGAGAGTGCCCATCAGAGAGGGTATTGAGACGCTGAGCCAACTGAGTCCAGTATGCCTTATTCTTGGTCCGAAGAGAGTGCCCATCAGAGAGGGTATTGAGACCCTCCTGTTTTCTCACTCTAGGACGTCGTCCTCGGTCCGAAGAGAGTGCCCATCAGAGAGGGTATTGAGACTCAGTAATTCATGACATGAGCAGGCTGTTTGCCGCGTCCGAAGAGAGTGCCCATCAGAGAGGGTATTGAGACGTTGGTCCAATCAAAGCCAGTGAGGGATGCCAGAAGTCCGAAGAGAGTGCCCATCAGAGAGGGTATTGAGACTCAGCGTCACAACTGCATCTTCATTATAGACACCAGTCCGAAGAGAGTGCCCATCAGAGAGGGTATTGAGACAGTCAGTGTGGTCGCCTCAGACGCGACTAGATCGGTCCGAAGAGAGTGCCCATCAGAGAGGGTATTGAGACTAAGTAGATTGTGGTACACCACCTTGCAGGTTGGTGTCCGAAGAGAGTGCCCATCAGAGAGGGTATTGAGACAGACCTCTACAGAAGTTCTACCTCCGGGCCTGGGGTCCGAAGAGAGTGCCCATCAGAGAGGGTATTGAGACGACATCGGGACGGGGCAAAGCCCACGGAATCCAACGTCCGAAGAGAGTGCCCATCAGAGAGGGTATTGAGACCACGCCCTTTACAGCCATTGCAGCCTTCGGCTACAAAGTCCGAAGAGAGTGCCCATCAGAGAGGGTATTGAGACGACGTTGTAGGTGGTACTGATCGTGAATGTCGAGTCCGAAGAGAGTGCCCATCAGAGAGGGTATTGAGACTTTTCCCCCTAAATCCTCACGGATCGAGATACGTCCGAAGAGAGTGCCCATCAGAGAGGGTATTGAGACTCCGTCAACGCCACGTCAGATGCCACGGTGATCAAGGTCCGAAGAGAGTGCCCATCAGAGAGGGTATTGAGACATAGCAGTATACCAGTAGGTAGACCCTGGCCATTGTCCGAAGAGAGTGCCCATCAGAGAGGGTATTGAGACAATCCTGTCCTTGCCACCTGGTGGGATCTGCCAGTCCGAAGAGAGTGCCCATCAGAGAGGGTATTGAGACTTGTCTTCTCCTTTTTAACCCCGCTCCGCGGTGGGTCCGAAGAGAGTGCCCATCAGAGAGGGTATTGAGACTTGGGGTATTTACCTTCGATGATCAAGGCGTCGAACGTCCGAAGAGAGTGCCCATCAGAGAGGGTATTGAGACGATTCAGTAGTGGTCTCAGGCGAATGCCAGGTCCTCGTCCGAAGAGAGTGCCCATCAGAGAGGGTATTGAGACTTGCAACCGCCTTCATGAATCCACCGGGACCAAAGTCCGAAGAGAGTGCCCATCAGAGAGGGTATTGAGACCCTCCCATGGGGGAGACGATATCAAGTAACCCCAAGTCCGAAGAGAGTGCCCATCAGAGAGGGTATTGAGACATACGCCATCGAAGTCGAGCGGCAACGGGCCGGTGTCCGAAGAGAGTGCCCATCAGAGAGGGTATTGAGACACATCTTGTGGTACAACATACTTTGCCATGGATCTAGTCCGAAGAGAGTGCCCATCAGAGAGGGTATTGAGACAAGTGCCATAATCGTCAAAATAATCGTGTAGACGATTGTCCGAAGAGAGTGCCCATCAGAGAGGGTATTGAGACTTTGTGTGGCTCATTTGCCTTCATCCGTGTCAGCGTCCGAAGAGAGTGCCCATCAGAGAGGGTATTGAGACTTTTTCACCTCCTTGTGTTGTTACTTTCCCCCCCAAAGTCCGAAGAGAGTGCCCATCAGAGAGGGTATTGAGACAAGTATTCGTGATCCCACCGGCCGCCAAAGGCGTGTCCGAAGAGAGTGCCCATCAGAGAGGGTATTGAGACAATGGAAGGAAAGGGTAAGGGGGCACTGTCATCGAGTCCGAAGAGAGTGCCCATCAGAGAGGGTATTGAGACGCGTAGAAGAATATTTAATTATTACTATACATAGGTCCGAAGAGAGTGCCCATCAGAGAGGGTATTGAGACACAGTGAATGGTTGATAATACTTTTCGGTTTTGAGTCCGAAGAGAGTGCCCATCAGAGAGGGTATTGAGACTCTTCTTTGGTCTCTTTCTCTTTGTCGGGGTTGTGTCCGAAGAGAGTGCCCATCAGAGAGGGTATTGAGACCAAGCTTGATAATTGCCTTGGAAACGTTGCCTGCGTCCGAAGAGAGTGCCCATCAGAGAGGGTATTGAGACGTAACCAAGACCTCAACAAAACCCGACCCCCGAAGTCCGAAGAGAGTGCCCATCAGAGAGGGTATTGAGACACGGCGGTGGCGGGGAGGGTCTTGACAGAGCGGGGTCCGAAGAGAGTGCCCATCAGAGAGGGTATTGAGACGAACCTAAGTGCTCCGCCAAGGCACTCCTTACCTTGGTCCGAAGAGAGTGCCCATCAGAGAGGGTATTGAGACAGGGCCGTTCAGTCCTGAGAATGTCACCCGTATGGTCCGAAGAGAGTGCCCATCAGAGAGGGTATTGAGACAAGTATTCGTGATCCCACCGGCCGCCAAAGGCGTGTCCGAAGAGAGTGCCCATCAGAGAGGGTATTGAGACAATGGAAGGAAAGGGTAAGGGGGCACTGTCATCGAGTCCGAAGAGAGTGCCCATCAGAGAGGGTATTGAGACGCGTAGAAGAATATTTAATTATTACTATACATAGGTCCGAAGAGAGTGCCCATCAGAGAGGGTATTGAGACACAGTGAATGGTTGATAATACTTTTCGGTTTTGAGTCCGAAGAGAGTGCCCATCAGAGAGGGTATTGAGACTCTTCTTTGGTCTCTTTCTCTTTGTCGGGGTTGTGTCCGAAGAGAGTGCCCATCAGAGAGGGTATTGAGACCAAGCTTGATAATTGCCTTGGAAACGTTGCCTGCGTCCGAAGAGAGTGCCCATCAGAGAGGGTATTGAGACGTAACCAAGACCTCAACAAAACCCGACCCCCGAAGTCCGAAGAGAGTGCCCATCAGAGAGGGTATTGAGACACGGCGGTGGCGGGGAGGGTCTTGACAGAGCGGGGTCCGAAGAGAGTGCCCATCAGAGAGGGTATTGAGACGAACCTAAGTGCTCCGCCAAGGCACTCCTTACCTTGGTCCGAAGAGAGTGCCCATCAGAGAGGGTATTGAGACAGGGCCGTTCAGTCCTGAGAATGTCACCCGTATGGTCCGAAGAGAGTGCCCATCAGAGAGGGTATTGAGACGCCCACCAAGAACCAGCTTCAACAGTCTCGCCTTGTCCGAAGAGAGTGCCCATCAGAGAGGGTATTGAGACGCCACCCAAGTCAATTTGTCTCCCGGCCCACTTCGTCCGAAGAGAGTGCCCATCAGAGAGGGTATTGAGACCCCGTCAGAGCTCTTCCCTAAGCAGCGCTCTCCAGTGTCCGAAGAGAGTGCCCATCAGAGAGGGTATTGAGACTCACCCATCTTTTCCCATGATGGGCGCATCGCCTCGTCCGAAGAGAGTGCCCATCAGAGAGGGTATTGAGACTGATAGTTACACCATCTGGTAAAACTGGTAAGTGTCCGAAGAGAGTGCCCATCAGAGAGGGTATTGAGACATGTAGTAGATAATTGTGAGGTCGACCAGCGGGTGTCCGAAGAGAGTGCCCATCAGAGAGGGTATTGAGACGCAAAACGTAAATCTCACTCTACACACACGCCGTCCGAAGAGAGTGCCCATCAGAGAGGGTATTGAGACCTAATAAGCGTTTCATATTTTCCTCCTTAAAGAAGTCCGAAGAGAGTGCCCATCAGAGAGGGTATTGAGACACAACGACCAACACCAGTACTACAATGACACCAAGGTGTCCGAAGAGAGTGCCCATCAGAGAGGGTATTGAGACGCAACGCCGATCCGGCGTCTTGTGATCCGGCGACGAGTCCGAAGAGAGTGCCCATCAGAGAGGGTATTGAGACGATTTATCCCGTCTACACCATGAAAAAACGCCCACGTCCGAAGAGAGTGCCCATCAGAGAGGGTATTGAGACTTTATAGGTTGGAATTAGATGAAATGGGTTCACGAAGTCCGAAGAGAGTGCCCATCAGAGAGGGTATTGAGACATAAAAGGCCACTTAGGTCGGGGCTGGAAACAACGTCCGAAGAGAGTGCCCATCAGAGAGGGTATTGAGACGATTTATCCCGTCTACACCATGAAAAAACGCCCACGTCCGAAGAGAGTGCCCATCAGAGAGGGTATTGAGACTTTATAGGTTGGAATTAGATGAAATGGGTTCACGAAGTCCGAAGAGAGTGCCCATCAGAGAGGGTATTGAGACATAAAAGGCCACTTAGGTCGGGGCTGGAAACAACGTCCGAAGAGAGTGCCCATCAGAGAGGGTATTGAGACCGCCTTAGCCCGAGCAACTTTTCAGAAACAATCCGTGTCCGAAGAGAGTGCCCATCAGAGAGGGTATTGAGACCTCCAACGATGCCGGTGGCACCACAAGCCAAGACGTCCGAAGAGAGTGCCCATCAGAGAGGGTATTGAGACCGGCCGGAGCGATCTGAGCGGGGATAGTTTGAGGTGGTCCGAAGAGAGTGCCCATCAGAGAGGAGGGTTGGAGGAGTCCTGACTGATTACGCTGCGATTACGAAAAAGCGTAAT
>ENA-UOWE01000583-UOWE01000583.1-activated-sludge-metagenome-genome-assembly--contig:-NODE-583-length-51310-cov-10.946776_pt1 | contig 51310 bp, 29 predicted proteins | sample MGYA00249841_ERZ761562 | MGnify/ENA primary metagenome ERZ761562 (study PRJEB28883, sample SAMN05720200) | activated sludge metagenome | isolation source: Anaerobic digester | place: Japan...
TTTGAATTGGGTGATGCTACTGCCGTAGAGTGCATCGGCCTTTCCGGGATGGATTTTCTTATAATCGACACAGAGCACGGCCCCTTTGATGTGGAGAGCGCCATGGATTTTATACGCGCGGCGGAACTGAGGGGGATTGAACCCTTTGTGCGGGTAAAGGACCACACACGTTCCTCTGTACTGAAGATGCTTGATGTAGGAGCAAAGGGCCTGATTATTCCCAACATAGAAACAGTTGAGCAGGTACAAAAGCTGGTGGAATATGGCAAATATTATCCCGTCGGCCGCCGGGGCTTTGCTCCCACAAGGTGCGGAGGATACGGATTTGTTGAACATGCTGCAGCGGATATTAATGATTATTTTGAGATGTCCAATAATGAGACGATGATTATACCCCAGTGTGAGACGAAGGGATGCCTGGATAACATTGAGGAGATTGTATCCATTGAAGGAGTAGATGGTATATTCATTGGCCCTTATGATTTATCCATAGCCTTGGGGATACCTGCACAGTTCAGCAATCCCGTTTTTACTGAATCGATTGACAGGATACTGAATGCCTGTAAGGCTGCCGGGAAATTCATATTTATATTCAGCGGATCAGTGGAAGCCGCAAGAAAATATATCAAGGATGGCTTTAATGGCATAGCATATAGTCTTGACACCAGTATTTTAGTCAGTGCCTTAAGGGACTGTGTCAGACAGATCAAAGCCTGAAGGGAGTGGTAAAGATGGAGAAAAACAAATATAGCCTGTATCAGAAGGTCGCATCGGCTTTGAAGGAAGCTGAAAGGACATGTATACCGATTGAGCCCATATCAAAGACATATCCCGAACTGGAAATCAAGGATGCATATGAAATACAGCTTATTAATACTAATGAACATCTTGCATCAGGGAATAAGATAACCGGTAAGAAAATAGGGTTTACATCTCTTGCAATGCAGCAATTGATGGGAGTTAATCAGCCGGATTACGGAGAGCTGTTTGATTATATGGAAGTAAAGGATGGTAAATTGGAGAGAGGCAGATTCCTTAATCCAAAGGTTGAAGGAGAAATTGCCTTTGTACTTAAGAAGGATATGCAGGGGCCCAATGTAACGGCAAAAGATGTTATGGAAGCCACAGACTATGTATTAGCTTCAATAGAGGTGGTGGACAGCAGAATCAGAGACTGGAAAATAAATATTGTTGATACTATTGCAGATAATGCATCTTCTGCAATGTATGTTATCGGGAACAAAAAGGTTGATCCCAACAGTATAGATTTGAAAGCCGTATCAATGGTTTTATATAAGAATGGGGAAAAGGTATTATCCGGAGTCGGCTCCGATGTACTTGGAGATCCCGCCATTTCTGTGGCGTGGCTTGTTAATAAGCTGTGGGAATATGGAGTAACACTGAAAAAAGGAGAAGTAGTTTTATCAGGTTCTCTGGCATCAGCAATTGCAGGAGAAGCAGGAGATGACTTTAGGGTAGTATTCTCGGAACTTGGAGAAGTATCAGTGAGGTTTGTATAGGAGGTGAAATATAATGCAGATACAATATATACCATATATATGGCCTCTTGTTGTTTCTGCATTTATTTCATTGTCCCTGGGAATATTTGTAATGTTGAAGCGGAGGAACTCGAAGGGGGCCTTAAGCTTTATACTCAGTATGTTTGTAGTGACTATATGGTCTTCGGGCAACGCCCTTGAAATGGCAAGCGTAGATTTATCTACAAAGCTTTTTTGGGCAAATGTACAGTACATTGCCTATTGCTATTCTCCTCTTACTTTACTTGCAATGTGCATGGAGTTTACCGGATATGACAGATTAGTCCGCAGCAGAAAAATAATCTGGATTGCGGTTATTCCGACAATCATTTTGATTCTTGTGTGGACAGATGGGCTGCACGGATTGATGAGATATGATATTCACATGGATTACAGCGGTTCCTTTCCGGTTATTGATAAGAAATACGGGCCTGCTTTTTATATCCATGCCTTATATTCACATTCCCTGAATATACTGGCATGGATACTTCTGATAAGGGCAGTGTTTTTTAAGAATACGGTTTACAGGAAGCAGGCAGTGTCACTATTAGTGGGAATGACTCTAATTGTAGTTCCGAATATTTTTTATATATCGGGGATGGGCCCGGTGAAGCGGTTTGATATTACCCCTGTTTTTTTCGGACCGGCAGGCATCATTATTGCTTTAGGAATTTTCAGGTACAAGCTGTTTGATCTTGTTCCCTTGGCACGGGCTGCGGTGATTGAGAATATGGATGTGGGAGTCATGGTATTGGATATGCAGAATAGGGTGCTGGACATAAATCCGGCTTTCAGAAAAATAACAGACTATAATATTCGGAATATTGACGGTATAAAGGTTGAAGAAGTGTGCGGGAAAGTACCCGCCCTGTTAAAAGCCTGCACAGACAGGGATATAACCCATAGTGAGTTTGTCATAAATAAGGATGGAATGTCAATGATTTATGAGGTATTCCTTTCGACCCTCAATGACAATAGAGATGTACCTTCAGGCAGACTCATTCTGGTATATGATATTACAGAGAAAAAGCAGGAACAGAAGCGATATCTGGAGCAGCAGTGGAAACTTGCAGTCACAGAGGAGAGGGAACGACTTGCCAGAGATTTGCATGACGACCTGGGGCAGGTACTGGGATTCATAAACCTTCAAGCTCAGGGAATAAGAAAGGAGCTTGCGAATGCAGACATTGACATAGTTTCTCAAAAGCTGGACAGGTTGGTTAATGTTTCTCAGGAGGCACATAATGATATAAGGGAATATATCCGGAGCATAAGGAGCACGGAAGCATTGGAGAAGGATTTCATGGGGGGATTGCTTAAGGACGTAAACAGCTTTGAGGAGCAGTCGGGATTAAAAGTAGAATTGGACATTCCCTCCGGATTTACGGGAGATGGATTAAGCCCCGTTATTCGAATCAATATATTGAATATTGTAAGGGAAGCCTTGAACAATATAAGGAAGCATGCGGAAGCTGATAATGTATATATTGGATTCAAAGTATCAAAGGAGCAGCTATGTGTTACTGTTGAGGATGATGGGAGGGGCTTTCATACTGAGACTGACCTGGTGAACAGATACGGGTTGAAAATTATGAGGGAACGTGCGTCGGAAATATCTGCAAAGATTGATATAAAATCTGCACCGATGAAAGGCTGTCGTATTTCTTTGACAGTTCCGTTGAATGGAGAGGGGGAATAAGATGGAAATGAGATTGATGCTTGTTGATGATCATTCAATATTTTTAGAGGGCCTTCAATATTTGCTCGGGACATACGGAATAGAGGTTGCCGGTACAGCAGGCAATGGGAGAGAAGCAGTTATGAAAGCCAGAGTATTGAAGCCTGACATAATATTAATGGATATAAAGATGCCGGAACTCAGCGGGTTGGATGCATTAAAGCTGATAAAGGCAGAAATGCCTGATATAAAGGTAGTGATGCTGACTACCTCGGAAGAGGATGAAGATCTTTTTAACGCTGTGAAATGCGGTGCCTCGGGATACCTGCTGAAGAATACAAATGCAAAAGAGCTTGTGGATATGCTGACTGATATGGAAAAAGGTGAAGCGGCCTTTTCTCCGGAGCTTGCTTCCAAGGTATTAAAGGAATTCGAGAGCTATGACAACGACAAAGCCTCTCAGCAAGAGCCGGAGAATATGAGTAAAACGAAGCTTACAGAGCGGCAATTGGAAGTGCTGGAGCTTGTGGCAAAGGGTGTCACCTACAAGGAGGTAGGCGATAAGCTTGGGCTGACTGAGCGGACTGTAAAGTATCATATGGCAAAAATACTTGAGCTGCTGCACCTGGAAAACAGAGCCCAGGTGATTGCCTATGCAGCCCGGGTCGGGTTAATAGAGAAGTAGGGACACCATACATGGTGTCCTTTAAATTTTAGCAGACTGTACTTTAGTACATTGTAACAAGTTAAAGAAAAATGATAAATTATAATAAAGTATATTGAGAAAAAGAAACCTATGGCAAATAGGGGGGTATTGGGTTGAAGAATGTAAAAAAGCTGTTTCTGTTCTTTACATTAATGCTTACAGCCTGCTGTGCATTTTCAGGGATAAATGTTTACGGGGGGTGGGATATATATCTGATAAATGATAATGGAAGCTCCCCCGACTCGTGGGATCATGTAAAAAATAAACTGGCTTCCGCAACATCTTTGAAGAACGGACCTCCCAGCGGTAATGGAGGCTCCTTCTATTATTTCAAGCATGCAGGTGATGGAACAAGGGAAATGGGCGAAGCGATCATTTCCAAAACTGTTACCTTGGATGCGGATCAAAGAACCTTATGCAGCCTGAATCAGCTTCAGGTCAACTTTTCTTTGAGCTATTACGGATGGGATGACGATGAGGACAGGTTCGTAGTAAACATTTACAGCATCAAAGAGGACGGAAGATCGTCTGCAATATTCAATTCAAGCAGTTATGTCGGAGACAAGTCCTGGAGACAGCTTAACATGCCGACAAAAGCCCTTCCCCCGGATACTGCAAAGATAAAGGTAGAAATAAACGCAATTCGGGAGAGTAACAGTGATTTGGATGTATATTTGGATAATATAAAATTGTGGTTTGAAGATGATAATCCCCCTGTTATGACCGAAGCAACGGTAACAGAGATAAAAGACCGGGGAGGTAATTTGGTGCCATTGAAAATAGATACTGTTACCGGAGAATATCTGGACAACTGGGTGAATCCAAAGGACACCATATATGGGAAGATAATCTTTAATGAGCCTGTCAGAATATACTTTCCCAATTATAATCTGAATACTAATGTTCTTAATAGAATGGGGGCGAGAATATACGCAAAAATAGACAGTGCAGACCTGGCGTGGACAGCATATTCAACCTCCCATCAATACAGTATACCTCTCGATTATGGGGATCAAATCATCGGAGAAGACAACAGAATCAAGTTTATAGACAGTCTTATGCCGGGAGGAGTAGGCTACTTCGATGATAATGTTTATGATCTGAGTGAGAATTTAGGTCCTTCTGACATAATGAAGCCAAATATTGAACATTACAATATCAAATTAGATACTGCTTCTCCTGTCATAGTTACACCCTGGGACAGCTATGAGGAATACACCTCGACAAGATCGTCGGTGCAAGTAGCTGTGGAGGAAGAAGATATGGGGCGAGAGCAGTCTCCTATTACTCTCACTTACTCATGGGAATATATGAATTCAACAAGATCTTGGGTAATGGAAGAGGAAAAAAACATAGTTCTGAATGATGTTACGGCTCATAAAGTTAGTGATGGAACCAAAACCACTTATACTGTAACTATAGCCATACCCAACGGAAGCAAAATACCTCCTAATCAGGAATTCCGGCTGTTTGCGGAAGTAAGTGATGAAGCAAGGAATTCATCCGGTAACAGAAGCTTTTACGGCAAGGTCAATCAAAAGGACAGTACCCCTCCGGAAATATCATGGGATAAGAGTATTCATGAGGATGGGACAGAAGTGGATATCAGTACATCTGAAGACACTCTTTATACTACGAGCCGTACAATTTCCTTCAAGGCTGAAGATATTGAAAGCGGTGTGGACGAGGTTAAATACATATGGACCAGGGAAGCGTACAACATCGACAGCAGCGGCTTCAAAAAAGTCGTATTGCCCGTAGAGGATGTTAAGTACACAATTGAAACAGTAAAGGAAGATACTCCCCGGGAGGGAATATATTATTTGAATGTACTGGCAGTAAACGGATCACGGGAAAGTGTCAGTAAAAGGAAGGGCTTTTATTTCGATAATGAAGGCCCCCGTATCATCAGTAGTGAGATTGAATATACTGACGGGAAACCTGTGTCGGCTCATTATAAGGTGAAGGACAGAGCTTTGCGGGATGAGTTCTTATATGCTTTACTGACAACCAAAGGGGATTGGACAACAGAATTTGAACCTATAGATGAACCTGATATATCTGGGGGTATTACGGACAACGGCATATGGAAGGTCTTGGACCTGGAAGGCACAGCAGAAGAGGGTATTGCGAATATTACGGGAGTCCTTGATAAGGTTATGGAATCAGGGTATTACAAGCTGGTTACCATGTATTATGATGAATATTACAATTGCACCAAGTATGAGAGTACATTCTGGTATGATTTTGAACCGCCGGAAATTTCATATATTGATTCTCCCGAGCCGGAGATTTATAAGAAGGATCATACCGTTACATTGCATATAGTTGACAATACCTTAGGAGCAAATTTTTATGATGAGGAATTGTCTGTAAATTGGATAGATGCAGATAACGGAGAAATTATTGCCGCAGACTTTGAGCCTTTTAATCTGCAGTCTTCGGGAATAATAGTGCGGGGAAATGAGAGCTTTAACGGCAGTTACTATCTTAAAGTCAGGATCAGGGATTATGCCGAAAATGTTTTGGAAGAAGTATTGTTCATGGATGGCAATCCCATAAAATTCAACTTTGACAACAGACCTCCGGAAGTGACTATTTCCTGTGATGCTGAAAATAAGTTAAATACTGTTATGTTCAGCTATTCGGGACTAAAGGATGAATATAGCGATATCTCATCGTTCAGATTTGGAATATCAAACACTCCGAAGGGCGTACCGGAAACATGGATAGATATAGACACTATGTCAGATGCCGGAGAGGTGATACGTTCCGGAGAGGCAGCATATCCTGAGGATCTGATTACAGAGGGTCAATGGTATTTGTCCATACTGCTTGAGGACACTCTGGGAAACAGGCAGATTATCCGCTGCCCGGAAGTCTTTGATATAGATGCAACAAAGCCTGTGGGAAGTATTGGCTTTGAGAGGGACTTTACCAACATGCTTGAGGCGCCTTTGAAGCTGATTATAGACGAACTTGCAGGGGTAGAGAACAAGACATTCAAAGTAATGCTGTCGAATGACAGCACTTTGTCGGACGGGGTTTGGAAGGATATTATTTTTGAGGATGGTATAGCTTATTACAATTGGACACTTTCGGATACCGTTGACGTGGTGCAGAGTGTATATGGCAGGTTCATGGATGGGGTGGGCAATATTTCAGAGATTTATTCGGATTCTATAATACTGGACAAGACTTATCCCACAGGGGAGGTAACCTATGATCAAGATATAGAAAATCCTACGAATGAAAATGTAACGGCAACGCTTACCATGACGGATAATTTTGCCGATGTCGACTTGTTAAATAAATCCCATGCCTCGTTGGATGAAGGAAAATATAAATATGTATTCAACCGCAACGGCAGGTTCGAATTCATAATCTCGGATAAGGCGGGAAATAAGACCGGAATATGGGCGGAAGTCAATAACATTGACAAGTATCCTCCAGAAGCAGCCGTCAAATATGTATGGACTGAGGAACCGGCAATTACCGCTCCAAGGAACCAATGGACAAATAAATCTATTACGGCAATACTTCAATTGGAGGATGAAAACGGTTGTGTCATATTGAGCGAGGGTGGAGATACTCATACCTTTAACGAGAATGGGGAGTTTTTATTTGAGTTTATGGATGAACTCGGCAATTCAGGCAGCATAAAAGCGGAGGTAAAAAACATAGATAAAACTCCGCCGGAGGGAAGTATCATATATACTCCTTCGGATACTGCGCCGGTTACCGTTTATCTGTCAGTTAATGAGCCAGTGAAAGTGACAAATAATGAAGGGAGCTTCAGATACATTTTTGAGGATAACGGAGAATTTGTATTTGAGTTCGAGGATAAGGCAGGAAATCCGGGAACGGCAACAGCCGTAATAGATACCATTACTTCAACGGAAGAATATGTTGAAATTGTTTACAGTGATGCAGGAAGGCTGACTAATGAAAACATCGAAGCTGATTTTATAGCTTTTTCGGATAAGGCAATTATCACAAGTCCGACCGTTATGGAAGAAGTGTACGGATATACCCATGAATTCACCGAAAACGGAGAGTTCCCTGTGTCTATAAGGATGCTGTCCGGTGAAGAGGAAGGGTTTATCAGATCTGTAACAGGCAGTGTACACAATATTGACAGAACAGCCCCGGAGGCAGAAGTGATATTAAGCACGGAAGGGTTAACCAATCAGAATGTTACAGCAGCTCTGCTGACTTATGATGACATGGGAAAAGAGGTTGTAATTAATAACAATAACGGATCCAACACCTTTGAGTTTGAGGGAAACGGTCCATTTACCTTTGAGCTTATGGATGAAGCGGGGAATATAGCTCAAAAGACAGTTACAGTTTCAAATATTGATAAAAATGCACCGGTAGGTGAAATTGAGTATACAAGAGATACCGATAAAAACATTATTTCGGCAAGGATATTCTTCCCCGAAGAAGCAGAGGGAATAACAATATTGAACAATAATGGCTCTGATACCTTCGAGTTTGTGGAAAACGGTGCCTTCGTATTTGAATATTCGGATGCGGCAGGGAATAAGGGCGAAACAACTGCACAGGTGACCGGTTTTGCAGGAACCGCCGCACCGGCTGCAATAGAATACTATATTGACGGAAATAAGGTTATTGATCCCAATGGGGAACCGATAAACAAAAGTGTGACCGCAAAACTGATTCCGGAGGCTTTTGGTGGTCCCTATACCATTTTAAATAACGGCGGCAGCGACAGCTATACCTTTGATAAAAACGGGGAGTTCACCTTTGTTTATGAAGACAGTATGGGAAACAGGGGTTTTGCCGTAGCTGCGGTCAGCAAGATTGATAAGGAAGCCCCAAAGATTCAGATTATATCGGATACTGTAAGACCTACCCGAAATGATGTGACTCTTACTATAAGCTACAGTGATGATAAAGGAATTGATTCAGTGGAGCATAATATGGAAGCTGAGAATTTGACAGATTCCGGAGGGAAGCTGACTTATAAATGTACTGAAAATAAAACCATATGGATAAAGGTCTCTGATACGGCAGGCAATAAGACAAGAAAGGAATTTGTTGTAAACTATATTGACAGAACAGCGCCGGCAGGCACAATAAAATATAATCCGGGCAGTATTACAAATCAGGATGTCAGAGCTGTGTTAACTTTGAACGAATCCGGAAGGGTATTGAACAATAACGGCAGGATGGAATACATATTTATCGAAAACGGAGAGTTTACCTTTGAATTTGAAGACGAAGCTGGAAACAGAAGTTCAAAGACTGCATCGGTAAACTGGATAGACAAGATACCCCCCGAAGGGTCATTAGAATACAGCCATACGGAAATGAGCAACAGACCTGTTGTTGTGACAGTTAAGGCTGATTCCGATGCTGTTATTATAAATAACGGAGGAATGCCTGTAAGAACCTTCTATACAAACGGATATTTCACTTTCAGAATTACAGATGAGGCGGGCAATATAGTAGGCCTTAATGCGGAGGTATGGAATGTAGACGGAGAAAGGCCGAAAATATCCTTGAAGGGAAACTCATATGAATGCATAATGATAAATGAGCCTTATGTGGAAGCAGGGTATAAAGCGACCGACAATATTGACGGAGATATCACCGGCAGGGTAACTGTTGAAGGAAGCGTAAATACCGGTGAAGCAGGAACCTATTTATTAAAATACAAGGTTTCTGATGTAGTAGGCAATAGTGCAGAGGAAATCAGGACTGTGAGAGTCTTTGAATCCGGTGAACTGGTGCTCCTGCTGAACGGCAAGGCGGCAGAAGGATCAATGATGGTTTTGGATGCAAGGAATATTGTGGCAGATGCCCTTGGAAATGAAGGGGATGTTGTGATCAAATGGGGAGAAGGCAGAAGGACAATAGCCTGGTTTAAAGGAAACGGGAATACCATAGCTGCAGGCGGGAATGTCTGGCTGGAGGCGGGCAGATGGTATACCTTCTTCGTACAGGACAGGGAGCGGAGAACAAAAAGCATTCAGGTTTATATCAATGAGTAAGGGGGTGGGGATATGAGAAGGAGATTAAAAGCCTCATTATTGTTGGTAATTTGGATTCTTAGTATTTTCAGCGGAATTGTACCGGAAGTTGTCAATGCCGCAGCGCCGGAAGTATACTCGATAAAGAACGATACAATTGAGCTGTTAGTCAATGGGGATGACGGCAGATATGCAATAAAGACGGTTGCAGGGTCTCCCAACCGGCCTGAGGACGACAACAAATCCTTGCTCTACCTGAAGGGTATTCCCGAAACCACCTTTACTACATTCAGGATAGACGGAAAGGATTATATATACGGCAATTCATACAGCGGGTTAACTATGGAGGGGGGCTTTATAGACACCCCTAAAACAGAAGGAATGGTCAACACCTCAACCTGGAGATCAGAGGGTATAGAAATAACCCAAAGGCTGGAAATGACTGATAATGTAACCAGCAGTGATGTGGGCAATGTAAAGATAAACTATATTATTACCAACAAAGGGACAAGCAGCAAGTCAATAGGTACAAGAATCCTGATGGACACCATGCTTGGTGATAATGACGGATCAAAGATTTCCCTGGATGGGAAGTCCGACATTTCCTTCGAAACAGAAGTTTCCGGAGAAGACATTCCGGTATATTGGAGAACTGTTGATTCTGAAGAAAATCCAAAGATTGTTTCCTACGGATTTCTTAAGGGTTGGGGGAATACTCCTCCGGACAGGATGACTATTGCACATTGGAGTGCATTGTCCATGACAAAATGGGATTATACCATTGATCCCGAGAGAAACATCGCATCTTCATTGAATGATTATAAGAGTTCAGACTCGGCTGCAGCCCTTTATTGGGAACCAAAGAGCCTGGAGCCCGGAGAGACAATGCAGGTGGAGACATATTACGGCTTGGGGAATATCGGAAACAGTGACGGAAGCACCTTCAATACGAATATACTGGCTCCTTCCAAGCTGACTATCGAAGGAGACAGGTATAAGGACAACCCCTTTGAAATAATAATGGAGCTGGACAACAGCCTTCCAAACTCAACTCAGCTGGCAGGCATTACCGCAGAGCTGGTTTTGCCTGAGGGACTGGAGATAGCGGAAGGAGAAGAAAGCAGTAAGTATTTCTACAGAATAAACACAAATGGTAAAGAAACAGTTAAGTGGAAGGTAAAAGCCCTAAACAGCCAAAAGCTGAGAGTGCTCCAATTCATGATACGAATCAAGGACACGAGCCGGGAACTGAAAACAATCAAGAAGTTCATTATCATACCGGGATTTGAGAACAATAACTTTGAAATCGGATATACCGATGTAGTTCCGAGGAATCTGTACTATGAAGATGAAAACAATGCCCTTCAGCTTATAGGCCACGGCTTTGACAAGCTTAAGGACAAAAGCGGGTATGAAATGGGCTTAATAGACAAAAAGGGGAGTATGGTTCATTATTTTGCCCCGGAGGATATTGCCATAATAAATGATAATCAGATACGTCTGAGGGTTCCTAAAGGTTTTGCCGTAGGAACATATAGAATAACCATTAACCATAGGGAGGATATGCTGGATTATACCTTGCCCCAGGAGATATTTCTGACCTCTGATATAAAGTATAAGTCAAGAGACTACGGGATAATGGCGATAAAGGAGGAAAGCCCGGGGGTACAAAGTGTAAAGCTGTATGAGAATGAATCCCAGCTCACTTCAGGAGAAAAAAGCAATGCAAAGCTGATTATCAGAGGAAGAATAAAAGAAATTTCAGGGGATAATTATGAAGTTTACGGTGATTCCATAGCGATTAATAACAATATTTATTATAAGGGCTATGGGGATAATGTGCTGTCTGTTCACAAGAGCGGACAGAGCTATGAAGTAAAGGGACACGGAGAGCTCTATATGCAGTCCTCTCTCATGGGAAGCAGCATGGAAGTCACTTTGAAGAAGGGGTATTTTCTTATTGATTCGGCGACTGCCAAGATCAGGGACCAGGAGGGCGAATTCAACGATATCACTACAATAAAAGTAGGTTACTTTCCCATAATTGTAAAGGAGATAAAGATTCAAAATAACGGGGAAGTCAAAGTAGACGGATTACTGGAGCTTGAGAATAAGTATTTCAACTTCCTGACAAGTCTTGGGACAGGATCTATGAAATCGGACTTGAAGGATTTAAGCCTGACCAATGAAAAAATAAATATAGATGCAGAAATTGAAATACCTTTTCCCCGATGGAAGTTAGGGAGCTTTCAGTCACAAGACTATGCAACAAAATCTATGACTAAGATTACATTTTTTATAAACACAATAAAAGGAGCCTATGGCTTCGAGACAAAGGCAGAAAGCATTAAGCTCAAGTTATTGGATATAAATGCAAAAATGGGATTTGATAAAAATTTGTATCCGGACTATTTTGAGTTCAGCAATAATTATGGAAAAATACCGAAGCCAATAGGAAGTACCGGACTGGGTTTTGAAAGTGTAGGCGGCGGCATATATGGCCTCAGATCCATGTTTGATTCACTGAAGTACGGCATTCTGCCTACAGGATCCAGTATCGCAGTCCGGGCTAATATTATAGATTTGCTGACTGCCAACCTCCGGATAAAAGGATACACCCTGGTAGGGCTGAGGGACATTGAGGCTATACTTAGCTGCAGCGGTCTTGACCTATCGGGAGATGCATATATTTATTTTATTGATGTGGGAGACATTATCGGCCATTTTGATTTCAGCGGCGGCTACATTCAGGCGGATTTGAATGTACTTAACATTCTTATTGCAGATGCATATTTAGGTATAAGCAGCCATGAATTAAAAGGCTCAATAAACGCAAAGGTTCAGGTGCCGGATTATGTCTGGTTTATAGGAGGAAAAGAGATTGCAGGATACAGTGCTGAACTGTCCACAGAGAAAATCAAAGGCAGCATCAAATTCATGGGAGTCGGAGTAGGGATAACATACAAATGGAAAGACAATGATATTGATTTTGATGTAGCATCTGATTCGGATGCTGGCAGTAAAGGGATTTATACGGTCAGAACGAAGGATAACCGGGGCAGGGATGTAACGGTCACATACGGTACAAATATTGAAAGGCTGAAGGAAGTTGAGCCATCCTACCCTTCATACTATGTTTGCTATGCCGGCAGTAAGGGTAAAATACTGGCGGGCACCTTTGACTATAATTATGATGTAACAATTGACGAAAGCTATGAATCAGCAATAATTGAAATGAAGTATACTTCTTCCGTAACGCCGGATATTAAGGTGACTAAGCCTGACGGAATTACTGAATATGTACTGGTAGAGGATGTAAATTACAGGAATCAAGTTATTCCCGCAGATGAGTCAGCTTCGGGGAGAGAAGAAAAGTATCTGTTCGTAACCATCCCTTCTCCAACCACAGGGACATGGAAAATAGAATCAAATCGGGAACTTACTGTGACACCGTGTAAAGTCAAGGTTCCCGCTGCTTTTGAATCTATTTCCGCATCTGTTTACGAAGAGGATAGTACGAGTAAAATAAGGACTGTCTGGGAGCTTAATGAAACAGATGACAGTACGGTATCATTGTATCTGTTAAAAGAAGACGGCACATCAGGCACGATAGAGCTGGCAAAGGATCTGCCCGGAGAACCGGGAATCTTCGAATGTGATATACCGGCAAGTGTAACAACGGGAAAGTATAAAGTAAGGGGAGAGGTAAAAAGAGCAGATATAGATGCTGAGGATACATTCTCTTTTGATGAGATGAGTACGGCGGCCTTTGAGATAGTTGATACCGAGGCACCGGATGCTCCAACGGACTTTACAGTTGAGCCGGCAGGTAACGGTATGATGAAGGCGGAATGGACAGCAGTTGACGGTGCGGATGAATATCGCATCTATCCCTTGGATGAAAGCGGAAAGATTGATAATACTGTGAAAACTATGGTAAGCGTGGAAGGGACTGAGTCCAATACGATGTTCGGAGGGACTCAATTGATTCCCAAAAAGTCAGAGGGTGATGGAACTGATACAAGTCCCGAAACGTTAGAGTATGGCTGGATTCCAGGCAGAACATACAGGTTTGCGATTTATGCAGTTAAAAAATCGGCAGTTCCGGATCCGGAAGATCCGGATAAGGATATGGAGATAGATCATATTAGCGAGCCTGCATATACAGGGCCGGTTAATCTTCCGATACCGAATCCTCCTGAATTTGATGTAAGCTTCTCTTCCGAGCGGGGGAACATAAATGTGGAGAAAGACGAAAATGATATTGATATAAGGTATACCAATTACGATAAGGTTACTTGCAGCTATCAGTCAGATACCATAGCAGATGTGGTATTCTACGTTAACGGAGATGATGTGGCTGATTTCACGGGTAAGGAGATTATACAGGAGCTGGAGCTGAACGAAGGAAGCAATCTGGTAGAGATAGAAGCTGTAAAGGCAAATGGTGATAAAACCTTGAAGTCTTACGAATTCTACTATGACAACAAAGCACCGGACTTGATGGTGCAGAGTCCGAACAGCAGTGACAGTATAAAATCAGGAAAAGTATCGGTGTCGGGAAAGACAACACCGGGAAGCAGGCTTTATGTAAATGGAACTCAAATGACTGTGGAGGAAGACGGAAGCTTTAACGATGACTTTATGCTTTCAGATACATATAGGGAAACAATAACCATCGCAGCTGTGGATTTAGCCGGCAACAAGACTGAGTATTCAACCGAGGTGTTGAATTCGGATATCGGCGAAGTGGTGGGGGTACAGATTATACCGCAGTTACGACAGCTGCGAGTGGGGGATAGTATACAGCTGAAGCTTTACGGTATTACGAATAACAACAGCAAGGTATTGCTGGAGGCGGATAAGGCCGACTGGCAGCTTTTAGATACCGGAGGAAGTGCCTCTATCACCCCGGATGGTTTGCTGACTGCGGTAAAGCCTGGTGAAGCTATAGTAAAAGGCCAATATGCTTTTTCGGGAGAAATGGATTATGCAGATGCGCTGATTATCAATGTGGTGTCTAATACATCAGATGGGGATGAGGATAGCCGCAAAGATAACTCCAGTAATGCAGATATAAATGGTATTGATACAGGAAGTCTGCTAAGGAAATCTCTGAATTTCAATGCAGATGATGAAATAACCATACCCGGGCTCATTCAGCTCAGATTCACAGGCAATGAGATATTTGCCAATGGGCACTTAGAGGTATATGAAATCAAGGATTTGCTGCAATACAGGCAGCAAAGCGGTAATAAGGATTTCGTAAGCAGCATAATGGATATTAGGATACCTGAGGGGTACCAATTTAACTCTCCGATTGAAATTACGTTTTTCTTTGATAAAAATAAAGTCAAAGATATTAAGAAAATCGGAATATATGTGTACAATGAAAAGACGGGTGACTGGGATTTAGTCGGGGGAGCTGCTGACGAGGAAAAAGGAACAATTACCGTAAGGATTCCTCACTTCAGCAAGTATGCGGTTATGGAAAACAGCGGGATGACTGTAATGACAGATATGGAAGGGCATTGGTCCAGAGATTCCGTATACAGGCTTATTGACAGAGGAATAGTAAACGGAATCAAACTGCCTTCGGGAGATTACAGGTTTGAGCCGGAAAGAACCGTTACCAGAACGGAATTTGCAAAGATGCTTGCTCTTTGTGAAGGTAATCCGCAAGCTGGCGCATATACGGATTTGTCAACTTTTGCAGATGATTCGGATATTCAGCCTTGGGCCCGGCCTTTCTTGAAGTATTGCAGCAGCAATGGATGGATAAATGGAAAAGGGGTAGGGGATAAAGTATATATGAAGCCTCAGGACCCAATAACAAGAGCCGAGGCTGCCGCAATGATATCAAGAGCATTGAAGCTTTCTGCAGCTGATAAAAGGATAAAAGCCGGATTCAGCGATAAGGATAAGATTCCTCAATGGGCTGCAGCCTATATTGATCAGCTTCTTGAGAAAAAGCTGATGCAAGGCTATTCGGACGGTACCTTCAGGCCGGACAGAGTGCTGACCCGGGCAGAGGCGGCAAAAATATTCGATACATACATATCACTAAAATAAGGGACTAATATAAAATAGAAGAATTATGCATCACAGTTATAAGTTTGCAGTCATAATCCAAGAGCACTAGCCTTGTATATCAGCGAGCACTTATTGGCTTTGGTCAACAGAATCGAGTGAAGATACATAGTAAAATCCGTGGGATTTACGTGAGGTAAATCCAGCACATACCAACAGGAGGTTGGGTTTATGTGCGTCAGGATTTTACAAGTATCAAGCTCTGATTCTGTCCAAAGCTAATATCGTGCGAGTCGGGATATAAGGCTAGTGCTCTGCTGGATGACTACAAACTTCAGATACGTCGCATCATTCTTATAATATGCAGCTTAATAATTCCTCCAGGCTTATGCCTTTGAAATAATAATTCACATCTAAGCCTGCAAGGGCAGTCCTTATTTCATATTCGTTGTAGCGTTTCCCTATAAGCAAAGCTTCAATTTCTCCGGGATTTCCGCTGCCGAAGAAATCCCCGTAGAATTTAATACCGTGAATTATTCCATTTTTTACATTTATCAATACTTCAACCTTGCCGCCCTCAAACCTTTTTGCCTGTTTGACGTTGAACTCAGGCGAAGCTCCGTAATTCCAATCCCAGCTCATATATTTGCTTTTCATCAGCGAGTTTATTTCATTCAAGCCTGCAGCCTCAAGATGCCCTTCAATTAATTCCGTATCCTCATCGAACATATATTTTAAAAGCAGTTCTTTAAATTCAGAAACCGTAATATCCTCGGACAGATAATCCGCAATATTTGTGACTCTTGACCTGACGGACTTAATACCCTTGGATTGAAACTTATCCTCTGTCACCTTCAATGCTTTCGCCAATTCCTCCATTTTGGAATTGAAAAGCAGCGTTCCGTGATGCAGGACCTTTCCCTGCTTTACATATTGCGCATTTCCGGAAAACTTTTTTTGATCGATGGTAATATCGTTGCGGCCTGAAAGCTCAGCTTTTATCCCAAAGCGTGCGAGGGCTTTTACAATGGGCATGGTGAACTTTCTGAAGTCAAATTCCTTTTTCCCCGTTCCTTTGTTTATAAAGGTAAAATTAAGGTTGCCCAGGTCATGGTAGACTGCACCGCCTCCGGTTATTCTTCTTACTACATGAATGCCTTTTTCCTTTACATATTCACTGTTTATTTCTTCTGCGGTATTCTGATATTTTCCGACAACTATTGTCGGCTCGTTCTGCCAGAGAAGCACATAGTCATTATTATCATCCAAGGTAAACAGATATTCTTCCAAAGCCAGATTAAAAAAAGGGTTTGTACTTTCATTTCTTATGTACAGCATGTGAAACCTCCCAAAAACTATAATGGAAATAATATTATATCATAAATCCGCAAGGATTTATGATTGTGCCATGCGCGTTTTCGGCAAGTCCGAAATTCTCGCGCGGCAATTAAATAAAAGTTATAATATGCGTTTATGCATATTATAGCATATATAATCAGCATTATAATACTTCGGCAGGCTATTAAGAATATTTTGCTATTTTCTTGACCCTGTGGGAATAAACTTATAAAATTGAAGAGTAATACTATAATACTTGCCGAGACAGGCATATATTCGGAGCAAAGGATATTGCCTTGAAAACTTTGCGCATTGTGAACCGTATATAATATATAGGATAGATGCTATTGGTTATGCAAAAGATAAAGCTGCATCCGGAAAGTGAGTGAGGCACAATGAGTTTTTTATCGGGCTTTTTTAAAGGTCTGCTGATAGGGGTAGGCGGCGTTGCTCCAGGGGTAAGCGGAGGAGCAATAGCCGTAATATTTGGACTATATGAGAGGATAACAGATGCTATTGCAGATATATTCAAGGATTTTAAGAAAAACGCGGTATTCTTTTTCCCTATTGCACTTGGTGGTGGGGTGGGAGTACTCGGTTTCAGCAAAATCATGCAATATCTTTTTCAATATTATGAGGTCCAGGTCAAATACCTTTTCATTGGGCTTATGCTGGGGACGCTTCCTGTTGTCTTCAGGCAAGCCAACAAAAAAGGCTTCAGAGCAATATATATTGTTCCTTGCATAATTTCATTAAGCATAACAATAATAACAGTAATACTGGAGAATTCAGGCATCGATATTATTCCTGATACAGCTCCGGGGATGCTTCAGCTTGCTTTATACGGCGCAATTATAGGATTAGGCACGATAGTGCCGGGTATAAGCGCATCCTTCGTGCTTATGTATCTTGGAGCATATAAGATAGTTCTTGACGGACTTGCAAATATCAATCTGTCTATTCTTGTACCTGTGGGAACAGGATTTGTAATCAGTATAATTTTATTTGCCAAGTTCATAAGCTTTTTGTTCAAGAAAGCATACGGTTTTACATACTATACAGTGATTGGATTTGTAATCGGTTCAATAATTGCGATATTTCCAGGCATATCATTCAGTTCTGAATATTTAATCAGTATATTGCTTTTTATCATAGGCTATTTTATATCTTTTTCACTAAGTAAACATTCAAAGGACGTATAAAGCGATTAGAGTAACAAAGGACATGGGGGCATAAGAAATGTCTCCATGTTTTTTGTTATTTAAGCCAAAAAAATATTGACAAGTATAATTATACATATTATATTATATATATGCATACGGTTTATATTTTTAAACAATAATTTCAAACTTTAAATTGGTCCTGTGAGGCCAGAAAGAAGGAAATATATGTGCAGACCTTTTCCGGATCATGGGATAACAAGGAGAGCTCATATGTGAATCTCTTTGCTATCCTTATTTAAATCCATGACTTATTAAGTGCAATAATAGGAGGATTAATATGCCGAAAAGAACTGATATAAACAAAATCCTGATTATCGGATCCGGCCCCATCATTATTGGGCAAGCCTGTGAATTTGACTATTCCGGGACCCAAGCCTGCAAAGCCCTGAGGAATTTAGGCTATAAAATCGTACTGGTCAATTCCAATCCAGCTACCATTATGACTGACCCGGGAATTGCAGATTCAACCTATATTGAACCCCTTAACATCAAAAGCCTAACAGAAATAATAGATAAGGAAAGGCCTGATGCCGTACTGCCGAATCTTGGAGGCCAGACAGCTCTTAATCTTTGCCTGGAGCTTTATAAGAGCGGTATCCTGGATAAATATGGCGTAGAGGTTATCGGTGTTCAAATAAATGCCATTGAACGGGGAGAGGACCGCATTGCTTTCAAAGAGACAATGAACAGGCTTGGAATTGAAATGCCGCGAAGCAAGGCGGCCTACAGCGTTTCCGAAGCCGAAAAAATTGCAGGGGAGCTTGGGTATCCTGTGGTCATCAGGCCTGCTTATACAATGGGCGGCACAGGAGGCGGCATGGCACATAATTCTGAAGAACTGAGAACTATTGCCAGCCGAGGAATCGCTGCCAGTATGGCAGGGCAGATTCTGGTTGAAGAATCGGTTCTGGGCTGGGAGGAACTCGAGCTCGAAGTAGTGAGAGACAGCAAGAATCAGATGATTACAGTCTGCTTTATCGAAAATATTGACGCTGTTGGTGTGCATACGGGAGATTCCTTCTGTGCCGCTCCAATGCTTACAATCAGCCCTGAACTTCAGCAGCGCTTACAAAGATATGCTTATTCCGTGGTGGAAGCTATTGAGGTAATTGGCGGAACCAATGTCCAGTTCGCTCATGACCCAAAAACCGGAAGGGTTGTTATAATAGAAATAAACCCCCGGACTTCGCGTTCCTCGGCACTGGCTTCAAAGGCAACGGGCTTTCCGATTGCTTACATATCTGCCATGCTTGCAGCCGGCCTTACCCTTGATGAGATTCCTTATTGGAGGGACGGGAGCCTGGATAAATACACCCCCTCCGGGGATTATGTTGTTATAAAGTTTGCACGCTGGGCTTTTGAAAAGTTCCCCGGAGCACAAGATAAACTGGGAACTCAAATGCGTGCAGTCGGGGAGGTTATGAGCATCGGAAAAAGCTACAAGGAAGCTTTCCAGAAGGCCATCCGTTCCCTGGAGATAAATCGTTACGGCCTGGGCTTTGCCGGAAATTTCAATAATCATACTCTTGATGAACTGCTTTCCATGCTAACTGAGCCGACCAGCCAGCGGCAGTTCATTATGTATGAGGCATTACGCAAGGGCGCTGATGTTGAACAGCTTTATAAACTGACACATATAAAACCCTATTTCATTGAGCAGATGAAGGAGCTTGTTCTGCTTGAAGAGGAAATACTCAAGTACAAAGGCGGCGAACTGCCGGATGAACTGCTGGTCAAGGCCAAAAAGGATGGCTTTTCAGACCGGTACCTGGCTCAGATCCTTGATGTGTCAGAGGCATCAATTCGAAGGAAAAGAACCGGATTAGGCATGACAGAGGGTTGGGAGGCAGTGCCTGTAAGCGGTGTCGAAGATGCATCCTATTATTTTTCTTCCTATAACGTATCCGATAAGACCTCAGTAACTGACAAGCCAAAAGTCATGATTCTTGGAGGAGGCCCCAACAGGATCGGCCAGGGAATTGAGTTCGATTACTGCTGTGTTCACGCGGCCTTGGAACTTAGAGATTTAGGCTATGAAACGATAATGGTAAACTGCAATCCTGAAACTGTTTCAACTGATTATGATACATCGGATAAGCTTTACTTTGAGCCCCTGACGGTGGAGGATGTACTAAGCATTTATGAGAAGGAAAAGCCCTTGGGAGTGATAGCTCAATTCGGAGGCCAGACTCCTCTCAATATTGCAGGAGATCTGGAAAAGGCCGGTGTAAGGATTCTTGGAACCTCACGGGAAACCATAGACCTGGCTGAGGACAGGGACAGATTCCGCAGAATTATGGATAAGCTTGGCATTCCTATGCCGGAGTCGGGTATGGCGGTAAATGCCGAAGAAGCAATTGCTATAGCAAATCAAATAGGTTATCCTTTAATGGTTCGTCCGTCATATGTTTTGGGCGGGCGGGGAATGCAAATAGTGCATGATGAGGAAATGCTGTGCACCTATATGGCTGCAGCGGTTGGAGTTACTCCCGAAAGACCGATTCTGGTAGATAAATTCCTTGGGCATGCCATTGAAACAGAGGCAGATGCAGTCTCAAACGGAACAGATGCATTTGTGCCGACAGTAATGGAGCACATAGAGTATGCCGGCGTTCATTCCGGAGATTCTGCATGTATTATTCCTCCCATAGGTATTCCTGAAGAGCACATTAGGACTATTGTTGACTATACCGAGAGGATTGCCGAAGAGATGAATGTTATCGGCCTTATGAACATGCAATATGCCATAGCGGATAACAAGGTTTATGTTTTGGAAGCCAATCCAAGAGCATCAAGAACTGTTCCCCTTGTTTCCAAGGTCTGCAATATACAAATGGCACGTATAGCAACAAAAATAATTATGGCTGACTGCTTAGGAGAAAGGTATTCTTTGGACGGCCTTGTAAATAAAAAATTACCTCACTACGGAGTTAAGGAAGCAGTCCTACCCTTCAATATGTTTCCTGAGGTCGATCCGGTATTGGGTCCGGAAATGCGTTCTACCGGGGAAGTATTAGGCATCTCGGATTCATTCGAATTGGCATACTATAAAGCTGAGGAAGCAGCGCAGGAATTACTTCCTTCTTCAGGAACAGTGCTTATTAGTGTAAATGATGCTGATAAGCCCGATGTTCTGGAGGCTGCCAGAGAATTTTCAAGAATTGGCTTCAAAATCGTTGCTACGGAAGGAACCTGCAAATTCCTTCAAGAAAATGGAATCAGCTGTGAAAAGGTCAGAAAGGTATACGAAGGCCGGCCAAACATAGTTGACAGCATGGAGAACGATGAAATAAGCCTGATAATCAATACACCTCAAACCAGACTGAGTGAATTTGATGATTCCTATATCCGCAAGATTGCTATAAAGCGTAAGGTACCGTATATAACCACAATGACCGCAGCCCTGGCAAGCGCAAAGGGAATTGCGGCATATATAAAAAATGGATTTCATGGGAAGAAGATTAAATCTCTGCAGGAGTATCACAGAGATATTGCAGGATAGAAGAATAATGCGATGTAGTTTGCAGTCATCATACAGAGCACTAGCCTTATATCCCGACTCGCACGGTATTAGCTTTGGACAGAATCAGAGCTTGATACTTGTAAAATCCTGACGCACATAAACCCAACCTCCTGTTGGTATGTGCTGGATTTACCTCACGTAAATCCCACGGATTTTACTGTGTATCTTCTCTCGATTCTGTTACCCAAAGCCAATAAGTGCTCGCTGATATACAAGGCTAGTGCTCTGTATGATTATGCATAACCAAGCAAGAGCTTGTATAGTATAGGCCTATCAAAATCATAATCCGTGTGCATCGATATACTATACTGCCTCTTGCGGAGGGTTATGCAAACTTTAGACATGTCGCATTATTCTTCTTTTGCACATCAGCCGTATGTGTATCTAAAGTGAGACAGGAGAAACGTCCCCGTGTCCTTATTTTAATTTTTTTCTTGATTTTGAAACTATTCATTAGTATTATGGAGATACTGTACTATTAAAGAAAGTTGTTGTTAAAGACAAATAATTTTATTTGAGTGGGAGTTAATATATGGACACATCGAAGCAATTAGGCGAAGAAAAGATATCTAAACTGCTGTTGAAGTTTTCAATTCCTGCGATTGTCGGGATGCTGGTAAATGCATTATATAATGTAGTAGACCGGATTTTCATAGGGAATAGTGTAGGCCCCTTGGGAATAGCAGGGGTAACCATCGGCTTTCCGATTATGCTTGTAATTATGGCCTTTGCAATGCTTATTGGAATCGGGGCGAATTCTCTGATTTCTATAAGGCTCGGAGAGCAGAAGAAGGAAGAAGCGGAGCTGATTTTAGGAAATGCAATGGTATTGCTTATTATTGCATCAATGATAATTTCCGGAACAGGCTTGATTTTAATTGAACCGCTGCTAAAGATTTTTGGCGCCAGCACAGAGGTACTTCCATACGCAAAAGAATATTTAAGCATAATACTTTTGGGAACAGTTATACAGACTGTCGGCTTTGGGATGAACAACTTTATCAGGGCAGAAGGGAATCCCAGAATTGCTATGCTTACAATGATAATTGGAGCAATTCTTAATACCATACTGGATCCGATATTTATTTTTGTATTTGGATGGGGCATTAGAGGTGCAGCTATTGCAACTGTTTTGTCACAGGTAGCATCAACGTCATGGGTATTGTATCATTTCTTCGGCGGCAGAAGCACCTTAAAGGTACACAAAAAAAACCTCAGGCTGCATTTGCCGATAGTAGTGAAAATTGTTTCCCTGGGAGCTGCGACATTCTTCATGCAGATGGCCGCAAGTGTCCTGAACGCCATCATGAACAAAAGCCTTGTGGTATACGGAGGTGATATAGCCGTTTCAGGAATGGGTGTTACAATGAGTATCACTATGCTGATACTTATGCCGATATTCGGCATCAATCAGGGTGCCCAGCCTATTATAGGATATAATTACGGGGCACTGAAGTTTGACAGGGTGAAGAAAGCTTTGAAACTTGCAGCCTTTGCGGCAACAACTATAACAACTATCGGATTTATACTCACAAGAATATTTCCATCCCAGCTGATATTATTATTCAATAGAACAGATAAGGGCTTATTGGATTTTGGAACAAGAGCGATTTCAATCTACCTGGTATTTCTTCCGATTATCGGATTTCAAATAATATCGGCAAATTATTTTCAGGCAGTGGGCAAACCGAAGCATGCGGCATTCTTGAGCCTTTCAAGGCAAGTATTGATTCTCATACCGGCACTGCTTATACTGCCATTATTTTTTGGACTGGATGGACTGCTTATTGCAGGACCTGTGTCAGACCTGACATCGTCGGTCATTACAGGGATTTTTCTTATGAGGGAATTAAAGCATTTGGACGACAGGCACCGAGACGCCATGGTGCAGGACCAAAACTAAGCAGCTATATTATATGCTTGACAATTGGTGTAAAAAATACAAGAATTATAGTAAGAAATAATTAATATCAATATTAACAATTCAGAGGGTGTTGAAATGAATCTGAAAAGCCATGGGGAGGATAAAGGTATACCGGCGGCAAAATATGAGAAGATAGCACTTGATATAGCTTACAGCATTCTTAATGAAGAATGGAAAGTCGGTGAAATGGTTAAGGGCAGGTCTACACTATCCGGTAAGTACAGTGTTTCTCCCGAAACAATAAGACGTGCATTGAAGCTGCTGGAAGAACTGCAGGTCGTAAGTGTAATAGAAAAAAAAGGGATTTTGATAAAATCAAAAGATGCGGCCAATAACTTCATAAAAGAACATCAATCAAAGGACAGAATACTTTCTATGCGGGAAGAGATCGTCAGATTAATGGAGGAAAAGCAGGCACTTGAAAAGCAGGTTCTTGAACGATTGGATTCCGTAATTGAACAGGCGATGCTTCTTAGAAATATTGGAATAATTTTTCCTCTGGAGTTAAAAATTCCTGAAAAAAGCCACTTGGTGGGAAAAACCATCGGCGAAGTGCGTTTCTGGAATCACACAGGGGCGACAATAATAGGAATAAATCGTTCCGGTCACCTGTATCTTTCGCCGGGGCCCAAGATGGTGTTCTTTGCCAATGACATTATTCTTTATGTGGGAAGCGATGCGGAGATATCTGAAAAAGTTGCTAAGTATGTAAAATAAACACCTATAAGCCTGATATGAAACCATATCAGGCCTTTTGCTTTTATTACAAGCAATATTTTTTTAAGAAATATCTGACAACTTGCTTGACAAACACGAGTTGCCTGTGATAATATTAGATAAAAGAGGCAACTTGAAACAATAGCATAAGTTGTCAGATAATGTAATAACTAGTACAGCAGTCACAGGATTATGAAAGGAGGCTAGCATATGATCATATTGAAGAAAGGACAATTGACCAGGCATATAAACGAAAGCAGGGAACAAGATGAATATGTTATGAGGACAATTACTCCGGAGGAGCTTGGAGATGCAGTTGCACTCCAGAAATATGTATACGAGCAGCTTCCTAACAAGCAGGTTCTGTACATGGATTCTTATGAAGAAATGTATGATGATATGAAACAGGGAGCAAAGATAATCGGAGTATTTAACAAAGCAGGAGATATTATTGCATACAGGTATATAGGTTTTCCGGGATGCTCTGAGAAGAATCTCGGCAATGATATAAATATGCCGGGTCAGGAATTGGCAAAGGTAGCTCATCTTGAAACGACAGTTGTGCATCCTGAATACAGAGGCAACTCATTACAGAGTTTGACATTGCAGCAGGCGATACCAATGGTAAAAGATCTTGGGTACAGTCATTTGCTTTGTACTGTATCGCCTCAGAATATCTACAGCCTTTACAATATTATAAAAAACGGATTGAGAATCAAAGCGCTTAAGAAAAAGTACGGTTCAGAAAAAGACGGGAAGGATGGATTATGGAGGTTTATTCTTCATAGAAATCTGGAGCCAAGGGCTGTAAGAAAAGTAAGCCAGAATTTTGGTATACCTATCGGCGATCTTGAACGTCAGAGCAAACTTATTGATGAAGGATTTGTAGGCTTATGGCTGTATAAGGAGAGCAAGACGCTGAATTATGTACGGTTTGAAGATGCCATAGCATGTTAGTAAAAACAATAGTTGAATAATAAGAGATTGTACCTGGTAAAAAAGGCTGGTACAGTCTCTTTTGTTTTTTTGAACTGCTTACTGGATGCTGCAGACGGATGTGATACATGGACATTAATGTCAAAATCTTAAAGATATTATAAATGTATAATCATAATTGTCTAATTAACAGCGCATTAAGAAGAACATGTAATACGAAACTTTTTTACGACAATGTACTATGACAAAAAACATGATCTGGCGTTTGTATAATTATAAGTAATAAAAATATTTTTACTCTGAGATAAAAAGTTTAAGAATTACAGCAGTATGTGCGGATGAGGAAAGGAATGCAATTTAAAAAGAGGAGGTGAATAGTGCATAGGCATCCGAATCTTAATTTCAAGTTAAGGAGGAGTAAAAATGTTTAAACGAACTGGAAAGAACAAGACTGGTATTGCTTTTTTAGTGACATTGCTTATCTTGTCAATGGTTATGCCAATGAACATCTCTGCTGACAACATTGGAAAGTTTGATAAGAATCAACAGTATGCTATTGATTACCTGGATCAACCTGAAGTCCAGAAAAAAATCGCTGAAATAAGTGATGCAATATGGTCCTATGCAGAGCTGGGACTGGAAGAGTACAACACTTCCGCATTACTGGTAAATTACCTTGAAAAAGAAGGCTTCAAGGTTGAAAAAGGAGTAGCAGGTATGCCCACTGCATTTGTTGCTACATATACCAATGGCCCCGGACCTGTAGTAGGTGTTCTTGGCGAACTCGATGCACTGCCGATGCTGTCCCAGGAAGTAGGCAATCCTGTACATACTCCTGTAAGCGAGGTAAACGGAGCAGCTGCTCCCGGCCATGGATGCACCCATAACACAATGGGAACTGCGGCAGCAGCTACGGTGGTAGCAGTGAAAAAGGCAATGGAAGAAGGCAAATTTACAGGAACAATAAAAATGTTCGGCAGTCCATCTGAGGAAACCGTTATAAGCCGTCCATTCATGGTTTATGCAGACCTTTTCAAGGATGTGGATGTTGTCATAGATAACCACGGCGGAGGCAGTTTCGGTGCTTCCTACGGTGTAAACAGCAACGGGATTTTCTCCTTCTCAGTAACCTTCACCGGCAGGACGGCACACTCAGGCGGATCACCATGGGACGGTAAAAGCGCCCTGGACGCTGTGCAGATAATGAACATGAATACAGAGTATCTCCGTGAACATCTTTTCTATACATACAGAATGCATTATGTAACTACCGAAGGCGGTGAAGCACCTAATGTTGTTCCGGACAGGGCAACAACCTGGTACTTTGTAAGGGACACCGACCAAAGAATAAAGGATGATGTCGCAAAGGTGCTGGATTGTGCAAAGGCAGCGGCACTGGCGACAGGCTGCACAATGGAGGTTACGCCTTATACAGCCATCCACCAGTGCTATCGTAACGAAGGTGTTGCAAATGTTCTGGTTGAAAACATAAAGAAGGTCGGATATCCTGAGTGGTCTGTTGAAGAGCAAAACATGGCAAAGGCAATTCAAAAAGCTTTAGGCTCTGAAGTAGTGGGCCTTTATGACAACTCCAAGCTTCCTGAAAAGCCGGGAGGCCCTCCGGCAGTATTCACCGGTGGAGGCTCTTCCGATATAGGCGAAGTATCCTTGGTAGTGCCGCTATCATCCTTGAACTTCCCTTCAGGCGCTCCCGGAGTAAGCAGCCACCATTGGTCCCTGGTTGCTGTTACAGGTTCAACGGTTGCCCATAAAGGCCTCATTGCAGGTGCCAAGGTTATGGCAATAAGTGCCATAGAATTAATGACTGACAAGAAGAAGCTGGATGCAATAAAGGCAGAGTTCAACGAAATGAAGAAGAAATACAGCTATAACTATGATGAAAATGGGAATTATGTATCTTACCTGCCTTATTTGTACAGCAGGTCGGGTAAGTACACCTATGACCCCGCAAACAACAAGTTCTTTGTGCCGGAAGGTAAACCGGTTGCTCCGCCCCTGGGCTTCCTGAAAGGACAGATGGATAAATACCGTGCTGAAATGTCCAAGAAATATAAGACACCTTCATGGTATGACGGCCCTCCAATGAAAATGGAATAAAATATTTTGAAAGAGAGCTCATTCAATTGAATGCAGCTCTTTTTCTTATGCCAAATTTTTGATAACCAAATTATGGTTTTTTGCATATTATGTAATGATTGGTTTAATGGAGAAAGGAGATATGAATAAATTGTACAAGAATCCTTATTTGTGTCCTATGAATCCGTTTTACATCTGTCCGTTCCGAGATTTAACGGAGGATGCAGAGTATGATGATTTCTTTAGTGAAGAGTATTACGAAGACTTGTACTTTGAGGATGAGTATGCCGAGGATGACTATGAAGGGATGAGGCAAAGGCCGCAGGATGTCAGCCGCATCATGTCGCTTATTAACAGGAGGTTTGCCGGCCACTATTCAGAGCTTGAAAGGTATGGGGTACGGCGTGCAGATACGCGTAACATATTTAGAAACACAGTAATCTATGTATTGAGAAATGCAAACAATTATGACGGGACTATTGAACAGAGAACTAATGCACTTCTGAATGCCCTGCGCAGGGATAATCCATTTGCATTCACCATACTTAGACGAAAAGGAGTCCCTAATGCCCGTATAAATCAAATAATGAAGGATATAATTCAATTTACGCTGGAGAATATTGAAGTAGCTGAAGGCGCAGGCTGGAGCCAATGGGAAGACCTTGGGGGAATACTAACTTCCGGACCTGCAGCTGCATCCTGGCAGCCTAACCGTCTGGACGTATTTGCAAGAGGACAAAACCAGGCATTGTGGCATATTTATTGGAACGGTGCCCGCTGGAGTGCATGGGAGGACCTGGGTGGGATTCTGACAACGGGGCCGGGGGCGGTATCATGGGGACCCAACAGGATAGATGTATTTGCAAGAGGACAGAATCAATCCTTGTGGCATATTTATTGGGATGGTATCCGTTGGAGTGCATGGGAGGATCTTGGAGGCATAATTACTTCCGAGCCTGCAGCTGCATCCTGGCAGCTTAACCGTCTGGACGTATTTGCAAGAGGACAAAACCAGGCATTGTGGCACAAGTATTGGGACGGTATCCGCTGGAGCGAGTGGGAGGACCTGGGAGGAGTGCTGACTTCAGCACCTGCAGCAGTGTCCTGGGGGCCGAACAGAATAGACGTATTCGGAAGAGGGCAGAATCAGTCCCTTTGGCATAAATACTGGGACGGAACCCGCTGGAGCGCATGGGAGGACCTTGGCGGTGGGCAGATAACTTCCGGACCGGCTGCAGCATCTACAGGGAACAACCGTCTTGAAGTATTTGCAAGAGGCCAGAGGAATGAGCTTATGATCAGAACCTGGAACGGAACCCGATGGAGCGGCTGGAGCTCTCTTGGAGGTGTGCTGACCTCAGAACCTGCTGCAGTATCCTGGGGAGGCAACCGCCTGGATGTATTCGCCAGAGGGCAGAACAATCATTTGTGGCATATATGGAGGACATAGAATCAAAAGCACTATAAATATTGAAGTGCACCCCAAAAGTTAGATAAAAGTAAACTAACATTTTGAGGTGCTTTTTTTATTCCGAATAAAAATGCATGTTTTTCCAAAACATGCAGGAAATTGTCGATTTATGGAGAATTATGGAGAATTATGCATATATAGTGTATTCAGAAAATTGTGAATTTGGCATACTTGATACAAATAAATCACTGATTAAAGGAGGGGAATGTATGAAGTCTATCAGGACAAGGTTGATTACTTACTTTGGTATAATTTTAGTAGCTATATGTGCAATTCTGGGATATGCAGCAAACGACAAAGCAACAGATGCTGTAACTCATGAGGGGAGAAATACCATGGAGGTGGCGTCACAGGAGGCATCAATGCTTGTGCGAAGCTTTCTGGACCAAAAAATCATACTAATGGAAGCCATAGCAGCACAAAAGATACTCACTGATGAAACTACTTGGGAAGAGAAGGTTGCCACCCTGCAGCCCGAGGCAGAAAGGAACGGTTATGAAACCTTTGCAATTGCTGATTTGGCTGGTAATGCCAAAAGACTTAAAGGTGATCCTGTCAATGTTGCTGACAGAGACTATTTCAAGCTGGCGGCAAGCGGAAAATCAAATGTTTCGGATGTCTTGATAAGCAAGGCCACAAATATGCCCTCAATCATTGTTGCCGCACCTATAAAAAGGGATGGTGCCGTAAAAGGCGTATTATACGGAGTGGTGGATGGAACTGAGATTACGAATATTACCAACAGAATAAAGCCAGGGGGTACCGGTTATACATATATAATAAATAAATCAGGAGTAATTATGGCGCATCCCAATGATGAATACATCACTACACAGTTCAATATCATTGAAGATGGGAAGGAAAGGCCGGAACACAAAGAACTGGCCGATCTTGCTGAGAATAAGATGACAAAGGGAGAGACAGGGGTAGATTCATATTATTTTGAAGGCAGCACGCGCATTGTTGCTTACACACCGGTTCCGGACACAAATTGGACTGTGGCAGTAGCAATTCCGGAAAATGACATACTTGAGCCGGTGAAAGAGCTGAATACTTGGATACTAATCATCTCAGCAGCCGGAATTCTCTTAGGAATAGTGTTTACATATTTTATCAGTATTTATATAAGCAAACCGATAATGGAGGCCAGCAGATATGCAAAGAGAATAGCAGAGCTGGACATTACTCAGGATGTATCCGGAAACCTGAAAAAGAGGAGGGACGAACTGGGTATCTTGGCAAATTCTTTTCAGACAGTAGCAGACAGCCTCAAAGGATTTATCAGAGAGATATCGGATGCTGCGCAGCAGGTGGCGTCTTCTTCCGAAGAATTGACTGCAACAAGCCAGCAGGCGTCAACGGCTGCTGAAGAGGTGGCAAAGACGATTGAGGAAATGGCAAATGGAGCCAGTGATCAGGCAAGGGATACTGAAAATGGTGCAATAAAGGTAAATGAAATAGGCAGCATGATAGCTGAAGAAGAGCTTCAAAGAAAGATATTAAATGATGCGGCAAATGAAGTTGTACATCTTAAAGATGAAGGATTCCAGTCCTTGAACGATCTTGTAGAAAAAACTGAAGCAAGCAATAAATCATCCAAAGAAATATACAATGTTGTACTGAACACCAGCAACAGTGCAAAGAAAATAGAGAATGCAAGCCAAATGATACGCAGCATAGCTGAGCAGACAAACCTGCTTGCTTTGAATGCAGCGATAGAAGCAGCCAGAGCAGGAGAAGCGGGAAGAGGATTTGCAGTAGTTGCAGATGAAATACGTAAATTAGCGGAGGATTCCAACAAATTTACAAAAGAGATTGAAGAGATAGTTGCAGAGCTGATAGATAAGACGAACAGTGCAGTAACTACAATGAAAGAGGCAGCGGCTTTGACGGCAGCTCAGACAGAAGGCGTGGAAGTAACAAAGAACAAGTTTGAAGGTATTGCAGGGGCCATAGAAAAGACAAGAGAGGCATTAGATATGTTGAATAAGACCGGAGAAGCCATGAATCGAAAGAAAGATGAAATAATAGATATTATCCAGAGCCTCTCCGCTCTTTCGGAAGAAAATGCGGCAGGTACAGAGCAGGCATCAGCTTCAGTGGAGGAACAGACTTCGTCAATGGTGGAAATCGCCGGTGCCAGCGAAGAACTGGCAAAGCTTGCTGAGGAAATGCAAAAGAGTATTTCAAAATTCAAAATTTAGTAATAAACAAGCACAGGACATCCCATGGAAGGGCACTGCATAAGGCGGTGCCTTTCTTTATTTTATACGGCGGAAATAAGTGGTATAATAATATTAAAAGGTTATTGAAATAAATATGGAAGGTGTTAATATGAACGGTATATTAAATATTATAAAAGACAGGGCACTGACATATGAACAAAAGATAGTAAGCTTGGCACGGGCTGCAGAAAACACCCTGAGTGTTCTTCCTATATCAGAAGAAGTACAGGAATACAGGAGAGAAGGAATATTATGCGATTTGAATGAGGGAAACGCGCCATACAGGCCCCGTTACATTGTACCTGACTATGAAAGGTTTATGAAACAAGGCAGTGAGTTCCTGAGACTGAAGCCTGCAAAGGACATATGGGAAGCCACAAATAATCTGCTGATATTATACAGACATGTTCCCTCCGTTACTACAATGCCTGTGTATGTAGGGAACCTGGATACTTTACTGGAGCCTTATATTGAGGATGAGGAAGAGGCATATAAGGCTGTCAGGTTATTCCTGATGCACTTGGACCGAACTGTTACCGATTCATTCTGCCACGCAAATATCGGCCCGGGGGTTACAAAAGCAGGAAGGCTCATATTAAGGGCAGAGAAAGAGCTTCAGGATGCTGTCCCGAATCTGACAATCAAATACAGTAAAGAGACTCCTGATGAATTTGCATTGGAAGCGGTAGAAACAGCCCTTGTATCGGCAAAACCCAGCTTTGCAAATCATGAGATGTTTGTTAATGACTTTGGTATAAATTATTCAATAGCCAGCTGCTATAACGGGCTGCCAATAGGAGGCGGAAGCTTTACTCTTGCAAGGCTGGTACTTGCAAGATTGGCAAAACAATCAAATAACGCAGAGCACTTCCTTGAAGAAGCACTTCCTGAAGCGGTTTCTAAAATGTGTGAATTTATGGACCAGCGCATCAGGTTTATTGTTGAAGAAAGCGGTTTTTTCGAAAGCAGCTTCCTTGTGGGTGAGAGCTTAATATATAAAGATAGATTTACAGCCATGTTTGGTATGGTTGGGCTTGCGGAATGTGTGAATCACTTGCTTGGTGCAGCGGAACAAAAGGACAGGTTCGGGCACAATGATGCTGCCAATGCCCTTGGACAAAGGATAGTGGAAAGAATACACCAGTTGGTATCGGAGCATAACAATCAATACTGCAAAGCAACCGACGGCCGTTTTCTGCTCCATGCCCAGGTAGGGATAGATACTGATTATGGCATCAGCCCGGGATGCCGGATACCCATCGGGGAAGAGCCGGAAATATATGATCACTTGCTGCAGAGCGCACCCTTTCATAAATACTTCCCGTCAGGTATAGGAGATGTGTTTAGCTTTGACGAGACGGTGAAGAGAAATCCAGCCTATTTGCTTGATATTATTAAAGGCGGTTTTTCGGAAGGCTTAAGGTATATATCCTTCTATGCCTCAGACAGCGATTTGATCAGAATAACCGGATATCTTGTAAAGAAGTCGGATATGAAAGTACTTCAGCAAGGAGGACAGGCACTGCATGACACTGTTGCATTAGGGCTTGGTGCAGTACAGAATTCCAGGATATTGGAAAGAAAGGTCAGACACAATGGCTAAAGCGCTTGTGAATAAGATACTGCTCTTCAGTTCTGTGGACGGTCCCGGAAACCGTACGGCGATATTTTTTCAGGGCTGCAATTTCAACTGCCTGTACTGCCATAATCCTGAGACAATAAACAGATGTACCGGCTGCGGACTATGCCTGGATGCATGCCCTGCAGGTGCATTAAGCAGCAGAAATGGAACTATAGAATGGGATTCTGCAAGCTGCATAGGCTGTGATGCCTGTCTTGAGGCATGCCCCGGCAAAAGCAGTCCAAAGGCTGTTTCAATGACAGTAAATGACGTAATGAAGACGGTCGAGAAAGTGAAGCCTTTCATTTCAGGTATAACTGTATCAGGAGGAGAATGTACAATACAAAAGGAATTCCTTGTGGAGCTTTTTGAAGCGGTACACAAATTGGGGCTTACGGCCTATGTTGATACAAACGGCTATATTGATTTTTCAAAGGAACCGGAATTGACATTTACTATGGATAAGGCAATGCTTGATATAAAGTCCTATGATGAGGAAGAGCACAAAATGCTTACCGGAATGTCCAATGCAATAGTGCTGAAAAATGCAGAATACCTGGCAAATAAGCAAAAACTATATGAAATAAGGACAGTTATAGTTCCCGGGATCCTTGACAATCACCGTAATGTTGCTGAAGTGAGCAGGCTGATTGCAGAATTGGATGCGGATATACGGTATAAGCTGATCAGATTCAGACCAATAGGAGTTTACGGTGATATCAAAAAAGTCGGTATCCCTTCAGACGAGTTAATGGCGGGGCTTAAAAAAATAGCTGAGGAAAACGGCTGCAGATATGTTACAGTGGTGTAAAGTCGAGTATTTAAATACAAGTCAGCAATTTGAATAAAAAGTACAGCAACAATAATAAAGCGGCATACCTTTCATTTATCTATCATATAAATTGAAGGATAATATGAAATCTAAATAGAAAGGTGTGTTGTTATGTCTAGGAATGTCAGGGTTTTTTTTGCAGGTTTCCTGTGTTGTCTTCTCCTGACTGCAGGTATGATGGCAGTAGTCGGAGATCCTGTTGACACGGAAGTAAAGGCAATATTGTCAAATACCATTAAAATGAAGCTTTTTGGCAATGATTTTACTCCCAAGAGCGACGACGGAACTTATCTGAAACCCCTTATATATAACGGCAGGACATATCTGCCGGTGAAGCCGCTGGGGGATGCTCTTGGAATAGCAGTTGAATGGGATGGAGCCGATAAAATCGTATGGCTGGGCGGGAAAACACAGATCGCTCCTATTAATGATACCAGCATGTATGAGGATTACTCACGGACAATAGTAACTACCGATACAGATAAGCTTACAACTGCGGATACTACATACAAATGGGGAATTGCAAACATCAGTCCTTTAAACAGCGTATACTACGGCTGCTACCTGAAGCCCGAAGGGAAATACAAGCGCTTTACCGCATCAATATTCCTGAGTGAAGATACCAAAAGGGAATTGACAATGGATATCCGGAAAGACAACAAGCAGGGTGTGGTCCTGAAAAACCTCCAGCTGAAGCCCGGGGAGACTGTTGACATCGATATTGACATCAGCGGGGTTGATACTCTTTTCATATTCTCCCAGGTGGGTTCAACCCAGAAGCTTATTATAGGAGAGCCGGCTTTCCGGAATGATGCACAATAGGTTGAACTTGAATTACGATAATTGCAGCAGAGACATCGCATTTGAAATGCGGTGTCTCTTTTTTCATAGATATATCGACAAAAAAATATAAATAATGATATTATTATATAGACAGAGTAAAAATTGCTCCAGGATGTTTGCCGGTTTGTAATAGCTTGTGTTAAATTGTCAAATGATATATAATAAAAGTCACTCAATTAACAAATATGGAGGATTCTTATGCCGGATTTGAATAGCTTGATACTGGAGAATACAGCATTTCAGATAATTTTTAACCTTTTCGGAGGAACTGCCTTGCTTATGTATGGCGTTGATTTTATGGGCGGCGGGTTGGAAAAGGCCTCCGGAAAAGTTATGAGAAAAATACTCTCTATTTTGACAAAGAACATATATGTGGCTTTTTTTGTAGGTACGGTATTAACGATGCTTGTACAAAGCAGTACAGCAATTACTGTAATGACAGTCGGGTTTGTAAATGCGGGGTTGATGAATCTGACTCAGGCTGTGGGCATCATATATGGTACAAATATTGGTACTACAATAACTGCACAGCTGATGTCCCTCAAGCTTACACATATAGCCCTGCCTGTAATTGCAATAGGTTTTTTTATAATGTCCTTCTCAAAAAAAGACAGTACGAGGAACTTTGGACAGGCGCTTATGGGTTTTGGGCTTATGTTCCTGGGACTGAAGACCTTGAATGCAAGTTTGCCGTATATCCAGGAAAGCGAGACTGCACGGCAGCTGTTCCTTCAATACGGACAAAATCCTTTCCTGGGGCTGTTTGTAGGCATGATAGCTACGATGCTTATTCACAGCAGCGCTGCCACAGTTGCTTTGACCATATCACTTTTCAGCGCAGATATGATTAGCTTTTACGCTGCCGTGGGATTAACCCTCGGAGATAATATCGGTACATGCGTAACGGCGCAGCTGGCAAGCCTTAAGGCAAATACAGCTGCCAGAAGGACTGCATGGGCACATACTTTGTACAATGTCATAGGTGTCGTAATTGCCATTATTGTTCTGAAACCCTTCTCTGGGATGATAGAATGGATTACCTTCAGTTTGCTTCATGAGCCAAAAGCCTTTCTTGTTGCAAATACACATACCTTGTTCAATATTATCAGCGCATTGGTATTCCTTCCGATTACAAAATACTATGTGCTGTTCCTTGAAAAAATCATACCCGACAGAACGGATAAAAGATATAAAGAGGTGCCTTTGGACCGGCTCCTGATAGAAACTCCCGTGGCCGCTTTGAAGGCTGCAACTCAGGAAGTAATAAATGCTGCAGATATTGCAAAGGATATGCTCAATGATTCCCTGATCAGCCTTATAGAGGATAACGAGAGTAAGATTGATTCAGTACTGCAGAATGAAGAAAAGCTGAACAGCATGCAAACGGAAATAACTCAATACCTGGTGGAAATATCCCGTAAAGATCTTGACAGTGACCAGTCTGCAAAAATACCTGCCCTTATAAATACTATCAATAATTTTGAGAGAGTAGGGGACCATTGTGAGGACATCACAGAGTTATCCAGAAACAAAATAAACCGAAAGATAATATTCAGTGAGCAAGGCATCAATGAACTGGAAACATTGTATCAAGAGGTCATGAATATGATGGATGAATGCCTTCTGGCATACTCAAAGGATGATGCAGAATTAGCACTTCAGGCAGCTGCAAGGGAAGATGTCGTCGATGAACTTACGCTGAAGTTTAAAGATGAGCATATCAGAAGGCTGGAGGAAGGTACTTGCAGTGTTCAGGCAGGAGTTATCTACCTGGATGCCATAACCCATTTGGAAAGAATTGCAGACCATCTCCATAATGTGTGCCATATTATATCTGAAGGCAGGCATTATGGAGATAAAGAATGATTATGCACATTCTGAACGGCCTGTGTTCAATATAAACCTCAATTCTTCCCCCGATATTGTTTCTTTATCCAACAGCAATTCTGTTATCTGTTTAAGAGTTCTTCCGTACTTCGAGAGTAACTCCCGGGTGCTGCCTTCAACATCTCTGAGTATGGATGTAACAGCTGAATGCAGCTGGTCTCCCGGAATATCCTCAGAAGAGATGATCCCAAGCTCGGACATCCCGCTGAATACAATCTGCTTCGCTATGTCGGAGGCATGCTTGAAATCACCGGATCCGCCGGTGCTTCTATTGCCGAATATCAGCTCCTCCGCGATAACACCGGCCAGTGCCGTCGAAATTCTTGATTTCAGGTAATCACAGGTGTACAGATACATATCGTTTTCCTGAGTCTGACGTACATAACCCAAAGCATTGCTTCTTGATGCAACATTGACACTGGCGACAGAACCGGGAAGTTTAAGCTCACCAACCAGTGCATGTCCTGATTCGTGTACTGCTATTCTGCGTTTTTCTTCCTTGCTTGGAAGCCTGTCAAGCTTTTCACCCATCATTACTTTTTCAACTGCACTTCTGAAATGATTTGAGTTAATCATATCGGAGCCATTTCTCATTGCAAGTATGGCAGCCTCATTTGTGACACTTTCCAGTTGCGCCCCGGAGAATCCGAAGGTATCTTTGGCCAAGGCTTCTATGCTAACATCCGGTGCAAGGGGTTTGTTCCTTACATGAAGTCTCAGTATATGCATACGGCCTTTTTTATCTGGAAGGTCAACCTTTACGAGGCGGTCAAACCTGCCGGGGCGAAGCAATGCTGAGTCAAGCATATCAATACGGTTTGTTGCACCAATAATAAGAATTTTTATTTCATCATCGGAGGATATGCCATCCATTTGCACCAACAGTTCATTAAGAGTCTGGTCGTGCTCCTGGTGACTGTTATTCTGTCCTCTTGCTCCTCCAAGCACTTCAATTTCATCAATAAAAATTACGGCGCTGGATTTTTTCAGGTATTCGGCTGCCTTCCTTGCTTGTTCAAAAAGCCTGCGTACTCTTTGAGCGCCTACACCGACATACATTTCCACAAATTCCGAGCCGCTGACTGATAAGAATACTGAATCTGTAAAACTGGCAGCAGCTTTTGCCAGCAGTGTTTTCCCGGTGCCCGGAGGTCCGCTGAGCAATATGCCTTTTAAGGGACGAATACCCAGAAGCTTTATTTGCTCTTCATTTTTCATGAATTCAAGGGCTTCACGGAGTTCGTTCTTGGCAACCTCCTGGCCTCCGATATCATCAAAAGAGACAGAACAGATATTTCTTTCCGCTGAAGCAAAGCTGACGCTATTGCCGGGCCGCCTGCCGAAGTTCACATAGTATATTATGCCGATGAGTCCAATTATGAACACCACAGGAAGTATATTTACGCCTTGAAGTGCCAGGAATATCAGCACACCTGCCGCTGCTCCCGCAAAGATCTCCTTATTCTTCATCAAATGTCTCCTCCTATTCTGTCGAAATGCCGTCCAATCACAGCAAACAAAGAATTGTTCTTCTTGGTAAACTGAAGATATATATTTTGCTCATCCACATATACTTTAGCTTCAGCTCCAATCATTTCAGTTTTTTCCCGGACTTTAGCTTCAAGAGACGGGAAGTCTCCGTCCGCTATGGACTTTTGGACATAATAATGAATTTCATAATATGCCTGCTCCAACTCCTGGGACCGGTCATCCGCTATTTCAAGCAAATATTTTTTGCCATTTAGTGTCATGTCAATTTTTTCTTTTATTTCTTTGTAGGTTTTTTGAAGATTGTCAATATCCCTGAGCTTAACATTTATGATTACGGCGTCGTTAAAACTACTGCCGGCATCCCAGGTAACATTTTCCACTCCGTCTATTTCATTGAGTGCTTTGTCCAGAGGCAAGTCAATAGCGTAGCTCTGCCACAATGCCTGTCCTGTATATAATAAGGCTACTGTAATAATCAACGCAATAAAGCCTTTTATTATTTGAATGTATCTTATGTTCTTCACAGTAAACCTCCTTTTTTCATTTTAGTTTACATAATATTATATCATAATAAAAGATTATGCGCCAGACACAGAACAAAAGAATAAAAAAAAGATTAAACGCAAAGCGCTTAATCTCAATTTTTGAGTTCGTTATATCTTGAACTTTTCCAGGGAAGACTTAAGCTTCGCTGCCATTTCAGCAAGATTGTTAGTATTGGCTGAAATCTCCTGAAGTGTTGCAACCTGTTCTTCTGTGGAAGCAGCTACTTCTTCGGAATTTGCAGCATAGCCTTCTGCAATAACTGCCAGCTTGCTTATAACTTCATTTATCTCTGCTGTCTCTGTATCAATATTTTTAGTGCCCTTTGTAACCTCTACAAATTTCACTCTCATTTGCTCGACCGATGAGGCTATTATCTCAAATATCCTCTTGACATCAGCGACAGAGGTTTCCTGCTCCTTAATTATCAGCTCTGAGGTTTCCACTTCCTTGACGGCATTTTCGGTCCCCTGTTTGATTTCTTCTATCAGGTTGCTTATCTTACCGGTTGCTGCAGAGGATTGCTCTGCAAGCTTACGCACCTCATCAGAAACAACAGCAAAGCCTCTTCCTTGCTCTCCTGCTCTTGCAGCCTCAATTGCGGCATTTAGTGCAAGAAGGTTTGTCTGATTGGATATGCTGCTGATTACTTCTACAATCTCACCTATCTGCTTTGATTTTTCATCCAGAGATTTTATAGCCGAGGCAACGTTATGACCGGCATTTGTGTTTTCTGCAACCTTTTTATTTTGTAAGCTTACCGCCTTCATTCCTTCTCCGATAAGTTCATGAACCTGATCGGAGGCTTCTGATGCGTTATTAGTGTTCTCTACAATTACTTTCAGGTTTTCACCCAGCTGCATTATCTTATTCAGTCCTTCCTGGACGCTCTGAGCCTGAGTATCCGCCCCTTTTGCCAGATCGGACACTGCATCCGCCATCTGTTCTGAAATAGTAACCGCCTGATGGGAAGATGTGGTCATCTGGTCTGCATAGGAAGACACTGTGTGTGATAGATTATTAATCTCCTCTACAAGTGCTTTTATGTTGTCAGTCATTGTATTAAAGCTGTCGGCTAATTGGCCTACTTCATCCTTGGAACTGATTTTAACTCTATTGGTCAAATCCCCTGCGGCTACCTGAGCAGCAGCCCGGTTCAACATTTCAATCGGTTTTGTTATAGATGCAGAAATCAGGAAAACGACGATAGACATTATCAGCAGCACTGCAACAACTGCCATAATCAGTTTGTTGGCAGTATTGTTTATTTCGGCATATACCTCTTCTTCGGGCTGTACTATTCCGAGCTTCCAGCCTGAAAGAGGTATTGTAGTAAAGGACACGACTTTTGCTTCTCCGTTTTCTACAAACTTTGTGAAGCCTGATTCACTGCTGAGCATTGTTTCTGAAAGCTCTGAAAAAGCTTTATCCTCGTTTTCCAACAACTTTGTACCTACCAGTTCCTTAATGGGATGAGCCATAACCATGCTTGTTGCATCTATCAGTAATGCATAGCCATTCTCGCCTACCTTTATTTCATTTACAATCCTGCTTATTTCTTCCAGGGATATATCAGCTCCCATTACCCCCCTTTTGGAGCCGTCGGGGGAGTACACTACAGTGGCGGGAGTAACTACAATATTACCGGTAATGGAGTCAATATAAGGGTCGGTGAATATTACCCCGCCGGTTTCCATAGCCTTCTTGTACCAGCCTCTGGTTCTCGGATCCCATCCTGCATCAGGTACCCAGTAGGTGCCGTCTATAAATTTACCGTTCGCTGCAAGTCCAACATAAATGTCCTGGATGTGCTCGTGTTTTTTTATCAATCCCGCCAGAACTTCCTGTTCTTTTTGCTCATCAATACCTGATATTAGGTTGGACTCACTAAGGGTTTCAAGTATCTTTGCAAAATTGGACAGCAGTCCGTTAATTTTCTGGGACTTTTCCTGAGCTGTTAATCCGTTTTGCACCTCAATATTCTTTTCAAGTGCTGTTCTGTTGGTAATATAGAAGCTGTATGTAGTAAGCAGGAGAGCTAAAGATGATACCAACAATACCGGAATCAGAAGTTTAATTTTTAGGCTCTTCATTTTTTAGACTCCTTTCATTTCCGGAGTGAATGCTTTACACAAAGCTTGTCCAGCCTCCGTGAAGTTAATATTTTCTATTTTTTCTAATTTCGACATTTATAGATAAACTCCTCCTACAGGTGCAGACAAGAGACCTCATATAAAGCGCATGAAGCTTAGACAGTATAATACAAGCCAAGCCATAATTAACATTGATATGAAGTATTTAATATATGAATAGTAATCACAAATATGCGCATAATATATTTTGTTTATAAATATTTCCATATTTTATTATTATATAGAAAGGAGAATTGTTTATATGGACAGGTTAGCACTTATTCTTGTAATTGTGGGCGCACTGAACTGGCTGCTTGTTGGTCTTTTTCAGTATGACCTGGTGGCATCACTTTTTGGAGGGCAGGATGAACTGCTGAGCAGGATTATTTATACATTAGTCGGTGCAGCCGGGATATGGTCAATCAGTCTGCTTTTCAGAGAACGTGAAAGGGCAGCAGGTAACGATAAGTAGGATAAGTGTAAACTAAACAGCTTTTCTGGGAAATAAGTGCCAGATGCACAGGTTATCAGATCTATATAACATGTGCATCTGGCACTTACAAATTTATGATTTGTAATTCATTATTAGTTGTGTATAATTATTATAATAAGGCAAAAAGATATCCGCGAAATCTTGTTATAATAGGTTTTACTGACTGCTTATGTGCCAAATATTTATAAAGGAAGGTTATCATGAGTAAAAAGGTATTGGGTATTATTTATGCCGTTTCTTCGGCTGTATCCTTCGGATTTGTTCCTGTATTTGCGGTAATTGCATATAACGCAGGGACTAATGCCGTTACCGTCTTGTTTTTCAGGTTCCTTATCGCATCCTTGATATTGGCGGGAATCCTGCGCTGCAGGAAAGTAGAGCTTAAGGTGAGCAAGAAGCTTTTAGGCAGGCTTGCATATATCGGAATAGCAGGATATTCAGCAACCACCATAACAGTATTTTTGTCTTACAACTATATTTCAACCGGCCTGTCCATGACATTGCATTTTATATATCCGGCGGTTGTAGCAGTTCTTTCTTTTTTCATTTTCAAGGAAAAAATGCCGGCCTTGAAGATTTTTGCATTGGCAATTTCTATTATCGGGGTATATATACTGGCAGGCGACACAGGTTCTTCGGTTGATTTGAAGGGAGTTGCTTTGGCACTTGCATCCGGCATTCTTTATTCCTTATATACCATAGAAATCGGTAAAGGGGAATTAAAGGAAATGGATGGCCTTCTCATCACTTTTTATGTGTCATTTTTCTCCGCTGTTTCATTCTTTATATTTGGAGCTGCAACCCGCAGTTTCATGATCTCGATGCAGCTGCCTGCAGTGCTCGGGATTTTATGCCTTGCATTGATATGTACGGTTTTTGGAATACTCGCCTACAACAAATCCATACAGATGATTGGCCCCACGTACGCCTCAATATTCAGCACCAGTGCCCCGATTACCAGTGTGATTATGGGAATTATTCTCTTTGGTGAAAAAATGAGTTTGACGTCGGCAATAGGCAGTATCATGGTAATAGCTTCGGTATTGCTCTTTTCTTATGATAAAAATGCAAAAGCGGAGGAAGACAAGGCTTTGGATGCATCGCAAAACATCTGACAAAATTAAAGTTGTTAATAAGCTTATATTTATTTAAGGTTATATAATATAATTCTACATGTAGGAGGGGATACAGCTCATGTCATGTACTTGTGAAAAAAAACTTGAAACCAATTTCTGCAATAAGGAAGTGGATCTGTCACTAATGGAACCTGTGTTCAAGAAGTATGAGGGGCAAAGTGCAAGCCTTATCAGCATACTTCAGGATACTCAGGGTATTTACGGATATCTTCCTCTGGAAGCTCTGAAAACAATTGCCGATAGAACCGGAAACAAAAAAGCAAAGATTTACGGTATCGCAACCTTTTATTCACAATTCAGATTGAATCCTATAGGCAAGTATATAATACTTCAATGCCAGGGAACTGCTTGTCATGTAAACGGATCTGACAAGATAAGCGAAGCCATATGCGACGAACTTGGAATAGCACCGGGAGGGACAAGCAAGGACGGCATGTTTACCCTTGAAAATGTGGCGTGCCTTGGATGCTGCAGCCTTGCACCGGTTATGATGATAAACGGTGAAGCATACGGAAATCTTACACCTAACAGTGCAAGAGAAGTAATAAGAGGTATATACAAAAAGGAAAAAGGAGGTGCTTCCAATTGAAGCTAAGGATCGGCCTCGGCAGCTGCGGTATTGCAGCCGGCGGGAAGAAAGTAAAGGAAGCCCTGTTAACCTGTTTGGAAGAAAAGAATATGAACATAGAGATAACATCAACCGGATGTATAGGGATGTGCTTCTATGAGCCTATAGTTGATGTAATAGACGATAAGGGTGAGGTATTTACCTATGTAAATGTCACACCCAAAAAAGCGGAGGAGATTGTTGAACAGCACATTATAAACGGTGTTCCTGTTGAGAAGTATATACAATCAACCAGTAAAAAGCCGTTTAAGCAGCTGGAAAAACAGGTCAGGGTAGTACTGCAGAACTGCGGTATCATAAATCCCGAGAAAATTGAAGACTATTTGGAAAAGGACGGATATAAGGCTCTTAAGAAATGCTTGAACGAAATGACTCCCGATCAGGTAATAGAAGAGATTAAGAAATCAGGGCTGAGAGGAAGAGGCGGAGCCGGTTTCCCCACCTGGTTCAAATGGGATGCCGCAAGAAAAGCAAAAGGAACTGAAAAGTATGTAGTTTGTAATGCTGACGAGGGAGATCCGGGAGCATTTATGGACAGGAGCGTGCTTGAGGGAGATCCCCATGGTTTGCTCGAAGGTATGATTATTGCCGGATATGCAATTGGGGCAAATTACGGCTTTATTTATTGCAGGGCAGAGTATCCTCTTGCCATAGAAAGGCTTGAAGGAGCAATAGTTCAAGCCCATGAGGCCAATTTCCTGGGCGAGAATATTTTAGGCTCGGGCTTCAGCTTCGATATCAAGATTAAGAAAGGCGCAGGAGCCTTTGTCTGCGGCGAGGAAACAGCTCTCATCGCATCTCTTGAAGGAGAGAGAGGAATGCCGAGACTGAAGCCTCCTTTCCCTGCTCAGTCCGGTTATTTTGGAAAGCCAACTAACATAAATAATGTTGAAACTTATGCCAATGTACCGTGGATAATAAGAAACGGCGGAGCGGCTTTTGCCGCATACGGAACGGAAAAGAGCAACGGAACAAAAGTATTTGCTCTTGCCGGAAAAATCAGGAACGGCGGTTTGGTTGAGGTTCCTATGGGAATGCCGATAAGGGAAGTAATATATGAAATAGGCGGAGGAATCAAGAACGACAGGGATTTTAAAGCTGTTCAGATGGGCGGGCCTTCCGGAGGATGCATACCGAAATCATTGATTGATACTCCGGTTGATTACGAGTCAATTACCAGGACGGGTGCAATTATGGGCTCCGGCGGAATGGTTGTAATGGATGAAGCTACATGTATGGTTGATATGGCCAGGTTTTTCCTTAACTTCACCTGCGACGAATCCTGCGGTAAATGTATCTACTGCAGAATCGGCACGAAGAGAATGCTTGAGATACTTGAAAGAATTACAAAAGGCGAAGGCAGGATGGAAGACCTGGATCAACTGGAGCAGCTTTGCATCAGTATCAAGGACGGTTCCCTCTGCGGACTGGGACAGACTGCTCCTAATCCGGTGCTTACGACCTTAAGATATTTCAAGGACGAATATATAGCCCATATCATGGATAAGAAATGTCCTGCCAAGCAGTGCAAGAGCCTTATAACGTACAGCATCCTGAAGGATAAGTGTACAGGCTGTACTGCATGTGCAAGAAAGTGTCCGACCGGGGCTATCACCGGTGAAAAGAAGCAGCCTCACAGTATAGAACAGGAAAAATGCATTAAATGCGGGAATTGCGCCATCACATGCAAGTTTGGTGCTATAAACGTAGAATAGTAAAGGAAGTGATAAAATGGCACTGATTAGAGTTAATATAAATAATAGGGAATTGACCGCAGATGAAGGCAGTACAATATTAAGAATAGCTCTGGATAACGGGATTGAAATACCGAATCTCTGTTATGATGAGAATCTCAAGACTTACGGAGCTTGCGGCATGTGTGTGGTGGAAGTGGAAGGAAATCCCAAGCTGGTAAGGGCATGTTCGACACCTGCGGTTAACGGAATGATTATAAAGACAGATACACCAAGAACTATAGCTGCAAGAAAGACGGCACTTACTTTACTGTCATCGGATCACAAGGGAGACTGCAGGCCTCCTTGTGTAAATGCATGCCCGGGGCATACGGATTGCCAGGGGTATGTGGGCATGGTCGCAAACCGTCAATACGGTGAAGCCATAAAGCTGGTTAAAGAGGTTATTCCATTGCCGGCAAGCATAGGAAGGGTTTGCCCCCATCCTTGCGAAACAGCCTGCAGAAGGACCAATGTGGAGGAACCCATTGCTATTGCCGATATTAAGAGATTCATCGGCGACATAGATATATATAATGGTACTTATTTTCCGGAAATTAAGGAACCTACAGGCAAGTCAGTCGCTGTAATAGGCTCAGGTCCTGCCGGAATATCCTGTGCATATTTCCTGGCAGCAAAGGGGCATAAAGTGGTTCTGTATGAAGATAAGCCGTTTCCGGGGGGGATGCTGAGATACGGGATTCCGCAATACCGTCTGCCTAAAGAGCTTTTGGATGCAGAAATAAACACACTTGTAAAAATGGGAGTGGACATAAAGTGTAATGTAAAGCTTGGTGAGGATATTACATTAGCTTATCTTAAAAAGACCTACGATGCCGTATTCATTGCCATAGGCGCCTGGGCCAGCATGAATATGGGATGTACCGGCGAAGATATGGAAGGGGTGATGGGGGGTATTGAATTCCTTAGAAAAGCTACCCTTGCAGAGCCTATATATCTCGGGCAGAGTGTTCTGGTCATAGGGGGCGGAAATACTGCCATGGATGTAGCCAGAACAGCAGTAAGGCTTGGTGCGGAGCATGTGCAGGTTCTCTATCGGAGAACCAGGGCTGAAATGCCTGCAGAAGATGTTGAAATAGAAGAAGCGGAAGAAGAAGGCGTGGAATTCACTTACCTTGTTGCTCCCATAGAGATTATTGAAGGGAATGGAAGGGTGAAGGCTGTAAGATGCCAGAGGATGAAGCTGGGTGCTCCCGACAAGTCCGGAAGAAGAAGCCCCGAGCCTATTCCCGGAGATGAAGTGACAATTCCCGCGGATCTTGTGATATCTGCAATAGGCCAGAGAGTAAATGCAGAAAGCGTAAAAGAACTGGAGCTTACAAAGAAGGGTGCAATTGCTGCCAACGCCAATACCTTCGAGACCAGCATGCCGGGAGTTTTTGCCGGCGGCGAAGCTGTAACAGGGCCAAAGATTGCCATAGAAGCTATAGCCCAGGGCAAAAACGCAGCTTCAGTAATCGACAGCTACCTGAAGGGCGAAATAAAACCTGTTGCAAATCCCTGCTACATTGAGCAGGAAGATTTGGGCCCGGAGGATTTTGCCGATAAAGAGAAGAAGGAAAGAGAACACCTGAAGGTATACCCTGCAAAGATAAGAAAGATGAGTTTTGGAGCTATTTCGGAGACCTTTGATGAAGAAACCGCCGTAAAGGAGGCTTCCAGATGCCTGGAATGCGGCTGCCATGACTATTTTGAGTGCAAGCTTGTCAATTATATCGGGAAGTATGATATTGACACCAAGGCATTAAAGGGTGAAATTCACAGAGAAGAAGAAGAGGATACCCATCCTTTTATAAAGAGAAATGCGGAGAAGTGCATACTCTGCGGTTTGTGCTTCAGGGCTTGCGAAGAGGTCATAGGAGTAACCGCTCTCGGGCTTTTGGACAGAGGCTTCGACTCGGTAGTTGTTCCTGAATTCGGCCTGCCTCTTGAAGAAAGCGCCTGCATATCCTGCGGACATTGCGTAGATGTTTGTCCCACGGGTGCAATCATGGAAAAGCAGGCGATTCCAAAACAAGTTCCCGTTGAGCTTGAAGACACGGCCTCGGTATGCAGCTTCTGCGGCGTTGGTTGTAATGTGGTCTATCAATCAAGAGGAAACCTTGTATTCAAATCGCGCCCCAATAAGGCAAAAGGTGAAGATACACTGTGTGTAAAGGGCCGTTTCGGAATCCACCATATCAATGATGGGAACAGATTACTGAAACCGATAATCAGAAGGGCCGGCGATTCCTTTGAAGCGGAATTCGATGATGCAATTGCGCTGGCAGCCAAGAAGCTGCAGCTTATAAGGGGGCAGTACGGCAAGAATAGTATTGCAGTGTTCATGTCTCCGAAATTTACAAACGAAGAAGCATATTTGGCAAGAAAAATCGCCGAAAAGCTCGATACCGGAATAATTGGAACATTGTCGTCAAAAGAAGAGTCCGGGATAAAGGAGGTACTGGGCTGCAATGCTTCAACCAACAGCTATGATGAGCTTTATAACACAGATCTCATTATAACTGTGGGGGATGTTGCGGAAAACCATCCTGTTCTGGGAATAAGGATTAAGGATGCGGCAAAGAAATCCAAGCTGGTATCAATCAGCAATTCCGATACAAGACTGGCTGAGCATGCTGATGTTGCATTAAAGATTGATAATAGCATGGAATTCCTGAAAAGCTTCGTCAAAACTTTGATAGATCAGAAATTTGCGGACAAGGACAAGATAGATAAAACTGCCAACGGCTTTGATGAACTGGTGAAATATGTCGGAAATGCTCCTGACATTGCAGACGCTTCAAAGGCTGCGAAAATGTATGGCGAAGCCAAAAAAGCAATAATAGTGGCTGATGAGGATACTGTATCCGAGGAGGCCATCAAGCTCATTGCCGACGCGGCTGTTATTACAGAAAAGATTGGGAAGCCGCACAGGGGAATCATTATAGCCCGCTCCAAGGCCAATACCCAGGGTATAATAGATATGGGCTTTACAGTTCCTGCATATCAGCTTCTTGATGATATAGAAAAGGAAGAAGTGAAAGGTGCAGTAATAATAGGGGAGGATCTGGCGGCTGCAGATGAAAGAATCAAGGAGCTTCTTGGAAAATTGGAATTCACAGTTTGCCTGGATCTTTACATGACAGAAACAGCGAAGCTTGCAGATGTTGTCATACCTGTCTGCAGCGCAGCAGAGTCTGAAGGGACATATACAAGGTCAGACAGGAAGGTACAGAGGCTTGAAGCTGCAGTTAAACCATTGACGGGAAAAACTACCTTCGATATACTTTCAAGGCTGGGCGCTAAGATGGGTGTTAAGATTGATACCGTTAAGGAGGCAGAGGAGAAGATATCCAATGAGGTTAAGCAATACAGCGGATTATTTTCTGCCTCGTCAGAGGGAATTGAACCATATGTTCCCTGCAGCAGGGACAATGTCTATGGTTCCCAGGTACTGTACACTGAAGGCTTCATGACGGAAGACGGGAAGGCGAACCTGAGCATCCCTGAAGGAGGGCAAATGTTCAGGGAAAGGGCGGTCCATGATACAGTGCAGGTGAGATTTGAGGAGTATATAAAGGAAAAGGGAATAAAGGCATAATGAAATAATAATCGGGCTCCCCCCTAAAGGAGCCCGGTTATTATTTTTCCTGCATTTCCTTCCACTTAGCCAGAGCCTCAGCCATAGCGTTGTTTATAGGTTCTTCTTTTTTCTGCTGCTGAAGGTACTTTTGCATCGTTCGTTTATCGCTGCTTTCGGTTCTTTCTTCCATGCGCTTGCTGAAACTGGACAGCTTTTCACGGAAACCGCAGCTGCAGGTGAATATTCTTCCTTCACCTTCCCCTTTAAGTTCCATTCTCTTATGACACTCAGGACAGCGGGCATTGGAAAGCTGTGCAACACCCTTTCGGTAGCCGCATTCCCTGTCCGGACAAATAAGCATTCTGCCTTTCTTGCCGTTTACCTCCAATAAGAACTTGCCGCATTCAGGGCAGCGGGTTCTTGTCATATTGTCGTGTTTGTATGTCTCAGTGCTGGATACAACTGAGGAAACCAGCTTCCCGGCATGGGACCGGATATTGCCGATAAAAACCTCTGCATTGGCTTTTCCTTTGCTTATATCATAAAGCTGCTGCTCCCATTTTGCGGTCAGTTCGGCAGATCTTAGCTCCGAAGGAGCCAGGTCTATGAGCTGTATTCCTTTTGCGGTAGGATAAATCTCCTTGCCTTTTCTTTCAATATAGAAAGTGTTAAATAGTTTTTCAATTATATCAGCCCTGGTTGCCGGGGTACCCAAGCCGCTGCTTCTGTCCAGCGCTTCCCTCAGGGACTCATCCTCGATGAATTTACCCGGGTGCTCCATGGCAGTTAGCAGTGTAGCTTCTGTATACCTTGCGGGGGGCTTGGTTTTCCTGTTTACGGATTTTACGGCTAAGAGCTTCAGCTTGTCACCTTTTTGCATGGATGGAAGGGACTGTTCCCTGTCCTCGTCATCATTCTGGATTTCAGAAGTATTCCTGTCATCATATACAGCCTTCCAGCCCAGGGATTTTGTCACTTTGCCCCTGGCAAACAGCTGCTCTCCGGATGCCTCTACTTTTACAGTTGTCTGTTCATACTGATAAGCGGGACTTAAAACTGCAAGGAATCGTTTTGCAACCAAATCAAATATGTTGCGTTCTTCATCATTCAGGGCAGAGAGCCTGACAGGCTGCTCCGTAGGTATAATCGCGTGATGGTCGCTGACCTTGCTGTTATCCACCAGACGGCTGGTAGTGTTTATCTTGCCACGGAGCAGGTTTTGAGCCATTGCAGCATAGGGGCCTATGGCTATACTCTTCAGCCTGTCCGGCAAAGTCGGCACAATATCTGCAGTAATGTGCCTTGAATCCGTCCTGGGGTATGTCAGTATCTTATGTCTCTCATATAATGACTGCATTATTGAAAGGGTCTGTTTTGCGGAATAACCGTAACGCTTGTTGGCATCCCTCTGCAATTCGGTAAGGTCGTATGCCAGCGGGTGGGGTTCACTTTTCATTTCTTTCTTTAAATCGGTTATCTCCCCTGTCTGTCCGGTCAGCTTTGAGACAATGGCTTCCGCCCTTGATTTATCAAAGAGCCTGGCATTGCCGCTTTTATCCTTCCAAAGCAATGCAAACCCGTTGACTTTGGCTTCAATTGTCCAATATTCCTTGGGCACAAAGCTCTTTATTTCGTTTTCCCTTTGTACGATCATTGCTAACGTTGGGGTCTGAACTCTGCCGGCAGACAGCTGAGCATTATATTTGCACGTGAGGGCACGTGTGACATTGAGCCCTATTAACCAATCCGCTTCAGCCCTGCACTGGGCTGCTTTATATAGGTTTTCAAATTCTCTGGCAGGTTTCAGCTGATTAAAGCCCTCTTTTATTGCCTTATCGGTCTGGGATGAAATCCATAATCGTTTTATAGGCTTTCTGAAGCCTGCTTTTTCTATTATCCATCGTGCAACCAGTTCGCCTTCCCGTCCTGCGTCGGTTGCAATGACAAGCTCGTCAATATCCTGCTGCTTCATAAGGCTTCGGACAATTCCGTACTGCTTTGAGGTCTCTCTGATTACAACAAGCTCCATTTTATCCGGCAGCATAGGCAGGTCTTCAAGATTCCAGTTTTTATACTTATTGTTATAGACCTCCGGGTCAGCTAAAGTTACCAGGTGGCCAAGGGCCCAGGTTACTATATACTTCTGCCCTATAAGGCATCCGTTGCTGTTTTGATTGCAGTTCAATACCTTTGCCAGATCCCGCCCTACTGAGGGTTTTTCGGCTAATACCAGTGTTTTTCCCATTTTAATTCTCCTTAAAAACGAATAAGCAGGGGCGTTTTGGCTGCCCCTACTTATTTTATCATTTATAGTCTTTTTTTACACTATTTTTTAGCGAATCACCTGTACGGGATAGAACATATCGGCACCGCCGTTGCCCAACTGGCCGCTTTTATTCATGCCCCATACCCAGAGTGTTCCGTCATTTTTTAAAGCCATGCTGTGGGAATCTCCTGCGGCTATTTCTATGATACCGCTGAGCTCCGGTATTTGACGCACAAGATGGACCTTGTCATATCCCAAATCATCAAAGCTTCCGAAATCAACATCCCCCCAAGCCCAGACAGAACCATCCTTTTTCAGGACTACATTAAAACTTCCTCCTGAAGCAACATCTATTGCATCGGAGATACCTTTGACCAATGTGGGAGTGCTTCTGAAATCCATTATGCCTTCCGTTCCGTCCCCTATCTGTCCAACGTCGTTTCGCCCCCAAGTCCAGACTGTTCCGTCACTCTTAAGAGCTATAACCGAAGCATCGCATGCGCTTGCCTTCAAATACACGGGAGAATTTACTAAGCCTTCAGCATAGGAAGAAAGTGTACCGGATAAGGTCAAGAGCAGTGAAAGAAATAGCACAAGCACTGAAGCATATTTCCTTTTCATAAAATTTCCTCCTTATTGTGAGGTTTACTTATATATATTTTACTCTTTATTCCATAGATTACAATCGGTACTATAGGGTTCAGATATAAATTG
>ENA-UOWE01000588-UOWE01000588.1-activated-sludge-metagenome-genome-assembly--contig:-NODE-588-length-50917-cov-20.591955_pt1 | contig 50917 bp, 48 predicted proteins | sample MGYA00249841_ERZ761562 | MGnify/ENA primary metagenome ERZ761562 (study PRJEB28883, sample SAMN05720200) | activated sludge metagenome | isolation source: Anaerobic digester | place: Japan...
AAGGCGTAGGAGAAGGCGTAGGAGAAGGCGTAGGAGAAGGCGTAGGAGAAGGCGTGGGAGAAGGAGTTGGTTCAGGAGTTGGTGCAGGCGTTGGTTCAGGAGTGGGCGCGGGAGTAGGAGCAGGCACAGTCGGTGTTGTTAGAGTGGGCACGCAAAATCCGGTTGCTCCACCAATACACACATCAGTAATCTGCTGGCAATCAGAGTCGACTTCGCATGCGTTTTGATTGATTGAACAAAATCCAGTGTTGCATGTTTGATTGGCGCTGCAATCGGCATCTTGACAACATAATAAATAGCCAAGACTACCGCCGCATAAAGCCACTGAAGAATTAAGACAAATAGATCCATTGTTGCAGTCATTGTCAAAGCAACATCCTGTTAATCCAGGTTGAGTGGTAGGAGGTAATGTGGTAGGAGGAGCAGTAGTAGGAGGAGGAGGCGGCAAACAAGTTCCCGCAACAACTCGTTTTCGGCCCAACAATTCATATTGACATGTAAGTCCTTCACAACAGTCTGTGTCATTAAAACACGTGCCAGAAGTATTAACGCACGGGACAGTTGGATTACAAATGTATGCACAATATACATTTTGACTGAGTCCGCTTACGCTTACAAGTGTATTGTATTGCATATTTGGATTTCCAGAGACTGCGTCCAAACACACTTGGTCGGCAGCAGTGGTATTATCAAGAGTTCCTGCAAGAAACATACAAATCGCATCTACACTGCAAACAGAATTTCCGGGACCGAATTGTGCACAATCTGCATCGAGTTCGCAAGTAACGGAACATATTCCTCCCCAATGAACGGTAGGTATACATACCTGGCCCGTTGGACAGTCATTGTCTTGACCACATTGTCCAGACCCAGGAATGTTGGTATCATTTGCGCATGGTCCAGAATGAGGAGCAGGAGTGGGAGCAGGAGTGGGCTCTGGAGTAGGAGCCGGAGTTGGCTCTGGGGTAGGAGCAGGAGTGGGTTCTGGAGTAGGAGCCGGAGTTGGCTCTGGGGTAGGAGCAGGAGTGGGTTCTGGAGTAGGCTCTGGGGTAGGAGCAGGAGTAGGAGCAGGAGTTGGCTCTGGAGTGGGAGCAGGAGTAGGTGCAGGCGTGGGCATACATTCTGGGTTGGGCAACGGAATCTTGTCTACTCGAATGGGAATACAATGAAATATTCCATCCAATTGATCGTCACAAAACGTACAAATGGTATTGGTGCAATAATTGCAATCTTGATAGCTTCCCTCGCAATTTCCAAAAATCGTCGGATCATCAGTGCAATTTTGTACATAGGTACAATTGGTTTCTGGAAAAGTCACATTGGTAAAGCTAAATGTGAGCTGTCCACTTGCAGTGTGTGGTGCAAATGTCAAAAAGACGGCAAGTACCACTAGGAGACTCGAAAGTATATACCGCCGCCTCATCGAGGTTTCTCTCTCGAAAAAAAAAAGAATAGAGACACTATTGCAATCAGTTCTCACGTCATCCTTTATAGTCTTTTCTTTTCTTTTATTCAACAAAAAAATCAAACAAACACATCAATGTAATAAGTGTTTTTAAAGAGAGAAAAAAAAGTTACAGCACCTAGAGTTTGTGGTACGACTTGTTGCTTGCATTGCCAATGACGCTCGAGGAAGATCGGATACTTTTGGATTTGCTTGGAGTTTCCATCGCAGCAGCCTTCTTTTGCGCTCTCAGTGCCTTGTTATTTTCCTTGTCTTCTCTGGTTGGAGTAGAGTTTCCTCTTCCTTGATTGTCGGATCCAAAGCAACAGAAAGCACCAGTGCACACCAAAATAGAGGCAAGGGTAACAAATACTCCAGCGACGATAGAGAGACTCATTTGAATCAAGTAATAATCAGAGTCGACTTGATGAAGAGCAGGACCTCTGACATACAGAGCAATGAACCACGACAATGCAATCAATCCAAAGAGAGCAGCAAGCGCAAAGTTGATAAGTGCACACCAAGAAGACAGACATCTGAAATTTGTCTTCATTTGACTGCGAGCGAGATGGTAATAGTAGGCAAACACTGCAAATCCAATCAACGAGAAGAGGAATGATACCCATAGCATAACCATGGCCCAAATAGGCTCGTCTCCACCCGTGTTATCTCCTGACCAATCAGGAACTGCGAGAAGTCCGTCGTTCTCCAACATATCATACGAGACAAATGTAAATGATGCTCCCGTATACAATAGCAATGCAATCACCGTTAGTATGGAAATGGATGCGGCTGTGCACAATGAAACCATGCCCGAAGGCTTGCCACATCGCGTACTGGCTTGGCCCATTTTTGAATCACAAAAAAATGGGGGATGAAGAATTCTATCACTGGACGACAGACACAAAAAATATATACTCTGCAAGTGGTTTATTTCATGGAAAAATCCATGGGCAAGATAATTTCATGATTGTCAATGTTCCACGACCGTATGGTTTCGAAATAGTAGAAAACCGTAAAGAGTAGGAATGCCAAGAGCATCATAAATTCAATCCACAAATGGTAGAAAGACCGCAATATTGGCATTGGATTCCATTTACAACAACAAAAGGCACGAATCATGCAAATTCCACACCCGCCAGTAAGGAGAAGTGGTACAATAGCCATGACAAGAGAATAGACGGCATTTCCGAGGGTAGGCATTTTTTTTCAGAGACAATGAACTTGTTTTTTTTGTGGGGGTTTAATAAAAAAAGAATGCAAGAGGAAAACAAATAAGAGTAATGATTACAAATTATTGTTTTCGTTGACGTGGCGCTTTGCGCTTGCTCGCTTCTTCGTCTTCTTTGACAACAAAGACCTTGACAGCATCGACAGCCAGCTTTCGTACTGGTTTGATGGCCTTTTGATACGCCTCCACAATGGACATGTCAAATTCTTCCAAGTCAACGTCTTCAAACTTGGCATCTTCAATCTTTTTGAGTGCCTTGCGTGTCTCTCTTGTTCCACTTGTATGAGCGACGCTATACTTGAGATTCCAACAGAGGTCGGCAAAATCATTGAGCTCTTCAAGAGTAAGGGGTTGTTCCATTTTTTTTATAAAAAAAGTCGACGAGAATAGAAAAAAAAGTGAAGAGACGTTTAATTTTAAAATAGTTGTAACTGATTAAGTATACGACTGGTTCGCGTTGACACGGTTTGACGGCGTCTAAATGGAGCTGCTGCGGCAACCTCTGACGGCGGTTGCGACGATGATAGCGTCAACGCATCGCCCGAGTCTGCTCCAGGTGCCGTATTGGTGAGAACAAACTCGGTAGTTGAAAAGACGGTAAGTGTGAGAGAGGCGATAATCATATTGATAAACGCCAATAGAATTTGAATGAGGAAATAGAGAAGGATGGCCAAAAAGATTCCAATAAGGGCCCACCAAAAGAGTGTTCCCACCGCATTGGATGCATTTAGATAGAAACAAGTGGTATAGTCGGGTGGAGGCGATCCATTTTGAAAGAGAGGTACTGCATTGAGTGCATCTTCTACGCCCTCTACGGTACGGAGATATCTAAATGTAGGGCTATTGGTATTGAGTAACCAAGTGTTGAAAGCGGGCCATACCCAGCCTATGGCGTAGAAAATAGTATACAAAGGATCTCCAGAACCATACTTGGGATCAGAACAATTGGGAAACATTCTGACGTATGGATCAAGTAAAACTCCTCCGTCGGGACAGACGCCACTAGATGGTGCAGGAAGATATGTCAAGTTGTAGGAAAAGTAACATTGTGTCACGTCGAGAGGGCATTGAGAAGAAATGGCATCACCATAGAGCGGCGTCCAATCGAGACAGTTGGCATTGATCGAGTAGAATGTATAATAAATATCATTTCCAAGACAGTCTGGAAGCGCAGGAAAGCAAATGGGACTATAGAAATAAGAGACGGCAAACCAGACAAGAGGAGAAAAGACCCAGAGATACGTCAAGAGAGACGAGAGTCCAAACCATCCGAGAATAATGGAAATGAAAATGAGAGAACCATAAGTCCATAGGAAACCCCAAGTAAGTCCAGTTCCTGAATAGGCTCCGTGTCCACAACGAAGTGCAGTCGCGTGGTCGCATGAAACAAGAAACTCAAACCAGAATAAAAAGGATCCTGAACTACTCGAATCTGCATTGGAAAAGAATCCCACAAAAGCGTCCTTGAATTCCTGGACAGTCACTCCAGTGATGAGCCACACGGGATACCAAGCGAGGTTGATCAATTTGTCATTCCATGATTGACCGCTGCCGAAAATGGCTGGATAGGGTGTAGGCGCAGGCGTAGGCGCACCAATGGTGGGTGGGAAGAAAAAGTCTGTTCTGTCTTGAGGATTGTACGGCACAAATGGGTCAATGGTGCGAATGGTAAGAATCGTATCGTTAAAGGCAAGAGCCAAGTAATAGGTGAGACGATTGACGTATTCCAACAAGAGATTGCATTCAATACAAAATCCTGGTAGAGGAATGGTAAAAAAGGGCGGAGGTTTGATCAGAGACAAAATGGGAGAGAGTGAAACGCGAGTTTCGGGAAAACATATTTGAGCAAGAGGAAATGTTTGGCCCGCAAAGACAAAACCTCCAGGAGGATAAGTAACACCATAATAGATAGATACGCCTCCTTCAGTAGAGCCACGTTTTTGGTAGAGTATCATTTCGGTGCCTCGTTTCGTGTAGAAATCATTTCCGACGTGAATCATGAGAGATTCATCAATGGTCTCTATTGCAGTGTCGTTCAATTCAAGTGTATAGGAAGAGCGCTTTTGAAAGTGATCACTGGATGAATCTAGAAGATCTCGTGTCATTGCAGGGTTGGCATTGACCAAAAAGGCGGGACGTGTGATGCGTTTAGACAAATCGCTACTGTGCCATTGACTCTCAATTTGACTGCGTTTGGGCATATTTGCTTCTTGTCCTGAAAACACCACTTGCATCTTGGAACGAACCGTCATGACTAGATTTCGAATGCTTCTACGAGCTTGACTCGGTGTCGGATCATCACGTCGATATTCAAAAACGTTTCCATAGGCTCTTGTCATGACACTACCAACCTTGTCAAACACGGTGCGTGTAAAGTTGAGCAAAACAATGGCATGTGCTCTAATCTTGTGAGCATTCTTGATTCCTTGTTCTTTGACCATGTCTTCACTAGGTGAGATGGATCTCTTTTTGTTAAAGTAGAGAGAACGCATCTTGGTGTCCATCTTGTCGAAAAAACCAACCAATTTACCAGTGCCATAAATGGCTTTTCCAAAGACTTGTCCGAGTTCAATGTGATTCGAAAACATTTCTTCGCTAAACACGGCTCCAGAGGGAATAGACCGCTTGGCATTGATATATCTCGTGTCATTCCATAGCAACATTTCTTCCGAGAGTGACAATGATCTAACCCACATTTCATCAACTGAGCGTTTTCTATTGCTGGGATTCATAGTTTCAATCACTTCTGGATAGTTTGATGTCAACGTAAGAGCGACGCTGGCTGCGTGAACGGATTCATCAAAAAGAGAGACGAGCGCAAGAGGATAGTCGTTTGTAAGACCATTCGCATCTTTGAATGACTGCCACGTTTCGGCTATGATACTTTTAGAGTTTCTTGCAGCAATGAATTCAAATGCCGTCCATAGATGTTTGATGAGACCAACAGTATAGTTGAGAGTGCGCACAGGATTGATAAGGAAATCAGCTGGCAACGGATGTTTCTTCATCATTGAAAATCCACTATTGGTGGCATTTGCAAAGTTGGAAGAGACTACACAAATTGTAAAGTACTTGGTGGCAAGAGAGCGCAACCAAGTATCAAAATATACAAGGGTATTTTGAACAAGCGGCGGAAGTGGTTCGAGAGAACTCTTGTCTAGTGTCCAATTTAGGTATTGATAGGAACTATAGCAAGGTGAGTCGGGATTACTATAGTTGTATTCGGCTTCTTTGCCCCACATAAAGTCGGGCGAGAGAAGGATGTAGCTTGAATCCATGGGAAGTTGAATAAATTCAGTATTTGGTTCGTCGACAGAGCGTTTAAAGAGAAACGAGATAATGCACAGAGGATAGAGAGGTGAGTAGTTGGTTGGATCTCTAGGGTCTGTCCGTACATGGCAATCTCGAGTTGCATAATACTTGGCAATGTCCAAGATGTTGTCCCATGATAGAGGTTGAGGTCTTGGCGCATCCAATGTTCCAGTGGGAAGTGTAGGGCATGCACCAGAGAAGCTAGTTCCCAATAGATCGTCGATAAGACATCCACCGAAATCAATCATCAATTTAAACACCACGATATAGATTTCATAGAGAGTCGACAGAGGTGGCAAACAGACAATTGCATAGATGAGATAGAGGATCTCGCCTTGGAAAAGATAGACAAGCGACTTGAGAATAGACAACACAATTTGAACCACGGTGCAAATTAGACATCGAAGAAGATTAAGGAATTGTAAAAATTCTCTAAAGTTGAGATCGTCCTGAGTATCTTCTGCAAGGCAAATGATAAATTCCACAAGTGCAACCATGACCTTTGGAAACCATGTAAATACAAAGTCCCAAAAGATAAAGATAAAGCGACAAATGATGGACTGCATCATCAGGAAAATAGAGGTAATTCCAACGTGACATGAATCCACTTTCGGTACCGATCCGCACTTGGACGCGTCTGTGGTACAACCTGTACTACCTTGAAGAAAGATAGGAATTGAATTGGAATCAAGCGAACATTGAACGACGAGTCCAATCACTTCTCCGCTGAGGAAAACCGAACGAAAAGGAAATTGTAAAATGCCTGTAAAGTTTCCAAAGACCCACTTGAGTTTGGAGCCAACAGAAGTCTCATTTGCTTGTTTGATGTAGGAGCCACTTGAATCGCGACACGCCCAAAATGAACCGAGTCCCGATAAGAATCCATTGATTGTCTCTACAATGTTGAGAATGGAATAAAAGACGAAAATTTCGAGATTGTCTAGCAACAACCTAAGAACAGTGACCCCTTGAAGTACGTCTGGAGTTGCGATCACGTTAATAATGGAAGTGACGACTTCAAAAATGGTCTGGAGAACTGCAAAAACGAATTGAGAAATTCCTTGTAGACCATCACCGGCGACACAGAAATAATTCGAGTGACTCTCTATTCCTCGTATCTCTGTAAGATAACCACCAGGAGGCGGAATTCCATAGACCCTCAATTGCAAATTGTACGCCACTGGATATGTGTCATTCAGTGGCTGAAGACAATTTTCAGCCAATCCAACGGCTCCGCCGAGAAATTGATCAAAGGTACGAATGCAATTTCCAAGAGCCACGCCAAGACGCATCATCATGTCAAACAATTGGAATATCTGAGGAACAATGTGATTGACATAATAGTAGAGGTAATCTTCGGGGTGGCTAGAGAAAATATAACCAATCTTGGAGAGAGTCAATACAATAATTGTAATGACTTTGACCACACAAAGTAAAAAGTATCGAACAGCTTGCGCCCATTCATGATTGATCATTTCCAAGGCATCTTGGAAACAGAGAACAGATTGTATAGCATATTGTTCAATGTTTGATTCATAGTCGTAGATGGCTAGAAAGCGTTCAATGAAATTGATATTAAACGTAGAAAGGGCAATTACAAAGTTGAGCAGAAAATCGAGCACTCCAATCACTGCATAGATTGCATTTCCCAATCCACAGCCAATGTAATGTAACTCGGCCACATAAAATGAATCAAAGAGAGTGATCAGTTTTGCTGGACTATCTCTAAAGGCATCAAATTGAACAGTGACATTGATATAGGTTGTGTAGCGAATGGGACTAAAGACGAGATCAATCTTGAAAAAGAAATCCAATAAACCTTGAAAGAATCGCCCAATTCCACAAATGATGCCCGCTAGCACAGCGAACGGTCGCGGCACTTGATCCGGTTGTTTGTTGGCAAAAAAGACGCGCACAAACGTAAGGATTATATCATCAAGTGTTCCAGTCCAATGGTAAGCAAAATCACAGAGATAATCAAATGCCAAATTGAATACAGGTTGTCGTCTTACTTGACATTCGACGTAAGAGTTGCAAAAAGGAATTGGAAAAGGTCCACAAAACTGATTACTGTCTCCGCCGCAACTCGTAGTGTTGACACATGTGTAATCTTCTGGTCCACATCCAAAGGGATCATAAGGTCCTGGATTGAAAGCTGCTATAATCAATTCGGCGGCAAATCGAATGATGGAACGCAAGAGATTGAAAACAAAGTTATAGAGATCATGGGAGGGCAGCAAGATAAAAGTAAAACCCAGCGGCCCTCCACTATATTGGAAATTCTCTGTGTGTATATAATAGACCACGGCGTTCCACGCGAATGAGAGTTCGATACAAAAGCAATTAAACCACGGTGTGAAAGGATCGGTGACATTGGCGAGTGCACTATAAATGGGTTGGATGGCAAGATCATTTTGTTCCACCTGGGCTAGAATTCCAGTGAGAAGATTGAAAATGGAAAGGACAAAGGTGAGAATATTCTGAACCACTGCTCTTGCATCTACAACCTCTGTACACTCTCCTAGCACCGATATCGTGGCTGCTATAAATGTCCTAAAAAGTGTAGAGAAAAGATTCCACCAAGGGATCACGACTTGATAGACGAGACGCAAAATGTTGAGAAGAGGTAACACAACTTGCTGATAAACTGGAATGGCAATTTCGGTGGCATAGGTATCAACAGTACGTAGAATGGGTTGAGAATAGGGCAATAACAGGACAAGTGTAAGACCAATGAAAGCGCCAATGAGATAGTATCGTCCATTTGCAAACACATTGGAGATACCTGCTACTAGTACCGCAAACGCTGCAGCAATTGCATTTACAAACAGTAGAATGGTCGAAGCCACCAAACCAGAAGCGGTTGTGGCAAAGAATGAATCCAACGACCCTTTTCTTGTAAGGGAAAGAAAAAAGACGAGAAATGCACCGCCAATGGCAACCAAACTCGCCGCGCTAAAGGCGAATAAGGACCAGGCGAGTGCGGCCGTACTCATTTAAAAAAGAAAGATCACCAACAAAAAAAACGAGGGCCACTTGTAAACTCTACAAAGAGTTGACTATATATAGTTCTCAATGATGGAAACCCGTTTTTTTTTATTTTCATAATTGGCAATAAAGGCGCAAGGGATTTCCAAAAAAAACCCTGTGTTGAAAAATATGTCTGAGCGTCTTCAAAGAATAGTTTCAAGAAACTTGTTTAGTATTTGTAAGAAAAGTTTTATCCATATTAGAAATAACTCTTGACACTTTTGTAGTATTTGTAAGAAAAGATCCATCAATGTTCCAATTAACTCTAGAAACGTGCGCAGTGTTTCTAAGAAATGCCTGCGCAGTGTTTCTAAGAAAAAATTCATCCATGGTACAAGTAACTCTAAAAAGCGCCCTGGATGAAGAAAGAGCATCCATTCATAAAAAACGACAAGGCCAACTTTGGAAGAGTCGTACAAGGAATGATAAAAGATGGTTGATCCCATTGCAATCATAACCAAGGAAATTACAAGCGCCTTTTCAATATCTTTCATTGTTTTCCCTAAAAACTCGCGACTAGTCTATATATGATTTGATTCAGCTGCTAAAAATAACTAGTGCTTTTTAACGAAAAAAAAATGTCTCTAGAGAAATTTGAGACCTTTCTCTTTCTACTCTCTTCCAAAAGGCAACTGGGCATTGGATGGGCCAACTTTCTCTACATTTCACTCCCCATTGAACTAGGCTTTTTTGTGACTATGCTTGTATTCAATTTCCTTGGCATGGTTCCTACCATTGACTATTATTGGAGTATTCTTCTACACATTTTTCACACCTTTTCATGGGCCGCAGTCTATGCATGTCTATCCAAGAACTTTTCTCTTCCCTTTTACCGTGCCACACTCGTTCTCTATGGATTTGCGACACTGCTTGACTTTGCAGCATTTATATGGCGCGTCATTACCACAAGTGTTTGTACGAGTACTCAATGTGTAGACGAGAGAACATGGGGAATCGTAGGATATATACTCTCACTTGTTCTCGTCTTTTGGGACATTGGAGTATTTGTGTCTATTGTATTTGTTATCCGCGGCATCATTCAAGTGATTGTCCAACACGCTCAACAAGTCAAACGAAATAGTCAGGAATCTCTCTCGGCAGAAGGTGGACGTTCAGACCATCCTGAAACAGATGCTGCCATCAATTCGGAATACGCCAAGATTGTCGTGGAACCTCCCAGTATTTCTAAATTTTCCAAGCGGTTTGCCATTGTCATCTGTGCCATACTGGAGCCCATCTTTTATTTTGGCATTCTTATTATCACCATGTTTGGGTTGGTCATTAGCGAACTCTTTTTATGGACCATCTTTTTAGGAGGTCTTCACTTTTTCACTTGGGTATTTCTGGTGGCATGTATCTATAATAATTATTCGAGATCCTTTCAAATTGCTGCACAGGCTCTCTATGCGACCAATATCGTTCTTGATCTAACAGCACTCGTGTGGAGATCCGTGTTGTTGATCAATTGTGATCCCGCCACAAATGTCGATTGCATTTTTCGTAGTTTTCCCGATTGGTTTCCTATTCAACTGTTTTCTGGAATACTCGTCATTATTGATATTGTTGCATTCATCTCTCTTGTCGCGCTTTATCGATGGCTAACAGAAAATATTTGGAGAAGGATTGAAGAGAGTGAAGCAAAAATTCTCCAACAGACCAAGAAAATAGGTCTTGTCAAACGCAAGCCGTCTTCGGCAACTTCTCAAGCTGTATCTCTACATCGTCAACCATCTCAATCATTTTCTTCTTCTTTGCATGTCAGACAACAAGAAGAACGACAGGATGAATTGCGTCAGAGACGGTCGTCTACAATGATAATAAATTAAGATACACCTTTTAATATGGTTCTAAAAACAGTGTTTAGTGCAAATCCCAAGAGTAGATTGTTTACAGAAATAGCAATCATGAATACAACGACTTTTCCTTCGGGCATTTTTCGTGTCTTGAATAATAGGCACGAGAGTCCGACCACAACGGCTTCCATGGTAATCATGGCGACAATCTCTGGTCGAAGCTCTGGCTCTTCACCGCTGTTTGGTAGTAGATGAAATCCTTTCTGAGTAATTGCGATGAGATAACAGAGAACGACGATAAAGACAAGACAAGAAGTTCCCAGTACAAAAGAAATGAGCATGTCTAGCATGTTGATGGTACTCTGACTTTGATATCTCTTTTCATCCCAATGCTCTGGTTGTTGTTGGACAACTGTCAGTGGTATTTCCAAAGAAGTCTCTTTTGGTTGCAAAGATCTAGAGCGAATATCAGACATTTTTTATTGTTGAAATGGAGACGCAGTGTCTTTAAAGTGAAATGGAATAATAGATGCTCTTGTTGATACAGTTTTTTTTCCTAGTATCTCGTCTTTTTCCTTTTTTTCCGTTTCAATTGGAGGGTCGGGAAGCAATGGCGGAGGAGGAGGAGAAGTAGTACGAGACACTGCAGTAGCTACACGACGAGGGGAACGAGGAGGAGGAGGAGATCGAGAAGTAGGAGGAGGAAGAGGCGGACTCTTTTTCTGAACAGCGACAACTTGACGAGGAGAGGATATTTCCAGTGTATGTGTAAATGTATTTGGAAGCAATAAAAGTTCTTCCATCAAACGAATTTCATCTCCCTCGCAAACTCGTTCATTGGCATGTATAAAATTGGTTAGATTGTTGCGCATTCGTTTTGAAAGTGGCAGAGGACAAAAATGTTGATATTTGAAGAGAACGTGAGAAAGAAGAGACATGATGGAAATACAATCAATGTCTATTCCCTTTTTTGTATTGCTATTGGACCACTCGAGATCTAATTTTTTTAGAGACCATGGTCCTTGTGAAATTCCAAAATCTATAAGAACAGGTCGATAGGGCGACGATATATTGACTCGACGCCCTCTTATCATATAGACTCGTGTCGTCTCATCCTGAGACACCAAAATGTTTCTCACAGCAATATCGAGATGCTGAAAATAGCCCAAAAGCACTCGTCCATAATAGATACAGTAGAATAGTTCCCAAAAAAAGTCAACAATAAATTCGTCAGTAAATAGAAAAACATCTTCATTTTCTTGTTCTTCCTCTTCGCTATTGTTTACAAAATCTCGCAATGTCAATGGATAGTATTCCATGACAATAAATAACTGAGATGGCCATAACCATACCGACTCGGTGCTGGCGTCTACTGATGACCATGATGGAGGTGGCGCGATAGAACTCTCAAAATAGTAGAGCAATTTGACATAGCCCGGAAACTCTCTAAATTTCCACAACCAATAGAGTTCCTTGTGTCTTTTTGAAATATTTCTAACGGCTTTGACTACCATGACTCTGCCCTCGGGGTCTCTGACAAAATTGACAATTCCATAACCACCTGCAATGGGAGATCTGAAACTGGTGTGGCTGGTAAAAAATCTGCGCGGATCTTGTTTGACGAGGTAGTGACTATGAAGATCTTGTAGAAATTCTTCATAATCATATGCTGCAGACGCCTCGTCCATAGTGTGTGTGTGTGTATAAAAATAGCCGTGTCTCTAAAAAACTTGTCTAGTGAATTTTTTTAATTTTTTGTAAAATGCGAAAACAATGGATGGGTCCACTGAATGATAACGTTTTCTAAAGTAGTCGCGTATCCTTGGTCAGAAAAGGAAAGCGCATTTAAATGTTCATGCAATCCAGCTAGAGAACTTCGTAGTGGATCGCAAAGAATGCTATACGGATAATCTCTGTTTTTGCCCATAAAACCTTCAGGTGGCACGAGAGCTTTGCTTGTAGGATACACATCTCGATAGACAAGTAGAGAAACCAAAAAAGCAAGCCGTGACAAGTCAGAATGCACATAGTGTAGAATTCTGTCCGCTTCTGGATATGTGTAGAATGTTGAAGGAGTTTCTGATCCCTCCAAGTCGATAATCACTGGACGAAAACACGTCTTGATGGTATAAACTCGACCACAGACTCTGTATTCTCTAGCCGATTGACATTTTTCAATTAGAATGTTTGATTCTTTAAGATCGTAATGCATAAATCTGTCAAACGTTTTTCGAGCATTGATTAAAATACAGAAAAGCTCCAACAAAAAGGCGCACGTGTCTGTAAGACTTTTTGAAACGCTGTCTATAAAAAATGGAATGTATGGCATCACAATAAATGCAAGTGGCTTTGATTGAATATAATGGCGAGACTCGAGTGCCAACGCGACATTGGATGGCACGTTTGGGAAGGAGGTGACATAGAAATGTTGATACTTGATAAATCCAGGCACATCATATCTCTTGGCAAGATAGAGATGAAGTAGCTCGTCGACACATTCACAGTGCTGAGTAATCTTGACACATAAATCTTGTCCTTCAATTCTAAACACGTCTCCACGTATACCTCTTCCACACAGAAGCGCCGGATTAATGCTGAAACGACGAAAAAAGTCAGGTTCTTTGATACACGAGAGAAAAGACGATCCTATTGATTGTTCGTAGAGATGACCATCGACAATGTCTTTTTCGAAATCAAAGGGCTCGTACTTGTCTGGGGCTCGCAACAGAATGAGATCTTGTTTTGTGAATACTTTAAACGTTTGTTTAGCTATCATGTGTGTAAAAGAGAGAAAAAAAAAAGAATGACAAACGATTTAAAAATAGTCACTTTTCAAATCATATATACACAAATACGAAATGAGACACGTAAAACCTGTGGTCGTTGGTGTATGTCACTTTCAAACGCATTTGCGCCTACAGATGTCTTGTCTGTCGATGTCGACGAGCAAGCAGCCATCGCATGCAAACGAATCCACTTTGGACACCCATGGGCCATTCAATGTGCGCGTACACTAGAGGCTTGGATTTTTAAGAATGGAATTGAAATGTACCAAGGCGATACTAAAATTCCCATGCCTGAAGATTTCAAAGACATTTACGAAATCTATTGGATTCCTTTTGGAAAAGAGGCATTGATGGAAATATTTACACGTGGGATATTTCCCATGACCATCAAAAAAATGTCTGAAATCGATCCGGTTCCCAAAGTCGTCGGCGGACGTGGACGAATTATTATGCAATATAACGAATCCAAAGACGAGCACGAGTATCAATATTATCGCCTCAACAAATTCAATTCCAATGGTATTTTTGCAAGCGGCGGTGGCGGAGGCGGTACATTTTCATCTGCCAATATGAAACCCGATCAAAAAGTAGTAATCATGGCACGCTTTGGCTATGATCCAAATGACGACGGTGTTCTTCGCAGCCCTCTTGCATCGTTGCTCACAGACGATTTCGAAGTTGGAAAAGTGCGTCAATTTGCATTGTCAGGAGCAGCACAAAAGGCAGACCCATTCCTTCCGACAGAGGTACAAGACAAGGCGTCTGAAGGTTTCGGCCTTGATGGAGTTTCTACCATTTACAACGAACGTGATGTACTGCTTTCGCGTCAGCAAGATAAACTCTATGCCAATGCGGCAGAATTGGAAAGCTCTGTGAAACAACGAGAAATTTATAACGACCATTACGCAAATCCCGAAACACGAATCTATTCAAGGTATTCAGGATTTTCCAATTTTGACCTCACAGTGCGTCCTCCAAAAACGTTTCCTCTGCCCTCTGGTCACAAAGTGACGAATCCAAACTATCCGCCACCCAATACAGATCTCAAAGACAGAAAGGAAGAATTTCTACACAACATCTGTGCTGCTTATGGAATTCCTTGGTCTATGCTTGCAGGAGAAGGTCGAGTATTGGCTGGAATCAAAGTCAACGAACAGAGTTTTCACGAGACGCTTCGATTTTGGCGCAATATTGTCGCAGAGATTTTTACTCGTGTTTATCACATTATCTATGAGCGAGAGACAGTGGACGCCGCCATGTCTGAAATTGTGTCTGTCCCTCGTGACAGTATTACCAAAAAGACACTCCACCAGAAACTACTATCAAAGCGAATCAAGTTTGTTTTTCCTATGGAAACGAATGACACATTCGACGACCTAGTCAAGAAATATTCTCTCAAAGTCATTCCATGGGAGGAATTCGAAAGACTATCGAGGAGGATGGCAGGCATACCCGAAGAAATGAAACAATCGGAAAAGAAAGACCCATGGAATGATGAAGAGAAACTCTTGTTTGCAGGCAAAAAGTTGTCACCCTCCAAAGAAGGTGGTGGCGCAGAACCAAAGACGAAAAAACAAAAGACAAATTCATAGAAATATTTGAAAACCAGTCTATTTGTAGAGAGAATAGATAGAGACGAGAATAAAGCTTTTGTGTATTTTTGTTTAAAAAGAATGGAAGCTCCACTGGGACCACCACCCCCAAAACGTTATCGAAAAAAGCAAGGAATACTTGCTGAAAAGGGAGCACCAACAGAAAAGAAAAGCAAAAAGGTATCTACCGTCGGTCTAGCAGGTGACACTCCTGTCAAGATAAATGTCTTTTCCAACGACTCTGGTACATACACTCTTGAAAATGTTAAAGACAGACTGGCGCCCCTCTTTGAAAAGTCGAAAAAATGTTTGCAGGAAAAGCTCTTTCAGTCCAAAGAATTGGAAAAAGCCATCGTCGACACTTTTAAACGCAACGCAACGGAAATGAAGAAATACGAAAACATCAAAATCCAGCGTTTGAAAGCAAATCAAATGACACTCCAGAGACTCGAAGACAAATTAAATGTGCCTAATAACAAACTGAAACTGAAAAAGGACTGGAAAAAGGCTCTCAAGCAGTTTCGAGATGGCAACAAACTCGTAGAAAAATTAGATGCGCTGGTAAACGACAATGGACCAGAGTTGTACAAGAAACTCAAAAACAATGAAAATGACCCCACACTACTCCAAGAGCGGTCCGAGTTTCTAACAAATGTCAACGAGGCATCCGCAAAACTCAAAGCATGGAACGTAAAAGCGTGTGCAGAGTCTTTTCCCTTTTCTCTAAAGGAAGAAGAAAAGAGAAATAATGCCATGATTGAAGAATTTGACCGGGCTAGCAAGATTATCGGTAACAATCTAGAAATCTCTAAAACAAGAGAGCAAGTGCAAAAAGAATTAAAGCAACGACAAGCCGAGGAAATCAAATCAAAGGAATTTGAAAATTTCCAAAAAGAGTATGAAAAGGAACATCCTTTTGAATTCAAAACTGATAGTGAATTGGAAGAACTTTTTGACAAGAAAACATCAAAACAAGAAGCATTGTCAGAGGCAGCATTCAAGAATATGCGTATCGACGACAATGACAGACTTTTATTTTAAAATAAAATCCCCTCTTGTTTGAGTTTTTGTCGCTTTGAAGAAGGTGGTTGTTGATCATCATTGTCTCCAAGTTGGAATTCATTGCCGTAATCAAAGACAATTTCAGTGTCTGGTCCAATGTCTTCTCTAGCCACGAGAAAGGGATGGATATACTTGCTCATCGTTGGAGTGGGCCAAGGAAGTATCCATGCATTGGGTCTAGAATTTGAATGATTGGCATATCGTGCTATGCAAGTTTGAGTGCCGCGAGGATTGATAAAGTATTCATTCTTTTGAGAATTGATAGTGATGTCTATGCCACCGAGTTTTTGTTTTTCTTCATCAGTCACTGGCTTGTTGATCACATACAAATATTCACTCTCTTCCATTGTTTCCAAATAATGTGGTGTATAGTAGGGAGAAATGATTTCATCCTTTTTGTACACAATGTTGGCGTCACGCGGGTCTTCGATTTTTTTGGGAATGGTAAAAAGTCCTAAACCTTTGGAGTGTCCCTTTTCATCAAACGATTCCTTTACAACTAGATTTGGATACGCCTTTGGTGCGTGGACATCACAAAAATAGGGATACATTTCCGCAGTTTTTTCACATCGAGTGCGTCCTGCGTATGGCGGTTTGGAATTGTCGTTTCTTTCTGCATACCAATGGCATTGTTGTTGCTGTATAATTGGGCCACCTGGACGTCGAGGATCTCGATAGACTTCTTTTATTCGCTCTTCAAAATTGGGAAAGAGATCATAAAAATCGACGACAAGGTTGGTAAAATCGCGAGAAAGCTCGTCCAATGTAAGCGGAGGCGCCGCCTTCTTTGGTACCGCCTTTTCTCGAGGCATGGTTGGTTTTTAAAAAAAAGAGATAAAAATTTTCTATTTATACACTTTCATTTGTATCCTTGACCTTTTTGGCCTTTGCTTTTTTTACAGTACTTCTCAACTCGGCGTAGAGCGAGGCGCGATTTGTATCACGTGGTTTAAACACTCGCTCGCCACTCGATGATCTAGAAGTATACCATCCTTCGGCGTAAGAACGTCGAATGAGCGAGAGTGGAAGAAATGTTTCCCATGACTTGATCCATGTGCACCCAGTGTCTGAGCAAAAAGGCATTTTACGTACACATGCTCTAGTAGTGTTTTCATCATCAAAGACGAGGAAAAAGTTTCGATTGATATTTTCTTTGGTTTCTGTGCCACATAGAGTACATGGTATGGTTGGAAGAGGGAGTTTTTGACATCCACACGAGAATACTCCACCATAGGTTTCGAAACAATTTCGTGAAAATCTCATGACCGATAGACAATAGGGGCAGAGAACGACAATCATCTTTTTGAGTTTGAGAATTGTTCCAATCATATTGACTTCGACCAATTCTGTGCGTGGACATAGACTTGCATTTTCCTTTTCTCTACTATGCTTGGCCTTTTTCTTTTGTTCTCTTTCATTCATTCGAGAAGGCTGACGCTTCGTCGGTTGTTGCTGTTCTTCTTCCATCATATCTTCTTCGTCGTCGTCCTGTTCATCATCTTCTGTTTCCGTATCTGATGCTAGAGCACTGATGGAAGAGCTTGTTCTCTTTTTTGAATTGTTTTTAGATTTGGCTTGTGAACAATAGAGTTTTCCAGTGTCGAGATCAATTCGTATTCCATCACAACAAAGTGAGGATTTGCGTTGTTTGGCGAGTTTCTTTTGTTTCTCATCGTCTACTTCATAGGGTATGGTTATACTTCGAATGCTACTGCAATTTACGCATGCCATATAGAGACCAGCTTGCTCTGGAAGTGTTTCACCGGGTTTGGTTTGATAGAGTTGGTGAAACTTTTTGATTTGCATATCAGTCCAATCTCGAGGTAGAGGATAGACAAGAATGGATTGCCGGCGTTTTAGACATTGAAAGAAATGGCGTAGAATGAGATAATCACGAGCGCCACGTCTTAGAATTTTATCGAGTGTCTTTTTTACGCCCGAGCGAGAAGTCTCGCGTTGGTAGAGATCTTCGGCACTCGCCAATTCTCGAATCGAATCTGCGTGGACAGAAAAAGGAAGAGTGCCCAGAAACCAATAAGAGATGGGCCACCATTGTTTGACTCGTGAAAAGATGATATCGAGTAGTTTTTTTTCAGCGTCGATATCAATCCATGGTACCTTTTCAGAGTAGAAATGGAGTACATCAAAGTCGTCAAAGTATGAATTCATGCATTCCGCAAAAGACATTTCAATGACTCGTGGCCAATTGTCGGGATTTTCCTTGTTGGCTTGATCTAGGAAATAGTCTGCCCACGTAAACCATGGTTTATCCAATTGCCATTGCTTTCGTGTTGTCAACAAACAATTAAAGGGCTGAAATACACCTTCGTTTAGGAAATGATCAAATAGACTATTGTTCATATCGTCGACAAGCGGATGGCACGCATAATATTCAAAGACGTGGTGATTGAGTCTCCTTCGAACTGTGTCCATTGAATCAAACGTATTATTGATGACACTCGAGAGATAATAGTTTTCTCCGAGAAAGTCATACAGTGCGGGTAGATATTTGATAGACCAAAAGAGATACTCGCGAAGAATGTAGAGAATGAGAAATTTGTTTTGAGCAATCCACTCTGCAAGTTCTTCACCCGAAGGAGGCATCAAGGAGAACCACTTGTACAATTTTTGACGCACTTGAAACGACGCTACGACTTTGCTATGTTCATAAACACCAAGCAAAGAAGCCATAATCATTCGTAACACACACTGGAAGATGGATGTGTATCCCCTTTTCAACCATCCGTTGGCAAGAGAAGAGGTAAAAGCGCGACATTTGCATGCACGTGGAATCACCTTGGTAAGATCAAAAATAAGAGTTTCCATTTCGTCGTCGGTAAATGACGAAGAGCCACGCGGACTGCGATAGGGTATATCTACGTGATCACCCCAAAAGCCACACGAAAGTAGCAATGCAAAGAGATCAGGTAGTTCGTTGATGGAGAATTCGAGATTGTCTCCAGGTGAAAACATGGCAAGTGGAGAGATGGGCACACCTTCAGTAAGTTGCTTATTTTTGAAATGATTTTTGAGGGTCATGTGTATCATGAGCAATTGATATCGATCTTGGACAGCGCGAAGACTCTTTTCGACTTGGTGCCATTTTTCGTCTAGAGTAGACGGGCGCTCGAGACATAGACGTTCCAAGTAATCGACACGATTGACAATCGAATAATAGATGGAATACTCTGGCAACCCTTCCTTGATGACAAGCGGACGCCATACATAGGCGCCGTCGACGCCCTTGTAAAAAGAGGTGTGATGAGGCCATTCGACAGAAAAGAGCCAAGAGGGTATCAACGAGGATCCAAAGTATTCTTCAATTCGTTGTTGATCATTCATTGCATTGAGCCGGACAATTTTATAGATTTTTGGTGAGGGGCTGGCGACAAGTCCGGGAATTCCTACATAACCAGCCCCCTGAGAAAATCCTTTACACGTCCGTCCATATTTTTCCAAAAGTTGTCTTGTGCTGTATAACGAATGTATCCCGTCTGTTCAAAACCTGGTACTCCATCTTTGACGACATAGCTATACCAGTAGAGACAGTGAATAACCACTGGCTTTGGCATGCCTTGATAGTCGGTCGAAGACGACATAAAACATTGTCTAAGATCATACTCGCCTTCCACATTGACCTCGTTGCAATAATTTTGAATACAGAATGCACCCTTGATGTCATCGGCAGTCGAACGAATGGTCATGTGGTCTTTGGCAATGTCGTGTCTATTGCACATGGCACATCTTCGTGGCTCTTCGGGAAGAAGTAGAGCGTCGCCCATTTGGCGCTCTTCCTTGGTAAGATATTCTCTGAGAATCACAGGTGGCGCATCAGGCACTTTGGTACCTTGACAATCTCTTCCATAACGACAATACCTGTCGCGGGAGCCAGGCCGTGGTGCAAAGAAGAAACCTTCTTCGTCTTCTCGTAGTCGCTTGGGCGGATTGACTTGGCGTCGTCCAACCACCGAGTGAAAATCTTTGCTCTGATGAAGAAATGATTCAGGTTGATATTGACGTACAAATTTCATGACAAACGAGTTGTTCATATCTCGTAGTGCAGCCGAGTCATAGGAACGAATAAACTCTGTCAAATTTGCAGTATTATTACCAGCTGAATTGGAGAGAATCTTGAGAATCTTTTCTTGTTCTTGTAACAGCTTGGTATTGATGGGATAGTAGAGTTGTTGATCTTTGAGAGGTTTTGATTTGTCTTGAATGATTTTGATTTGTTGATCCAATTCCTCCATATTTTCACGCTGTTGAGGTGTCAGGTGGTCTTTATTTTCCACCAACTTTCTGTGGGATGCTTTCAATTTGATAATCTTGACACTTACATCCTTTTCAATTTCCTCGTCAAGTGCAGTTTGATCAATCCCAGTCTCTTTGTTGAGCAAGTCATCTGGTAGCATCTCAACAATGGGAGACTGATCTTTGCTTGCTTTGAGTGTAGGTGTGTGGGTTGTCTTGCGTTTGTATTTGCGCACTGGTGCACTAGAGGATTCTTCTTCTTGTACAGTGGTGGCGGCGGCACGAGTCGTAGACGCTGTTGTAGTAGAAACAGTTTCTCTCTTTCTCTTTTTCACCTTGACTTCGCTGTCACTCTCTGACTCATCCAGCTGCAATTGTTGTTGTTTTGTTTTGGACCACTTTGAAACAGAGTCGAGATAGTTTTTTGCCATGACTTGATAATCATTGTCGATGGCCTGTGATGAGTTGACAAGTGTCATAAACTCTTCAAATGCATTGCTTGTCCTTTTTTCAGTCAATGCAATAGAGGACTGATGAAGATTCTTTTGAAAGAGAGGATCTTTGATTGTTTTCTCTCTTTGAATTTTTTTCTTTTTTCCCAAAGTCAACATGGCGGTGAAATAAATTTGCCAGTCTGGCTATATATAAACCATATAAAGAGCGGGGCAGCGCCACTGCTTTTTTTATTACAAAAAAAAAGACTTGCATTTTTTTTATTTCTTGTTTTTCCAATCGTGATGGTCAAGCATGGAAGTTAAAGAGTCTAGCGCCAATCTTTTTAAATAGGAATAGAGTTGCATCAACTCTGAGTCATCTGCTTGTCCAATCCATGTTTTTACATATATGGCATTGGCTGGATTTTCAATAAACGTCTCTTTTGTGTCATCTACAATAATTGTCTTGTATTTCTTGTACTTTGGATACTTTTTCCACACTTTACCAAGTGGCTTGATTGTCATTGAAACACCATTACGCGATCCCCAAAGTCCGTCTTCGCCGTATGAAAAATGCGACGATTTGCATTGGTTGCGCGAATAAACAAACACAGGACGCACCTTTTCCGGCGTTGGAAATAATGTCGATACAGCAATGTCTGCATAGTCTTTTGTGGCCGCAGTCCATATTCCAATATCGTACCATTTGGCCACCTCTGTGATAAACGCGACAGCGTATGGTCTTTTACACAATACACCTTCTTTAGGAATTTCAATTGCCACTTCGTGATGCGCTTCTATCTTTTCTCTACGAGAAATAAAATGCACCAGTGTACCATCAAGGTCTAGAATAAGAAGAGGTTTTGTTTCTTTCTCTTCCATTCCTATCTGGGGGAAGACACAGTGTCTTTTTTTTGCTATGTTTAAAAAGTGTCGGGTTTTGTTTTTGAGATATTTCTCGGAAAAGACTTGCATTTTTTATAAATAGCCATTTTTCATTTCCGAATTATCACGGAAAACAGTTTTTTTTAAATGATTCATCTTGAAATCGTTTCTACTGCCAAAAGCACCAATGATACATATGTAATTGTGGAAGGGAAACGAGTTGCAGTCAAACCTCTACCAAACCTCAAGCTAGAGTACAAAGAAACAGACAAAGAAGGCAACGACATTTATTCGTTTGATTTTTTTGGCGACGTTCTCCAGTCTTCTCCATTTAGAGAAACTGTTGTCCTCGAAAAATCAGAGCTTTCCGATTTGCTTGGTTCTTATTCAGATGTAGACGAAGAACAGACAGAGCTTACTGATGTGAGTCGTGCCTTTTCGGATGTAGACGACAAACAAGAGACAGACAAGGACGTCCAGGAGATAAACAAACGTGCAGCTCAATTCGATTGGGACAGTGCTGCTCCGAATTTCAACACCCTCGGTGCAATGCTTCGCAATATGGAACAAGTTTTAGAAGCGATAGATCTGAGGGATGATCACAAGGAAGAGGAAAAAAATCTCAAAAACAAAACACGGATTGACGTCTATCGATACGACGAACGTATGAAAGACTATAGCGAGTTAAATGCACTTGGTGTACATGCATTCTATGTGCCTACTCAGATGCTCCGAAAAGAAATGTCTAGAAAAAAAATTAATAGTTACTGGTCACGATTTCTTCACGTTGAAAAGGCATTTATTGTCTTTAAAACTCCTCAAGAGCTCACGAGAACCTTTGATGAACTAGATGCACTTGTTATTGAAAATAATAAAGAATGATTTTTTTTTCAAAAAAGGAGGGTAGCTTTCCTTGAGCGCAACAGGAATTTTTTCAATTTTACAATTTTATTTTAGTACAAATAACCTATATATTTGAAAATGTCCATCGACTCAAACTTTGTTTACAACCACTTTTAAACGCTTTCAAATGGCGGCATAGCATTCATACACACTGAGGAAGATAATTAGCAAAAAAAATTTTCGAAAAAAAAAAGTCGCCGATGGCCAGTCCATCGGTCGATTTTCGAACATTGTCCGATCGACCCAAATTTTCAGACCGCTCCCCTATTTTGGTACCGTCAGTCTATGGTTGAAATTTCAGGTCTCAAAAATGATTTTTAATTTCTTGCACAGACGTTGAATAGGGGGGTGATCCCATAGTGGTAGGGTCATTTTGTGGAATAACTTTTTACCACTTGTTCAGTGAATTTTTGCGCAAGCCCCTAAAAGTCTTATCTATGTACCGTGGTACTACCTATAAAATTTCATCACTCGATGGGCACATGTTGGACCATCGATGGCAGACTTGTGATTTTTTCGAAAAAAAAAGTTGAAAAATTTTTTATTGCAGATTCGTAACAATCTCGAGAATGAACAAAAATCAACTTTTTTTTCCGCCGGACGACCGATGGACCGACCCATCGACCAACTTTCGACCATCGTCCGATCGACCCAAATTTTCAGACCGCTCTCCTACTTTGGTACCCTCTAGCTATGGCTGAAATTTCAGGTCTCAAAAATGATTTTTAATTTCTTGCACAGACGTTGAATAGGGGGGTGATCCCATAGTGGTAGGGTCATTTTGTGGAATAACTTTTTACCACTTGTTCAGTGAATTTTTGCGCAAGCCCCTAAAAGTCTTATCTATGTACCGTGGTGCTACCTGTGAAATTTCATCAGTCGATTGACACGCATGTTGGACCATCGATGGTAGACTTTGCATTTTTCGAAAAAAAAAGTTGAAAATTTTTTTATTTCAGATTCGTAATAATCTCGAGAATGACCAAAAAACAACTTTTTTCCGTCCGGACGACCGATGGACCGGCCCATCGGTCAACTTTCGACCATCGTCCGATCGACCCAAATTTTCAGACCGCTCTCCTACTTTGGTACCCTCTAGCTATGGCTGAAATTTCAGGTCTCAAAAATGATTTTTAATTTCTTGCACAGACGTTGAATAGGGGGGTGATCCCATAGTGGTAGGGTCTTTTTGTGGAATAACTTTTTCCAACTTGATCAGTGAAATTTCCCGCAAGCCCCTAAAAGTCTTATCTATGTACCCTGGTGCTACTTATAAAATTTCATCAGTCGATGGACACATGTTGGACCATCGATGGTAGACTTTGCATTTTTCGAAAAAAAAAAGTTGAAAATTTTTTTATTGCAGATTCTTTACAATCTCGAGAATGACCAAAAAAAACTTTTTTCCGCCGGACGACCGATGGACCGACCCATCGACCAACTTTCGACCATCGTCCGATCGACCCAAATTTTCAGACCGCTCTCCTACTTTGGTACCCTCTAGCTATGGCTGAAATTTCAGGTCTCAAAAATGATTTTTAATTTCTTGCACAGACGTTGAATAGGGGGGTGATCCCATAGTGGTAGGGTCATTTTGTGGAATAACTTTTGACCACTTGTTCGATGAAATTTCCCGTAAGCCCATAAAAGTCTTATCTATGTACCGTGGTGCTACCTGTGAAATTTCATCAGTCGATGTGCACATGTTGGATAATCGATGATAGACTTGGAAAATTTTCTAAAAATAAAAAAAATCAAAATTAATTTGAAATGTCTGCCACATGGTTTAAGACATTTCTGGCCAATCAAGGTGATTGCCTAGTGGGAGGAAGCTATGCATTGTGGCACTTTGAGTCATTTTTCAAGAAGAGTCAACCATCGTGGACACCAAAAGATATAGATGTGTTTGTGGCACCCCAACTCGAAACTCCTATTTCCGAAGAGTCTGTCAGAACCCATTTTTTTCAGTTAATGAAACAATGTGGAACTGGATGTGAATTGAAATCAATTGCATTCAATCGAATGTACAATGCATACTGGGCTGTCTGGGATAAGAGCAAAAAGATTCCAAGAGATTTAGATAGTTCTGATATTTTGCCAGGCATCTCTTATGACTTTGACAAGAGTATTCTCGCTGTTGGTACATTTTCTGTTCCCACCAAGACCATGGGAAAGGATGATGCATTTCCAGCGCACCAAGAAAACGTCAATGTTCAAGTGGTCTTGTTTGACAAGCAATGTGATGGACACTATTCATCTCCACGCCCTTCCATGTTTCAAGGCTTGTGCGGTCTAGCGGATATTGGCGTTTTCATGTCTCCTCAAACTCAATATTCACATCGAAATACCCAACCGATGGCTTGGTATTTCTGTCAAGATACCTTTGAAAAGCTCTTTACTTCCAATACGCTCGTCATCTGGAACGACAAACGTCAGGCTAAATACAGAGAGCGTGGTTACACGATTGTCGACAAACAATAAAGTTAGCTGCTTTTTCAGTCCCTTTCTTTTTTTTTTGACACAACAACAAAAACAACAACACACAAAAAATGTCATTGTCTCTAAAAAGAACGTTTGAAGAAATGAAGAGTACAGACGATCCACCCAAGAAAGAAACAATCTATGCAATTATCAAAATTTGTATTGAAGACTCATTTCCTGAACGCGGTACAGAAACCATCTTGAAAACATTCAAAAATCATCTAGATGCAGAAAAAGGAATTACAGATCAAATGAGACTCTTTATCGAGACGAAAATTTTGGAACATGTTGCCATCGCATGCGCGGTGGTCACAGAAGAAGATTTCCTTTTTAAAGGAGAAAAAATGATTGGAATCAAAGACATGTTCAAGAATGACAAAAGAGCCCTCGTTGAATTGTTCCAAATATTTTGTCGGGGAGAACGCGTCGCAGAGACTGTCAAATTTGAAATACGCGAATTTATTCTTGAATAAAAACGGAAATAATTGTCACTTTCTTCCTTCTTGTTTCTTCTTTTGTCGACTTTTGAGGTAGGTGTTTCTTGTTTCCCAATCGACATGTGCATAACGTCTGTCGTTTGATTCGAGCAAACTAGCTAGTCTATCACGAAGAAGACTAGTATTTTCAACAAGATAGAGATTTTCATTTTCGGGTAATCCAAGTTGCACGCGAATAGATTTGAAAGAGTTTTTTTCACCAAATAACCCCCACAAAAGAACAAAACGACGGGGATTCTTTAGCAGTTCAGACCACTCGACAATACGATATTCAAATCTCTCTGGGGCCATTCCAATGGTATGTTCTTCAAATCCCATCTTTTCAAAAATTCGTTTCAGATCCATACAACGCACTTGATATTCAACTAGAGATGCAACATTTTTGGAAACGTTTTCGTCGTTATCCTGCAAAAGGGAGAGCAGCTCTTTTTCAGTCTTTTGAGACAAGACTGGACATTTCTTGAAAGATGGCGTCTTTAACTTGAATATCTTTTGAAAGTCACCGAGTGCCTTTTCTGGCTCCATCCAATAATAATTGTGCCACGCAGAATGTGTGTGAGTTGAGAGTACAAGACAATAGTCTGGTTCTGGTATTTGAATGGATTGTATCAAGGTGATCAATTTAGTAAGAATTTGAATTCCGTTTGTTAGGTCGATGGTCATGGATCCTCCACCAGGGTCTCTAACTACCGAGAAAATAGCAATGGCTTGATGATCGCTGATGAATTGTTCTAATTGTGAAATAATTTTTTCTCTATTTGGCAAAAGGGGCGTTTTTGAGTATCCAGTCATGACACGGATTTCGAGTGTTGGTCGCTGTTGATTAAGAGCGTATGGATTTATCGAAATTGAACATGTAATTTCGCTGACTGGAAAATGAGATTCGGCGTCACCTTTAATACCCGAGCCTTCTTCGCCGGTACCATAGTAGTCGCTCTTTTTGATGATTGAAAAAGTCCAATAAAACTTTTCTAGGCATGTCCAAAATAACATTCTTGCTAGAAATGTAGGAAGTGAGAGTTTATCAAACGCGGGACGATGTAGCAGTGCGTCTGTGAGTTCGGCTATTCCAATTTCTCGAGCACGTTTCAACAACTTCAACGTGTCTTTTGAAGAGAGGAGACCAAGAATATAAGCCATCACATCTGCGTTTTGGCCAATAGGTCTACTATCAATCAAAAGAGATTGTTTGACAAACGTAGATAGCAACCCACAAAGCTTTTCATAGAGAGACAATGACGATAACGACTCGCTTTGAAGATAACTCGAAAGAAGCGTAATTCTTTCACCAAGAGGGATGAGATTTGGAGGACTATTCTTTTGTCTTTTCTTGCGACTTGTCAAATTGGCAACCCAATAGAAATCATCTGGAAGTCCCAACACAAGTCCAAGAAGAACGTCTCCATTCTTATTGAAACGTTTCTCTAGATCTCGACAAACACTCTCGTGTATCTCTTCAATCAACGAGCGAGTGGTTTCTTCGAGTTCATTTGAAGATGGAAGAGGAGGTGTAGTAGCAGTAGACTCCATGTCTGGGGTGGCAGACTGTTTGATTCATGACATTTAAAAAAACATAAATAAGTTTAATCGAGTTAAAAATAGAGCTTTATCACTTTTTTTCTTTTTTGAAACAAAAATGGAAAAGTTTCTGAAAAGAAAAGAATCATCAACAAACGACGAGTCGAAAGTAACCAAAAAGGCCAAAACAACAAAGGACTCTGTCTTTGTTGTGGAACAATTAGAGGAAGAGGACGATTACAAACGGCGGAGTGGAGCAAGTTCAGAAATACTAGGTGTTTTCCGAGAAGAAAAGGATGCAAAACACTTGGTCATGACAACAAAAAGGGAATTTGTCATTGAACAAATGGAATTGTATTCAAACGAAAAGTTTTCTGAAAGAGAAGACCTTGCAAAAATGATGGAGTTTGATAAAGATGGAAGAGCATGTGGAATCAAAGAAGAGTTTCAAGAAAACGAGGATGCAATCAACGAGTTGTTTGATTTTTTTAATGAGGGTGAATTTGTACCCTACAAGATGGAAATCTTCTTTACAAAACACATTGTATATTAAAGAGTATCAATTGCATTCACATGGCTATTTTGACAAGCTGTCGTGCAAAATCGACACTCTACATAGGTTGGGTTGTACGGATTTACGTGAGGGCATTTCTTTTCAATAATTGCTCCATGCGGAGCAAACTTTTGATCGCATGTAGAACATCGAATAAGATCGTTTCGTTTCAATTCCTCTTTTTTTTGCTATGAGTCGTGCTTGTGTTTTTGTGATTTCCGACCATTGTTTTGCCAACTTTTCTTCCAGTCTTGCAATTTCAGACATCTTTTTTTGTAGAGAAAGGAAAAAAAAATAGAAATGAAACTGGTTTTAATTTTATTCAAAACAGACCACGCTTCACATTTTCTTCTTTTTGAGCACGGCTGCGACGAGTCTCTGGACGCTCGGATCTGTTTGTGAGAAGAGATTCAATACGCTTGAGCTTCTTTTCAGACATTGGTGGGCGTTGCGATGGTTTCGCTTCGCGTTTGCGCTTCTTCTCGGCGACAGGAGAGGGAGCAGATTCGGTAGGACAAGTGAAGAAGAGGTCTTCATTCTTGTAGTTGCCTTGAATTTCATACTTGATTATATCTTGTGGAAGAGTAGGGAGGATCTTGATCTTGTGTTTTTCAAAGAAATTCTTGAATGAAGAACTAGGGTGATAGTCAAAGGTGGTATTGGAACGATCAGACCAAATTCTGAGAGGATCCAGAAGTGTGTCAGGCGTGACACCTTCTTCAAATTTGCCCACGTCCAATCTAACAGTACCAAAACGAACGTCGCTGGAAAGGCTAAAAGTGGCATTGGATCCACCAGTAGATCCAATGACATAGATCTTGTGATGCCAGTCAGCCTTTTCTTCTGCTCCGTCACCACCGTGCTCATGGCGAGTAGGAACAAAGAGCTGTCCTTTCGAGGCAGTTGCGTGAGAGTAGGCAATGGGTTCGAAATCTTCATTGGTCTTGTTTGATTGACAAACAATGAATCCAAATGCAGAGGGATAGTGCTTTTGAACAAAATCGAGAAAGCTAGCGGGAAGCTCGCCAAAGAAATCGGTTTGCAGACGATCGAGATCAGAAATAGTAGGAGCAAGGCTGATGGAATATGAGCCACTGGTTACAATTTCAAGAGGACTGAGAGAAACAAAAAGAGCACCATTAGGTACACCACGAGAAGCAGACTTGGGTCGAAGCATAGGATGAAAACGAGAGTCGAGGGTTTTGAAGAAATCGTTACAATCAGTCATAGAATAGAATTTGGCAAAATCGGCTCGCTTGGTAGGATTGGGCACAGGAAGAACCATGACAATAGGCTTTCCGGCAGGATCTCGAGATACAGAATTTTCATAAATGGTTAATTGTTCAAGACCAGCCGTGTCGAGAGGTGCAACAAGAATCTTTGTCTTTTTGACATTCTTAACGGGAAATGCAAACATACACATGATGGTTTTAATGAATAAAGAGGACGAAAAATATTATTTTCTGAACGAGATGGTAAATTTAGAAAAAAAAAACAAGTGTTATTCTTAGAAATGTCGAGGTTTCGCTTTTCAAAGACACCATCAAGAACCTCTATTGATGATAATCCTCAGTGTGCTTTAAAGACTTTTTTGGTACTACTTCTTTCAGAAAAGGAAAAGGGAATAGAAAAAGATCCATCGATTTGGTTACAAAGATGCGACATTTACCAATGCGAGTCAATGGACGCACTCTATGAACGACTTTTACAAGATTTGCGACACGAGATTCCAAAAGATTTATACGATTCGCGACTGTGCATCGACTATCTTGTTCAATTGGAAACAGTGGCTAAACGATTGTTTATTCAAGAAAAGAAAAACATTTTGTAATTTCTCTGGTATACATTAAATCTACTTTGCCAAATGCTCTCAGAGAAGGAGAGAACAACAATCTAGACTCGCTAAAATTAGCACAATTACCATTTCTTTTTTTTTCTTGGGGAAGGGATTACGCTTGCGGCAACACATCAGTTTGATTAGTTTCTTTTTTATTTCTCACATACCTACTGGGTTCTTTTTTGCATATCACGTGCTGCTGCGATGCCCTCCTATTGGAGCAATAATACAACTTTATTTATTCAAAATGCTGGTTACTATTCTGAAGATTTTGAGCGAGAGTCGAAAAAATTTAAAATCTATGAACGCGAAGAGTATGTGATGAATCCGCCAGCAGACACCAACCTGTCAAAAGGCGAAGAGCGCTTTAGGCATTTTCTCTATCTATTGGAAAACGGGTTTTGGAAACGTCATGTTTTTCAACGTGAATTTCACCATTGTGCTCTCAAGGTACTGGCCGAATCCATTGTTGGCGCAGACGACTGGGCCCAGGTGGGACCGCTACTGATTGAAGAATATGGTAGGTCTTTTCGTTTTCTTTTTTTTTTCTAAAACTTTCAACAAAAAGGCTGGGACATGTCGAATAACTCCAAAATGCTCCTTGGTGTGGCACCTCGACGTTTTGGCAAATCCATTGCTATCGCTATGCTCATGGCTGCAGGTGCACTCGTCGTCTACAAACTAACAGAGGCCGTCTTTGCTACTTCACAGCGTATCTCTGGAAACATGGGAGAATATGTCAAGGAGGCAATCAACATGTCGGGCAACGCTCATCGAATTGTTAAATTCGGAGAAGAGCTCATTCTGATTCAAGGCGATTCACCAGAAGATTTTCGTAAAATCAATTGCTACCCTGCCAATCCAAAGATAAGTCTGTCTGTCTTTTTTTTTCTCTTTCTTTTGCTTTAATGACACTCCCCTACACACATACACAGACGAGAGAGTGAGTGAGCGAGAATCTTTTAATTTTTCTCTTTCAGCTCGACTGGGATTGTTGTTGTCCCAAAAGGGTTGTTTTCACAACCAAATTTTTACTTTTTGCAAATGAAAAAAAAACACAGTGTCGTTTATTTCTATTGTTTTGCCAATGGCACAAAAAGTAATACAGGCTTTCTACAAGTGAAACACTCGCCTTTGTGTGGGAAATTGATGCACATACTACATACGTCTATATGTCCACAAGGGAAATTAAACAGCTCGCATTGATAGACTTTACATATTCTGCATATCATATCTGGAAGAGTGTCATTCGAACTCCTTGGGGAAGTTCTGTAGGGAACTATTTGTGAAAGATTCTTTTGATACACTTTGATAATGTAATTCATATACTTTGGATTAAAGTCTTGGCCAATCCGTTTTCGAGGTACCTCCAACAAGCTCTGCAAACTTCAAATCCAATAAAAACAAATAGAATTGTCCATGTCCAAGGACTCGATAGAGCTTGAATGGCACTACTATACAACCTTGTATCTCTTTGCACACCTATTTCCATTGCCCATGGTAGATCCCACGCAGACAACATCACTTCGACCACTACTCGCAATGGCAAGACAATAATTTGTGTAGAAATCATAATCCACATTATAAAACCGAAATGTAATCGAAAGTCGTCGTGGTTTTCAGTTAGATCAAGATTCAGGACGCCATATTCAACGCACATTTCGTGATGCTTCAAATCATCTATCATTTGACAGAAATCGGAAACATAAAACCACTTGTACACGGTACAAGTCAATGCAAACGAAAAATCAAAAGTGGAATTTGCACAGACATTACAAATAAATATACTCGTAATGACTAGTATGATGCGATTCATTCTTGTTTTTTCTTTAGAGAGCAAGAAAAATTTATTTCATTTTCTAACTTTAGAAATCGATGGACACAAGAAAGCCGACACTAGATACATCTCATGAGTGGCGTACCATTGGTCTCACATGGGTCAAAGAAGAACGTGTTTGTACAAGATGTAACGCCATTTTTTTAGAATGTAATAATCTTGGACAATGGAAATGTTTCTATCATCCACGCGCTTTTAATGGTCCTCACAAGGGAACACATTACAATGCCAATGCGTGGGATTGTTGTGGCAGACCTCTACAAACAGGGTTTGCACTTTCAAACAATGGATGTACACCTGCGGATCACTTGGGTGTGAGAAAAAGCGACGGAAAAGACATTCCACAAACACCCGTACAAATGGTACTAGAGGAATTGATAGAGAATGGAGCTGTCGCGCGACCATGCCCCGATTCTGTTGTAGAACGTAAAAATGGAATGGTCTATGTTGAGAGAAGGAGAAAAGATTTATATTCCTAGTGAAAGTGTATAACATGGCAATTCGTTGGCTCTGTTTATAACAAGTAAAAATCCATCCCGACCATCTTCTTGCTCCTCTTTTATCCGTTTGTGAAAAAGAATGTCCTCGTCCTCGTATTTTTCCTTCCACCATTTGGGAGTGGGTCGTGAACCACATTCCTTGTAAAATCCAGTGTATCTTCCATTATGTTTCCATGTAAAATGACCATTTGTGTGGTAGTATTGAATGACACAATAACGTTTCGCCCACTTGAAATTGGTAAATTCACGAATGGCAAATTGTCTAATGCCATAGCCCAAGTCTCTTACGAGAAAGACCGTGAATTTATTTGGATTGTGTTTAAAATCAGACTCGAAATAATCAATCTCCTCCTCATCTCCTTCTTCTTCTTCTTAAAACACAATGGAATTTCCGCCTCCTCGATAATCTCCGCTCTCAAAACGAAACTTTAATGTGGTTACGACTCTAGACATTTGAGTTTTTTTTAAATTTAGAATTCTTCAGAGCTTGCCTCGTCGTCTTCTTCCACAGTAGCGACATTTTCAAAAGGAATTAAATGTAGAAAGTCATCTTCAAAAATCATAATCAGCAGTGTCTTGTATCTAATTTTCAAGAGTGCCTGTTTCACTGTATTGTTCAATTTGACAAGAGGGTCGGTGTTGGCGTTTTTAGAAAACACCGGAGCGAAAATGCAATTTTTGACGTCATTGTTTGAGAGGCTGTTCAAAATTTCGTCAACTCGCTCTTTATCCACTTCATATCTTTCACTTCCAGATGAAATTCTTGACTCTATTCTTTTTGGGTTGTATCTCAACTTTTTGAGCAATTCGTCAAACCATTCAATATTTAAAAAGGTTGAACGCAAATCCATAAGAATTTCAGATTGTTCCAATGTAGTGCTTGGATGATCAACATTGGAATTCAAAATGTTTGCAACTCTGTTATCATCTTCACGGTAATCGTCGACATTTGTTCTTGTAACGAGATATCTTTCGTCCATTATTTGACTATTTGAAAAACTCATTCTCTGCAAGAGCCCATTAAACGTTAGATTGTGAAATGACTCGGTCGCTTCGCTCATGCAGAGAGAGAAATAATCAAGTGATGCTAGATACTGTCCAAGGAATTGGTTTAGGTCCTTTTCAGAAAGACCAAGATCATTAATCAAATTGTCGAGTTTCCAATTTGTAATTTGATCCGTGCCTCCTGATCCACCTCCAAAAACTAGATATGAAGCAACATTTTTGCCGCCTCCAGAAACAATAAATTCCATCAAAGTCTCCAATATGGCATCCATTTCAAAATCCAACACGGCTCTGTTGTCTGTATTGTGACAATAGAGCTGTAAAAGAAAAAAAGGGTCTTGATCATTTCTCGGCAACTTTTCATCAAACCATTTGCTAAAAGATGCCTTTGCTGCGCCTACATTTGTTCTATTGCTAAGAGGGTATAGCAATGAAAAGCACTTTCCAGACGTTTCAATTTCATCAGTCACACGTGTAGAAGGTCGCTGGCCACTCAATGCGCACGTCATTACTTCAAATGCTCCAAATTCATTGCTCTGTGAGAGATATCTTTCCTGAAAACATGGGTTTTCATCTCTTACAAAACGTCGAGTAAATACAAGTCGTGCTACCTCAAAATCGAGATCAAATCCATCGAGTGTCGAATTGTCGCCAACTTGTTTTTTTCTTGTAATACCACCACCGGTCTTTTGTACAAGAGATATCGCTACTCCATTGGCTCCTGCCACAAGAGATGCATTGAAAATGAGTCTCTTGAGATAGGATCTCATGTATTTAAGACGGAGGATGGGCGTAAAGCGATTCCTATTCTCTGTCGAGGTCGCAATCCATGCTTGTAAATCACTGAAAGACAAGTGTTTGGCGACCAACATTTGTATGTCTTTTCCTAGTCGGTTGAACTGTTCACGGTCGGGGTTTCGAGTAAACTTGGTTAAATAGGGCGCCAATAGATCCCTACAGAGAATGTTGTGCCACTCTCGCCGAGAATGGCTTGTGGCAAAGTTTTCGTGTTGGTTTGAAAAGAGATATGGACGTGTTGCAGCATAATGAAGTTGGACATATTGAAGAATTGCTGTTTTTTTCAAGAGGGGTTCATATTTCATTCCCGCTTCCATGACGAATGATTGATCACCAATGCGATAAGTAGATACTCCCTTTTTCACTTTTACAAGATCCATTGAATCGTAAAAATCGTTTGGCATCTTCAATACTATATCTTGGTAGAGACTTTCAAAGCTTGCTTCTGAAAATTCTCGACAGTAGCTATCTATCAAATAGCTCGTAGCAGCATAAGAATCTTGCTTTTGAATGTCATGGGTACGTCGCTTCATTGAGAAGGAAGAGGGAGAAAAAAAAAGAGATGTTTTTTTATTTTTTACTTTTAATTTTTGAAAAATAAACCACAAAAACTCTAAAACCACAGCTTTGCAGTCGCACTCTTTTCTACAGACTCTTCTTCTAATTCTTCATACACATTTTCATAGGGCATTGTATAATCCCAAGGACCATTGAGGTTGATATGTCTATATTTGAGAGCTGCCAGCAAGGGAGTCATGTGCTTGTTCAATATCATTATCGTTTCTTTTGTGTTGGAATTATACACGGGCGCAAATATAACATTTCTGACTGTCTCGTTATTAAGCAAACTCGCCACTTGAAACTATACACAATTTATAATAGGAATGTGTTGTAAAAATGGCAAGTGATCTTCGTCTAACAATATGACGTCGATTGTACAAATGTCGCGATCGTCGTAGATATCCCAACATTTTTCTGGTAAACTTGTTACGAGCATGTATTGATCAGATCTGCTCAGATGTACATGATTCGAACATTCAGAATTTAAATTATCATATTCAGAATTTAAATTATCATATTCAGAATTTAAATTATCATCTACTTCCGTAATTAATGCATCTGTTTCAAAGCATGACAACCTTCTTTGACATGTAAAACAACATTGAAAAAGAATGAATATTACAATAGGTCTATCAATAATAGTCATTTTTTTTCTATACACTATATTATACTTTCAAAAAAAATGCATTAATTTTGGAAAATAATTTAAAAATATATTGATCAATTGTATCTTTAATTCAAAATCCCAAATGATGAAGAATCTTTAGAAATACATTGTCGATCGAGTCGTCGGGTGTTGCAGCAGAAAGAGAGATTGTTTTGCAGAAAAATCGTTGCAATATAATTGTCGCAGCCAAGTCGTTTTGGTATAATTTTCGACATCTTGTTCCCTTTTTTCACGATAAATACGTTTCATGTGAGAATGTATGACGCTACAGAAAATCTTTGTATTTCACTGTTTTAATTTCTTTCTTGTATGAATTAAATTTAGAAAAGTTGTCATTTTTAGAGATATAGAAAAAAAGATGACCGACGAGCCACTCTCTTTAAAAGCATCGACGGTCGCACATTGTCTCAATAGTTTGTCAAAAGAAGAAAAGGCCAAGATTTTCAGTGGAAATGCAAACGAAACTCCACCCCTTTGTATTGTGACCGTTTTTGCATTATGTTTTGACGAAAACACTGCAAGGCCCAGCATGTGCGCTAATTTTATGTTTGAGTCACGCGAAGAGCTTGGAAAAGAGTTGGAATCAGACGACCCTTTTGGCATTGTAAAAAGTCGAAATGTCGTCGATCTTGAGTGGTATCATGTGCTAGTAGATAACTGGAAGGAATTAGGATGCTCAAAAAATCTTCACCGACTGAAAGAAGAAGAACATATTCATGTAGAACTTTTTTGGGATGCAAAGGGAATTCTTTGTTCACAATTTGTATTTACTAGAGTTCCCTAAAAATAGAAACTTTCTATTTCTAGAAATAGAAATTTACAATATTAAAAAACATATTTTTCCGACCGGTGGAAATGTCAGAAGCGCCAGTTGTAACCAAAGAACCTCTCTCTTTGACAGCACTTACCGTGTCGCGTTGTCTCTATAACTTACCAATCGAAGAAAAAAACAAAATTTTCTTTGGACGCGCAGAAGAACCTCCGCCATTGTATGTAGTGACCATCATTGCAGTCTGTTTTGCCAAAGGCAATGAAAGCCCTTCCAAATCCCGTATCGTTACGTTTTCTTCACTTGAAACTTTTCAAAAAGAGCTAGAATCGGACGATCCGTTCGACCTCGTGAAAAGTCTAAGTTACATTGATGACGAGTGGTATCGTTATTTAATAGGCAAATGGAAGGAATCCCTACATGAAAAAAAACATTAAAACACTAAACGAAATACACTTTTTTGTAAATCTTTTTAACGATGCACAGGGAGCGCTTTGTTCGGAACTTGTATTTACTAGAACTCCATAAAATCAGCATTGTCATTAAATTTAGAGAGTTTGTCATTTTCTATTTCTTCAAACCGAAAAATGACTGAAATAGTGGGAAAGCGACGCAAGACAGACAACATTCTCTATGTCTCTATCGATACTGAAAAACTAGGACAAAGCTTCTCTCAGCCACTTGTCGCCATTGGTATCTATTGCGGTGACGAGAATGGCAAGTACCTCTCTCACAAGGGAATCTATTTGAAACCTGTGGAACAAGTGTGTGGAGGCACCAAGTACGTCCTTGTTAGCAATGATACAAATCGAGTTTCTCTCAATGCTGTTGCACTGACCCATGAACCAGAAGAGAATTGTATGAAAGAGTTTTGGAGTAAACCCGACAATCAAAAGACGCTCGCGTTTATTCAATCTCGTGCTCTTCCACTTGAATTAGCTCTAGATCAATTTTTGCACTATTACGACGACGAATTGACCAAGATGTTTCCCGACCGAAAGCGAGTGCTCATCTGCGACAATCCTTGTTTTGATCTTGGAGCCATTGACTATCACTTGCTGGTTACACAAAAGAGACCCGTGGGAATCAAAAACTCTTTCGATGGATCGTCCTACTATTCATGCGTAGACCCTTCGGCAGACAACCTTCCTTACGAATGGTTTAAAAAGATCAAAGAATCTGCTCGAGCCATTACGGCTGTCTCGATTCCTTCTGGCGATCCTGAATTTGAACGAGAACACTTGCCAGTGCGCGATGCTGCCGAGAATTACTATCTCTATCTCGAGCAAAAGCGTGTCTTGAAAAACCTTTATGAAAAGGGCGTATTTGAAAGTTGAATAAACTTAGAGATTACTTTAGAAAAAAAAATGAAGTACCAACGAAGTGTTTTTCGTTTTCATGGAATTCATCGTGCCGTACTAGAACAAAAATATCAATTGGTGAGACAGTTGGTATCAAAAAATAGACACTTGGTCAATTACAAAGATACTTTGGATTCTGTCACTCCCCTTTTTCTCGCTTCAGAAATGGATGACATTGCCATGATTGATGTATTGATTGAATTAGGAGCCCTAGTAAACATGGGCAGTGGAACGGCAGGAAAATATGGACTTTCTGCCGGAATTAGCGCTCTTCATCGAGCAGCCTATCTGGGTAATGAAAATGCCGTAAAAAGACTATTGCAAGTAAAATGCATCAATGTCAATCCTCGTGATATTGATCTTACTTCTCCACTAGCATTGGTGTGTAGAAAAGGACATTACACTATTTCGAAACTGTTGCTAGAATCTGGAGCTCACATAGAAAGTATTCAAGTTTCAAAGAGGCCTCTACGTCAATTACTAGAAGGAATCGAAAATAACTTTATTACGATTGATCGTCATATCATCCCCCTTCTAGATTTTACAATATCAAACTACAACATGGCACTTGAAATTCGCGATAGATACCAGTGTCTTTTAATGTTGCTGGCCCATGGAGTGCATGTCAGACCAGAAGATTACCTATTGGCGCACAGAATCTATTCTGAATTTCGCATTGCCTTGGTGTTTGATTTCTATCAAATCCGTTGCTATCGAAAGTGGAGACGCATACTCACTCGATTTGCATCGAAAAGATCGTATCTATTGTATCTCGTTTTTGAAAAGGCGACACAACATCTACTACCTCCTGCACTCCAAAGACGTTTTTGGAATATGGAAAAGAGCGGACGTGATGCACAACTCTTTATCGATTGTCTTGTAGAAGGAAGAAAAAAGACACAAATCTTTCATACACCAGACAATGGAAATTATGAAATCCTTAGAAATTATAAACATTGAAAGTCGAAAATAAATTGCCTTTTTTAATGTAGACAATCGTCGCACATGGTAAAAGTAGATTCTTGTCCAGCCGAGAGTCGTGTAGAGATACATTCTGGACAAACGCGTCTATCACAGAAATGGCAAATCTTGTGATCTCCAACGACGACGCTGTCGTTACATCGTTGACAAGTCGTGAAAGGAGCATGGCACTTGGTGCATTCAAAATTAGTTCCGCGTACGAGTTTCACAGTGCCTCCGCAAGAACAAGTATAGTCGACTGGAATGGATCCATCAATGACTCCAGAGTGATTTCTTGTCAATGGGCGACTGGCAACAGACATTTTTCTTTTTGAAATGGGAAAAAATCGAATGACAGGATGGCTAAATTTATTTCCTTGTCGAAATCCCCGTCCACATACGTGCGAGTGCACCTAAATATAACCCATCGTCGTTTAAAACGAGATAGCTCATTCCACTATCAGAAAGCTTGTCAATCACGTAACTCGACCCTTTTGAAACCCATCCTTCGTTAGCGCCAGCTGTCACGACATCTCCGTGCAAAGGCGCAAGTTCCATCAAGGTGTAGAGTTTTGATACATGGGCAGTTTCGATTATTCCACAAACTTTGCATTCATAATATTTTTGCCCGGGATTCCATGAGTGGATACCATGTTTGCAATCTGCATCGTCTCGTGTCTTGCTATAACATGGATAGCACACATCGATTTGAGCAATAAAAAGATGGGTTGCAAAACATTTCACACACACTTCAGAAGGCTTCGAAGGACTTCTGCAATAGTCACAAGGGGTATTGAATGTGAAATATCCACAATCGTTGCATCGTAACGATCCTTCAACAAATTGTTTGCGTCGATCAAAGATGTTTGTCATTGTGTGTTGGACGTTTAAAAACTAGTTGAAAAGGTGATTAAATATAACACCTTCCTTCTTAGGATTACGCTAGGGTGTCACCCAACGTCTGGAACCCTAACGATCACTTTTTTTGCTCCTTCTGCTCTAAAAGTTGCTGTTTCCATCTTTCAGCCTATTCCCAATCATCATCTCTATTATCATTATCATGTCTAGCTCCAACGATTTTGTTACATCGATGTACACTGTTTTTTTGCGCGAGAAACTTGCTCAACCCATCCCAAACAAGGTAGGAATGCGGGCTAGCATCCATTTCTCATGTTTTTTTGTAGGGATCTTTTCGTTTTTATGTTCACGTTCTTCATCGACAACCAGAATGGGTCTACGAGCTCGAGCTGACCCAGCCACCTTTGGGACTCGACGAAAAAATCATCAAGCAAGTGTTTTTTTCGCCTTTGCTTCCAGTAAGACCTTGAAAATCGTCGTTGTTGTTCGATGACTGACTTTTTTTTTCTTTAAAAGACTCGAGTTGGAACTGACAATGATGTGGTGCCAGCCAAGTATGATTCGTTTCTGAGCTATCAGCTGGTAGGTTTTTTTTGTTTTCATCGATGGTTTTTGGTGGCTCATCTTTTTTTTTGGTACAGGCACGAATGACGACTCCAGAAGATCATATACGCCTCAAGAATATTATTTTGCAGCACGCAGAAATGGTAATCGATTTGTTTTTTTGGTGTGTGTATTTACTTTTTTTTTGCCTAGACTGCTGCCAATGAAAAACTGGCCGCCGCTCGTGTTCCTCTTCCCGACGACGACGACGAGATTATTGCCGACGATGACGATGAGATCGTCGTTGAAGAAGTCGAACTCTCTGGTTCTGTTGCTCCTCGTGATGCCGGCGGAGATCAATCTCTCACAAGCGAAAAAGATAGCGAGCAAATAGTGGTCGATGACGACGATTCTATCTTTGAACAAATCGAAAGCATCCCAGTCGACAAGGAAGATCTTGAAAAGATGATAGAGACACTCTCGTCTTCTTCGTCTTCATCTACTTGCTCTTCTACGCTCACTTCGCCCGACTCCAAGGTCCCTCAGCAACAACGTCCCACCGTTTCTGGCAAATCTCCGAGACTTATCGAGGCGCCATCCGCTCGAGAAGAACCCTATGTGGCACCCTTTGCCCGAATGCCCAAAACCGGGACTCTGCAACCACTGTCTGAGATCCTAAAGGTTTCCAATGACAGAATTCAATTTAACAATAGTTCTCGCACGAGCCAGCAATTCTTGTCATTTCAACGGACATGCAAACGCCTTGACGAGTTGGACCGATTGATTCACTTTTGGCATCTTTTGCACCTAGAACACGGCGTCGACGGCTGGGTATTCATAGTCAAGGCGCAAGACAATCTCGACGCTTATGATAGTCTATACTGGTGCGTTTTCTACCTTTTCGACGATTGCGAAGGACCCGATTTTCTCAATTCCAACGACATTAGATCTACATTCTATGCCTATGAATCTCCTATGCAACTTATGAAAGAGGCGTACAAGGGGTGCGATGAGCCTGTCAAGTTGAATGCGATAGATCACTGGATTCCCGTACTGGCCCAAGGTCAACAACTTGTCCCTTCAACTGCATACAACTTGTGGAACATGCTTCACTATGACTATAAGCCCAAAGGAAAGAATCAAATGCCAAAGCCAGTCACTGCACCCACGCGTGGCCATCCAACAACCAGCGGAAAACGTGTTTATATGACAAGCACAGGAAACGTCGTTCCAATCGCTCAAGCCAGTAGAGAAGAGGAAGAGGAACCAAAGATTACCGAAAACATTCGTGACATGAACATTACTCCTTCTCAATTCTTTGCTTCTTCTTCAAAAAAGAGAAAGGAAGGCGAAAAGGAAACACAAGAAGAAGAAAAGACACAAGAACCAACAAAGAAAAAGATCAAAAGAACAATGAATCCACTAAAAGCTCAACTCGACAGAGTCAAGGCCGAAAATGAAGAATTGAAAGCGCGTTTGGCAGAGTTTGAAGAACAGAGCAAAGAGAATGCCAAGTACAAGCAGAAAATTATGAAACTGCTTGATAAAATAATCTAGATAAATAAAAAAATGTAACAACACTTTTTATGACAGACTTTTTTTTCAAGACTATTCATGATTGTAGTGGAGGCAAGTTGTTTGCAGAGGGCATACCCAATAGACTCATTAGTCACCACTATAGTAATTGTGCATTTCTTACCAAACAACTTGCCTCTCAATTTGACCAACACAAACAATCGTCTGAACACGGAGTGAGTTCATGGGTTCATCTCTATTGCGATTTGAATGGCAAGATAGAGTCTGCTGATCCTGCACCACGCAAAATACCCAATGTCATTGTCAAGACATTTTACAATTTCGTCGAAGGGCCTCAAAATACCACCTATCAAATCTTTACCACACCCGGGATTTCGGACAAGGCCATATGGGAGTTATGCAAGACAGAGCTCGAAGTCAATCACGGACGCCTGAAAAACATTCATCGATTTGTAGAAGAAAAGATAAAGGCTATCAAACAAGATCGAGGGTATTGGGAAGCCCTTAGATGGGCACGAACTTATTATCAATTGGCAGAAACAAAAAATGTATCTTCTATGTGGGCCATTTATTGGCTCTGAGGCAAATACACTTTCTTTTTGAATGTAGTCTAGTTAGAAAAAAAAATAGATAAGCAAATCTTTCTTATCAATCTCTGATGCGTTGTCCAGTCTTGATATTGACAATGTCAGACGAGCCACCAGTTCCGGCGAGAGAGTACCACCCCCTTCCAATACAACCGTTGCAAAAATATTTGCATTCGCCACAAATCGAAACGGCTTTCTTACGATGCGATGGAATAGGACATTTTCCAAAACGGTCGGCTAAGTGATTATCGCCTACGGCATAATCCAAGGTGTTGAGACATCCAGGAACGGCACAGCCACGAGTTGTTGTCGTACCAACTGGTACGCATTTACACTCTTTTTTTTGGGCGTGATTGTCAGACATTTTTGAGGGGGGTTGATTGTAAACAAGAATTACTTTGACAAAGTGCTAATTTTAATCTTTTTTTTGTTTCTTTAAGAATAAGAGAATGTTTTTATTCATTCATTCTCTCGTTTGGAAATGTTTCCAGGCCACATTCAATGGTGATTCTGGATAGTGTTCTCCAATGAATAGAAATCTTGTGAGAATTGTAAACCGACTAGTATTCATCACATTGTCGTCAATTTCTCGTAAACAGTAATTGAGAGGAGGAGGAGTAACTGACGGAGTAGACGCAACCTTTATGAGAATTTCTTGTGGATCGTCAAGAAATAAGAGAAATGCGTCTCCACATTTGAATTGAATGGCATTGGCAAGGTCGTCTCGATTAAATCGAGTCAGGTTGTCCATGATGAATCCCTTTTCACGTTGTGAGACTTTTAATTGGTTGATACTATCAAACTTGGGAGCAGCGATGGCAGAAAAATAGCGCAGTTTTTGAGTCAGTTGTAGCGAATCGGAACAAGTTTGAAGAAATGTTTCAATCTTTGGCATTGTCGTAGAATTTGTATATGGATTGAGACCGTCGAGGTCTACATAGGACTTGAAACGTTGAATGTTATCCGCGTCTTGAATAAACTGATCAGACATTAATAAAAGAGCATGGCTTTTTTCAAATCGTCTAGCAGTATCAATAAAATCATAGAGAATCGAACCTAGCCACAAATCGACTCCTGACAAGCGAAATTGTAGGGCAATATCTTTGAGCAAGACATATCGATTTTCTCCAGTCGTCATCTCTGTGGCACTTGTTGTCATCCATCGATCTTCGAATGTTTCTATATTATAGTTGGAGCTCCTCAGATAAGATTCTACACGAGGATCAGATTTGTCTCCAGTCCTACATGAAACCGTCGTTTTAACAATGTTTTGATTTGAATACATGTTTTCAACAAAGTCTAGTTGAAACATGGCCTCAAAGTCGGGTTCAGTTTGATTCAACCATTTCAAATCTTGAACAATTTTGCCAGTCGAATCAAAGGTGACATTTTCGCGCTTTATGAGAACCAATTTCCATCGCTCGCCAATCAAGGCGGTATGAAAGAGAAACCGCTTCAAAAGACTACGGCGCATGAGCGCAAACGTACGTCTTCTAAAAATTGGTTCAAGAAGAGATCTCCAAACGCTAGACACGCGCGACGCAACTTCGAGTGTTTTGAGATCCATCTGTTCTCCCACAATGACAATTACTTCTGGCGGAATGTTTTCAAAGAGGCTTTCAATTTCTTGTACATTTTCTTCAGCAACGACAAAGCCAAAGAAGAGAGACATTTCTTTGCAGAGCAATTCGTGACGCCCTTCTCGAGAAACTATTCTTTTGAATTCAAACCATTGATTGATAATCTCTTGTCGCTTGACATAATCGAGAATCTCATCCGACGAATTGAGTACTACACCAAGTCTCTCTACAAAAAAATCTTGAGGGACGACTTTGCACAATAGTGTAATTAGCATTTCAAGTGTAGAATTGGATTTGAGTTCTACACAATAGTGTTCTGCCAATATTTTCGCCTTTTCCCATTGTGAAACAGATCGCTGTTTTTTGGAATTGGGAGGCGGAGCATGAGAGTCTGTGGAATCACGAAACTTTCTCTTTTCCATTTTTTCCAAACAGAGATGTAACAAGTCAAAAGGAAATAAAAAGATATAGTCTGAATTGATGAAAAGAGAGAATGTTTTAGTCCATTGGAAATAAAAAACATTTCATTTTGTATCGAGTTGGTTCTTTTTGATGTGTACACGTGTTTTTTCAATGACGAGTGGGTCATATATTCTCCATCCGTCATATTTGCGATCCTTGATACAATCCAAATCCACGTACGGAAAGTATCGTGCAGGATTAAACCAAGGCAGTAGACAGTAGCGGCATTGACAGTTTCTCGAAATCGTTTCAAATTCTGCTTCACTGCCAATGACTTGTTGTACTACTGCAAAATCGATTCCGTTGATTTTAAGAAATATCCAACGATACTCCTTGACTCCTTTTCCATAGTCGAAAAGGAATGACTCTTTCTCATATTTTTTCACTGGATCTGTAAACTCGTGATAATCAAAGTAGGAAAGAATGTCTTGTGCATTCGATACATTGTTTCCGTAGCGAAATGGATATCCTCGATCCATTTTTTTTATTTAAATTTATCAACTTCGTTTCCTACTACATCCCAACCCTGTCGCCTTTGTCTACTAAATATTTCTAATTTCCTAATTGATGGAATGAAAAATTGATCAATGCTTGCATAGGATTCTTCTGGTTTCCTCGAGTGCTCTCGTCGTCTCGATAGAATGGCTTGACGAATGATATTACTCCTCTTCCATGGCATGATGTTGCCACGAACCGCCACAAGACACAATTCAGTCGACGATCGTGTGTAATTTCCGATACCAGGGATGATTCCTCCGTTCTTGTTGGTCTTGAGCCATGTGAAAAAGATGGTCTTGTAGGTAAAACGCCACGCTTTGATCACCTTGAAGGCACTATCCAATTTCGGAGCAGTGGCCCACATTAAAAGTGCACATTGTTTCTTGTCTGCATATTGATCAATGTCATAGGCACACAATTGATCATCCGTCATAGTTTTATAGTGCCTATGACAAGTGCCTTCGGAGGAGTCATTTCTATAGTGCCACGGAGGGTCCACAAGTATGACTTGATAACGCTTTGGGTCACCCGCATAGAATGGTTTGATTTTCTTTGGTTTTGCACTGGGTTTGCGTTTACCATAGATTTTAGGGGCAATCTTTTCACCGCTTTTCAACAAGAGATTTTCAAGTCTCTTTAACAGCGACTCGTGGACTTCGTTTTCCATTTCTTTCTTTTTTTTTGAAAGACAGACACTTTTGATACTCTTTTAAAAAACACAACGATTTGTCTAGTTTTATTTTCTTGATTCAAAATGTTTCCAAATCACATTCGCAGGAGAATGTGTGCCACGGAATAAAACAATTTCAAGTCTTGCAATAATCTGCAAATGGCTACTGTCCAACACCTTGTCATCAATTTGTCGCAGACAATAATTTGATGGCGGAGGTTTATCGCCAGAGAAAGCAGCTGCCAGTTTGACAAGTCGTTCTTCGGGATCTTCTAGAAACAGACGAAATGCGTCGCCACACTTGTAGAGAATGACATTTGGGTTTTGAATAGGATAGATACGAGTCGTATTTATGATCATGTACGCCCTTTCATAATTGTCAATGTCCAAATCACCAATAGTATCAAACTTGGGGCCGTTGCAAATAGAAAAATAACGCAGCTCCTGTGTCAAGCTCAATGAATCTTTACAAGTCTTGACAAATACTTGCCTTGCGTTAGAAAAGTCGGTTCTCTCTGTTTGCTCTTCCTCTGGAAACGCGAAATCGACTGCCTTTCTAATGTTTGTTTCATCTTGAACGTATTGATCAGTGAGTAATAAAAGCACATGAGTAGATAAAAATGTTGTTTCAACCACGTGAATAAAGTCGTAGAGCGCAATCGATATGATATCATCAGACGATTCCAAATCATCTTCTTTCAAAGATACAATGGTACTTTTTTCCGCTCGAGGACTGCCATTTCGAGTTTCTAGAATCCATGATTTTAATCGCATTCTTCTATCAAAATCACGCGATTTTTCGGTTGTGGCAGAAAGGACCATTGCGAGGCTATTGTACGACGGTGTTTTACTTTCACGATACTTAAATTCAAACATTGCTTCGAATTGTGGTTCTACTTGATTCATCCATTTCAAGGATTGGACCAGTTTTCCAGTGGAATCAAATGTAACATCTTCTCGTTTCATTAAAATTAATTTCCATCGCTCTCCAATGATAATAGTATGAAAAAGAAAACGTTTCAAGAGACTATGGCGCATGGCTGCAAACGTACGTCGTCGCAAGACTGGCTTGAGAAGATCTCTCCATAGACTATTGATAGTGGTTGCAGTTTTAAGAGTTTCAAGATCCATTCTTTCTCCGAGGATCACAATCACTTCATTTGGAAGCTGTGAGAAGAGGCCTTCAATCTCTTTTATATCTTCTCCGGCCACGACAAAACCAAAGTAGAGAGACATTTCTCTACAGAGTAGTTTGTGTTTTTTTTCGTCAGAATCTGCCCCTTGTTTTGAAAGCCATTGAATGATAAACTTGTGGCGTTCAATGTATCTCAAATAGTGTTCTGGTGATTCCAATTCAACGCCAAGCCTTTTTACGAAAAAATCTTGAGGAACGACTTCGCGCAACAGAGTAATCAACGTGTCTACGGTCGACCTTTCTTTGAGATCTACGCAATAGTATTCAGCCAGTATTTTAGCTCTTTCCCATTGTTCGACAAGTCGTTGTTTCTTCATATCGGGACTATCTGGAGGCGACGGAAGTCCCGTCGCCTTTCTCTTTTCCATTTTCTTTTTTAAAGAAAAAAAACACACGGTACGAAACAAGTATGAGAAAAAAAAAGATATAGAATTAATTTATGAAAAGATGTGTTCTTTGAGTGCACTAAACCATGGCAAACGCATACATATTTCGTCTTCTATAGCTTCTTTGTTTACATTGAAACCAATGTGGCGACTGTCTTGTGGATGGTCGTCATTGGATTGCAAATCCATTTCTTCCAAAAAATAGGAATCCAATAGATTCCAAAATCCTATTTCCATAGACGCTTCTTTTTTTGAGACAGACATGACAATGCTCTTGTTGTAATCACTAATAAATGATTGTCTGTCCAAGAAAAGAGTACAACAGAGAGTAAAATACTTGACAATCAATTCTTCGCCTTGTTGACGACGAGCGCTTTGTCTTTTTGTCAATAGAGAAACAACAAGATTCATTTTCTTTGGTGCCGGCAAACGTTTTACCAATTCATCTCCAATGCGTAACAGCAACTTCACAGTGGCGTGATTATCAACAAGAGATTTTCGCTTTAAACAGGTCAGTGCAATGTTGACAAACAATAACATGGCAAATGATGAATAGATTTTGAAAGAAGTTTCTTTGGGGATGGTTGAATGGTAACACTTGTCGATAAATACAGAGTTTCGAGCTCCTTCGAGGAATTGTTCTACTTGATCGGCAGAATGAGAAAGGCGTAGACAGAGTAACGAAAGCTTGTGTAGCTGCGTAGGGTCAAGTGAATCAAGCGTGGCAAGTGATAGAGAAGAAAGCTGACTTGCAATTTCATAAAAGTAGATTTTGACAAGGCATAGATGTGTAAAAAAGCGATTTCCGTCTAAACGACATTCAATAGGTACATCAAGTTCCTTTTTGGTTGCCCATGCTTTAATAAACATTCGAGCAACCACATCAAACACTCCGAGTGCACTTTTCGCTTTAAACAGTGCGGCTTCTGGTGTACTTTCCATTTCCTGTGCCTCTTCGAGATACATGAATCCCACAACATTCCACCACATGACTACTTCAAATAATAGACACGTGCTCGAATATTCACGATTGTCAAATGCCGAATACCAATGAAAACGAGTGGGACAGGCATTGAGACACTTTTCTCTCGTGTTGCTTAGTAGAAAGTAGGTACGGGATAGTATTTTGGCAAATGCAACAAGTGTTTCTCTATTTTCATGTTGTTGTACCAATCGATTGTCGCAAGAAAGTTGAGCGAGTTGTTGGAATTTGACATTTCTAATCTCGGTGCAAAATTCAGGAAATAGACTTGCAAACGGATATGTACGTGACACGCGTGGAATTGATAAACCACCACTCATCTCTTTAAAAAAAAGTGCCATGGATGTCATGCGCAACCAACCCAATTCATCTACGTGGTTTATGATCATTTTTTATTTTCTCACAGACCTCTGGTTTTTAACGGTTGCCATTATGGCAGTCAAGGAACTCGTCGGAGAACCCTACATCAATCCTCTGGGATGGTCCATTGCTCTTCCCATTGTAACTCTCGTCCTTTCCGCGATTTGGATTGTCATATTGTGGCGTGGTGCATTTGCTCGCTCTCTTCGTCCGTCTTCCTCCAAGGATGTGTCGTCAATGAATCTAACCGACTATCAATCATGGACAACAGTCGGACTCTATAGTGTCATTCTCTACCTACTCTATCTATCTGTCTCTCTTATTTTCTATAGTGCTCGTTATGATGACAGCCAACCTAAAACAAGAAACGACTTTGCCACGTCTCAAGCTTCTCAAGTTTGGATTCTATCAAATCTCTTGCTTGTTTCCATTTTATCTATGGTGTGTATGTTTTTCCACACCATTGCATCATGGAAATACTGGTCTCTTGTATGGTCTTCTGGAAATCGGAGCCTCTTTAAAAATCCCTTTTATCCTGAAAAAACTGTTATATTTCAGACTCGAAAGGAATAAAAAGAAAAACCGCCTTTTTAACATGTCTTTTCACAACAGCGAATCTTCTTCATCTGTGCCATACCAAGAGATGGAAAGAAGCGGAAGGAAAACATCCATCCACTCGCGCTTCAAAGCCATTGAATGGTTTACCTTTAGTGTCAAGGATAGAAAAGAGTTGTGGTGGGATCCCATTTGGTGGACTTCGTTACTACTTGAGATTGGTTTCATTGGATTCTCTGTCGCGTCGTTTATTGTCATTCTTCAAGTGGAAACAATTATTTCTCGAGCTTGGATTTTCTGGATTTTCTATATCATCCAAACGGGTCTTCTTACCATTCACACATTTGTCTATGCCTATATTCGACTCTATCGAATATGGATTTCTATGAGCATTCACCAGTTTGTGCGCATTCACATTGCTCTCTTTTTTATGTGGGCGGCAATCATTTTCTCTATTGCTGCACTCTCTCAATTCATTTCACTGCCTGTCGTTCCACCATGTTGTACACAAGATATACCAGGACTCACGACACTTCCTTTGGACATTCCTCTGTTTCTCCAATGGCAACTTACCATGGCTCTGGTCTTTTTTCTCAATCTCGCCGCCTCTCTGTCTAACCTCGTTTCCCTTGATTCCCTACGCCATCCGGAACGCAAATTGACAGACAAGGAATTAAGGGCGTTGCCCAGTGTATATCTAGAAGGAAAGAGACGAGATAGAGAAGATAGAAAATAAAAATGTTTTTTTTTACTTTTTCAAACAATCATGTAGAGGTATGTCTTCAGACAAGATCAATTTCTCGCAAAGAAGACAGAAAGTGACAGTTTCTCCACAATCCAGACAATCTTCGTCTTTGTCGGCTTTAGGATGAGTGCACTTTTCGTCTTCGTCGTCTTCTTCCTTCTTGTTATTCTTTTTCAAACAATAGTGCTGAATGAAATCTTCAGCAAGGATTAATCGCTCGCAACGATGACAGAGAGTGACTGGGTCTCCACATTCGCAACAATCGTCATCTTCGTCTGCATCAGGATGAGTACACATTTCGTCCTCTTCCTCGTCGTCGTCTTTTTCCAATGGTTTTGCTTGTTCCCAAGGGGGGAAAGGGATTGAAACCTTTTCCAATAAAGCGCAGAAAAGCTTTTTTGAATCTTTGCACTCATCAAAGATATCTGTCTCTATAGTGTCCATGGTATCATAGTGGGCCACTTGGTCATCTTCTAGGTCGCGAATCGCATTAAATAGGGCAACGAGTAGAAACGGATTGGATCCTTGACACATTCCATTGAGAAACTTGTTAAACACGGCCGTGTAAATTGATTGGCTTATGTCGTATTCGCCTACAATAGAAGGATCCTTTACAAATCCAGGCAGAGGTTCGCCGCAGAGGTTCAAGTTGTCATAGTATTCAAGAGGGTCACGCGCCAGATTCTTGTAATAGTCAGAACACGGAGGCCAGCAAACAACGTCACCTCCAACAATTTGACGTGAGCAATCTTTGCAAAGGGCCAAGGCTTTGCAAGAAGCACACTCCAGCTCGCAGACATGACTCATGTTTGATTGATAACAATTCCAGCATCGAAGGTCTGGGTAGTCATTTGGTATAAGCGGAGCAGGTAAAACGCCTTTGCCATCCTTCCATAGATCGCGCTCGAGGTGTTTGATAGTGAGATACGTAGTTTGTTTGTTAAACAAACCAAAGATCGAGGAGCATGTAACGGATACATCTTTGTCCCAAGTCTTGGTATCTTGAATGTAACTCTTGCGTTGGTAGAAACGTGAATAGGTTTTAAAGACTTGAATAGCAACAAAGTGTTGGCCCTGTTTTTCGACCAGTTGGGACCACAAAATTTTGACGTTTTGTTTGTCGTCACGACGACTAGTAGTAGTAGTAGTAGAAAGAGGCGCCGGAGGAGATTCGAGCTTGGCTTTTTTAGAGATCGCCATCGAGTCAGAATCGTCTGAAACTTTGTTTGATTGGGCGGTTAGTTGTTGGAATGCGCGTTTGGGTGGCATGGTGCGAGTATTTGAACTAGAAAAAAAAAAGTAAATCGATGAACTGTTTTTTTTTCTATTTCAAAACAGAGAGAAGAGGGGGATGAAGAGAGAACGAGCACCAAAAAAGAAAGAGAGACAAGACTTGCCTTTTTCGGAAGAGATGGAAAAGGAAAACCAAATTATGGAGCGACAGGTTGACAGGCACTTGCTAAATATAAAAATGTTTTTCCGTGAGAGATTCTGAGAATTCCAATTCACGATACCAGTATAGAATGATTAGATGATGTTGAATGATTGTTTTTTTTTAAAAAAACATACTCATCGATGAACCTTTTTTTCATTTCGACAGGTAAAACAATAAAAAAGTGTGTTTTCGCGTGATTCAATCTATTTTGAATACAATGGTGTAAATATCTCGAGTCTTTTTTTTTTCAACTTTTTTTTCGAAAAATGCCAAGTCTACCATCGATTGTCCAACATGTGTCCATCGAGTGATGAAATTTTATAGGTAGCACCACGGTACATAGATAAGACTTTTAGGGGCTTGCGCAAAAATTCACTGATCAAGTGGTAAAAAGTTATTCCATGAAATGACCCTACCACTATGGGATCACCCCCCTATTCAACGTCTGTGCAAGAAAT